>Ga0208564_1001957_pt1 | contig 16802 bp, 15 predicted proteins | sample AD_UKC073_MetaG_FD_184439 | JGI IMG/M metagenome (GOLD analysis project Ga0208564, IMG submission 184439) | Active sludge microbial communities of municipal wastewater-treating anaerobic digesters from USA - AD_UKC073_MetaG (SPAdes) (version 2) | ecosystem: Engineered > Bioreactor > Anaerobic >... | reverse complement strand
GGCTGGAGACGAGCACGGTCGTGCCATCGGCCGCCAGTGACGCGACGAGCGAGCGGACCTCCCGAGTGCCTTGCGGGTCAAGGCCATTGGTGGGTTCGTCGAGGACGAGCAGGTCGCGGGGGGTGAGCAGGGCGCCGGCGATGGCCAGCCGTTGACGCATGCCGAGCGAGTAGGCGCGGTAACGCTTGGTCGCCGCGGCGAGCAGCCCGACCCGGTCGAGGGCCGCGTCGATGCGCGCCTTCGCGGTCGCAGGATCGGTATGCCGGTCGGCCGCGTCAAGGCGCGCGAGGTTGGCCCGCCCGGACAGGTAGGGGTGGAAGGCGGGGCCTTCGACAAGGGCACCGACCCGGTGCAACGCCCGGTCGGCCGCATCCGGGATGGGGCAGCCGAGCACCTCGCGGGTGCCGGTCGTGGGAGTGACCAAAGCCAGGAGCATCCGGATGGTCGTCGTCTTGCCCGAGCCATTGGGCCCGAGGAAGCCGTAGACCGAGCCGGTCGGCACCGCCATCGCCAGATCCGACACGACGGTACGCGAGCCGAACCGCTTGGTCAGGCCGGCGGTGCTGACCGCAAGCGGGAGGACTGCGGCGGTCACGATCCGGCGACCAGCGCGGCATACAGCCGGTCGGCGGGGACCGCACCGAAGGCGACCCGACCGTCGTCGGCGAGCACGGCGGTGAAGATCGTGCCCTCGAGGACCCGGCCGTTGCCCCACGCGCCGGAAGTGGCCGGAAGCTGGGCGAGCATCGAGGACACCGCGTCCGGCCGCGCCGACTTCCCGGGGCTGGTCGTCGGGTCGTCGGGTTGGGATGTGGTCTTCGGCTCGCCCTTGACGATGACGACCGTGGCCCACCCGGTGCCGACGAACTTCGGCTTGGCGCCGGCAAGGCCGGCTGCCGGTCCGGTGGTCTTGCCCGGCAGCTCCCCGGGCACCATTGAGTTGACGCCCTTGTCGGCCGGCTTCTCGCCGGTCAAGGGAGTCTGGCCCTCCGTGACGGTCGTGCCGGCGGGCGGGGTGAACGCGAAGGTCTGCGCGTCCGGCACGCCGAAGTCGACGGCCGTAAAACCGACCTCGATCGCCGGCGTCGGGATGCGGGTCGACATCACCTGCACCCGCAGCGGCACCTTGGTCTCGGCGTCGACCGCGAGGCGCACCGACGCGACGAGGCTCTCGGTCGCGCGCGGGGTGAGCACGAGCTGGTATGCCGCGCGGCCGGCGACCGTCGTGGTGCCGGGGACGGTCACCTCGGTCGAGGGGTCGAGCATCGCCAGGAGCTTGTCGGTGGCTTCGGTCGGGGTGACCGGCAGCGCGCCCAGGTCGCCGAGGCTGGTGGGGTGCTCCATGCTCTCGGGCACGACGTAGTGCGTGGCTTCCTTGGAGCTGCTCGCCCACACCCAGACGTCCTTGCCGTCGCGCACGATGTCACTCTCGCCGCCCTGGCCGAGCAACGCCAGGCGGGCCTTCGACGGGCCGGCGAGCCAGACCCGCCAGGTGTGCGTGCCGGTGATCGTGCCGGACAGCTCGGCCGAGCCCCGGCCGGCGCCCATCCCCGGGAGGGTGAGAGCCGGCAGACCGAGGTCGGAGGTCTGCACCACCGTGCCGGACAGCCCGGCCGGGCGGGCCTGCTGGACGGCCACGAGCAACTCCGACGGCGTCATCGGCGGGAGGGTCGGGTCGGCGGTGGCGGTCGACGAGACGGCGACCGAACCGGCTGCGACCAGGGCGACCGCAGCAGCGGGCACGGCCCAACGGGTCCAGGGACGGGTGGTGAAGATGCTCATGGGTCCATGGTGCGCGATGACGGCTGAGAGTTCCCTGAGAGCTGGCTCCAGCTGACGTCGCGCCAGGCGCGGCCTAGGTCGCGTCCTGCGGTCGCGGCCTAGACTCCGAGCATGTCGGCCAGCACCCCGCAGGAGCGTCTGCGGATCGCCCTCGACCTGGCCGACACGGGGATCGAGCTCAAACGGATGCAATTTCGGCGTGAGCACCCCGAGTGGGACGAGACGCAGGTCGCGACGGCGATGCAGGCTTGGCTGCTCGATCGGCCCGGCGCTCCGTTTGGCGACTACCCCGGCAGGCCCTCGCTGCGCTGGCTGGCTGCCCTTCGCGGGCCGGACGGCTCGCATCCGGACGACGACCGTCACCCGGCCCACGGGCTCGACCCGTCCGACGGCCACAGCCCATGACGACGGCGCTCGCCACCTCGTTGGCGCGACTGGCCGGTGACCTCGCCCGAATCCCAGTGGCTTGGGCCCTGATCGGCGGGTTTGCCGTGTCGTCGCGGGCCGAGCCTCGCTTCACGCGCGACATCGACGTGTGTATCGCCGCTGACACAGACTCGGACGCCGAAGGACTGGGAGCAGCCCTCACCGGCCTTGGCTATGCGGTCGTCGCGATCGTCGAGCACGAATACCGCGATCATCTGGCGACGATCCGACTCAGTTCCCCGGCGACGGACGGCGTCGTGGCCGACGGTGTCGTGGTCGACCTCCTCTTTGCCTCGTCGGGTGTCGAGCGGGAGATCGTCCAGCAGGCCGAGCTCCTGGAGATCCTCCCCGGACTGACCGTCCCGGTTGCCACAGCAGGCCACCTCGTCGTGTTGAAGCTGCTGGCCCGCGATGCGGGCCGGCCTCAGGACGACATCGATCTGCGGGCGCTGCGTTCCGTCCTCACCGCTGACGACGAGATCGAGGCTGGTCGGCTGGCAGAGCTCGTCATGACCCGCGGCTACGCCCGTGAGCGCGATCTGCCGGCGCTACTTTCCGCGTATCTCGCCGCTGGATAGTGGCAGGGTGAGGGCATGCGGCTGCTGCTCGTCGAGGACGAACGCGCGATGGCCGCTGCGCTGCGCAAGGGCCTGGAGTCGGAGGGCTTCGTCGTCGAGCACGCCTCCGACGGGCCGAGCGGATTGCAGGCGGCTCGGTTCGGTGGCTTCGATGCGGTGCTGCTGGACGTCATGCTCCCGGGGATGAGCGGCTACACCGTGGTGCGCACCCTGCGCTCGGAGGACAACTGGGTGCCGGTACTCATGATCTCAGCCAAGGACGGGGAATACGACCAGGCCGACGGGCTCGACTACGGCGCCGACGACTACCTCGTCAAGCCGTTCTCGTTCGTCGTGCTGTTGGCCCGCCTGCGCGCGCTCCTGCGCCGCGATCCGGTTCCAAGGCCAGCTCGATTGCGTTGTGGCCCAGTCGAACTCGACCCAGCCACCCACCAGGTCTCCGTCGACGGCGTCGACATCGCGCTCGCGCCGAGGGAGTTCGCCCTCCTCGAGCACCTCATGCGCGCTGCGCCCGCCGCCGTGGGCAAGGAGGCGATCGTCGACTCGGTCTGGGGCCAGGAGAGCGCCGACCCCAATGTCGTCGAGGTCTACGTCGGCTATTTGCGCCGCAAGCTCGGCAAGGCCCAGATCGAGACCGTCCGCGGGGTCGGCTACCGGATGTCGCCATGACGGCCCCGCCCGCGGCGACGCCATCGGCAGCGACACCACCCGCGGCGACGCCATCGGCAGGGCCACCACCCTCGGCGTGGGCGCGGCTGTCGATCCGCGCCCGACTGATGACCATCGGCATCCTTGGCCTGGCCGGCGCGCTCGTGGTCGGCTTCGCCGTCCTGTATGCCGCGGTGACGGCGAGCGTCGAGCACAGCGTCGACACCCAGGCCCGCACCGCCGCCCGCGACGTGGGGCTGCTCGTCGACTCCGCTCGTCTGCCCGACCCGGTGCCGCAATACGGCGCCCAGGTCGTGCAACTGCTCGACGCCTCGGGTCGGGTGGCCGGAGGCTCGCTCACCGCCGACCGACTGACCCCCCTGGTCACCCCCGACGAGCGCGCGCGTCTGGCGATGGGCGAGGTCGTCACCATCTCGGGCACCCGCGCCGCACAGACCGGACAGTTGCGCGCCGCCGCGTATGCCGCAGGGCCGGCCTCCGCCCGCGTGCTCGTCGTCGCCGCGGTGCCGACCACCGACATGGACACCGCCCGCGAAGCGCTGCGCCAGCTGCTCTTCTGGGCCTTCCCGGTCTTCCTCGCCATCACCGCGCTCATCGCCTGGCGGGTCATCGGGGCCGCGCTCGAGCCCGTCGACACGCTGCGCCGGGAGGCCGACCGGATCGGCGCCGCCGGCACCGACCGGAGCGCCGACGGGAGCACCGACGGAAGCACCGACCGGAGCACCGAGCGCCTCAGCGTGCCGCCCGCCCGCGACGAGATCAGCGCCCTCGCCCAGACCCTCAACGGGATGCTCGACCGGCTGGCCGCCGCAAGGGCCACCCAACGTGCGTTCGTTGCCGACGCCGCTCACGAGCTGCGCAGCCCGCTGGCCTCCCTGCGCATGCAGCTCGACGTGGCCCAACACATCGGCGAAGGCGGTTCGCTCCCGGCCGACCTGATCCCGGAGATCGACCGCCTCACCACCCTCGTCGATGATCTGCTCGTCCTCGCCCGGCTCGGCGACTCGGCTGCCCCTGCCCCCACCCCGGTGCCGATCGCCCCACTGCTGGACGGACTCACGCATCGGTATGCCGTCGCCCGAGTGCCCGTCCACGTCACCACCCCGGGAGGTGACCTCACGGCATACGGGATCTCGGCCGACGTGCTGCGAGCGGTGACCAACCTCGTGGACAACGCCGTCCGCCACGCCGCAACCGCCGTGACGGTGACCGCCTCCGCCGTGAGGTCGGACCCGCCGCGGGTCGAGATCGTCGTCTCGGACGACGGACACGGCATACCGGAGCCGGATCGGGAGCGGGTCTTTGAGCGATTCACCCGGCTCGACGATGCGCGCACCCGGGACGCAGGCGGATCCGGGCTGGGCCTGTCGATCGCGCGCGAGTTGGTGCGCCGGAGTGGGGGCGACATCCGGTTGGAGGATGCCGCCCCCGGGCTGCGGGCAGTGGTGCCCCTGCCCAGCAGCCCCGTCCGGCCTGAGCCCCGACTCAGACCAGACCGAACGCTTCGAGTTCCGCCTCGGTGAGCAACCGCGACCGGATCATGAACCGCACCCCCTCAGGCGCCTCGACCGAGAACCCCGACCCACGGCCCGGCACGACGTCGACGGTGAGGTGAGTGTGCTTCCAGTACTCGTACTGCGGCACCGACATCCAGAACGGCACCGCCCGCTCCAGCCCGATGTCGAGGTCACCGAGATGCACGTCCGCGTCGCCCACGAGCAGGTCGCCATCGGGGTAGCACATCGGCGAGGAGCCGTCGCAGCACCCGCCGGACTGGTGGAACATCAGCGGTCCGTGCCGGTCGGTGAGCCGGCGCACCAACGCCGCCGCATCCGGGGTGATCTCGACGCGACGGTATGCCGTCCGCTCACCGGGAGCGGACGGCATACCGGAGTCTGCTGCCATCGGTTTAGAAGAAGCCGAGGGCGTCGGGGCTGTAGGACACCAGGAGGTTCTTGGTGTTCTGGTAGTGCGCGAGCATCATCTTGTGGTTCTCGCGGCCGATGCCGGACTGCTTGTAGCCACCGAAGGCCGCGTGCGCGGGGTAGGCGTGGTAGCAGTTGGTCCACACCCGGCCGGCCTGGATGGCGCGACCGGCCCGGTAGGCCTGCGAGCCGTCGCGGCTCCACACGCCGGCGCCCAGGCCATAGAGCGTGTCATTGGCGATCGCGAGCGCGTCGGCCTCATCGCTGAAGCGGGTCACCGACACGACCGGGCCGAAGATCTCCTCCTGGAAGATGCGCATCGAGTTGGTGCCCTCGAAGACCGTCGGCTGCACGTAGTAGCCCCCGGCGAGGTCGCCCTCAAGCTCGGCGCGAGCGCCGCCGGCGAGCACCTTGGCGCCCTCCTGGGTGCCGATGTCGATGTAGGACAGGATCTTCTCGAGCTGGTCGTTGCTCGCCTGGGCGCCGATCATCGTGTCGGTGTCCAGCGGGTTGCCCTGCTTGATCTGGCCGACCCGCACGAGGGCGTCGCCGAGGAACTGGTCATAGATCGAGTCCTGGATGAGCGCGCGGGAGGGGCAGGTGCACACCTCGCCCTGGTTGAGCGCGAACATCGTGAAGCCCTCGAGGGCCTTGTTGTAGAAGGCGTCCTTCTCGGCGGCGACATTGGCGAAGAAGATGTTGGGGCTCTTGCCGCCCAGCTCCAGGGTGACCGGGATGAGGTTGGCGCTGGCGTACTGCATGATGAGCCGGCCGGTCGTCGTCTCGCCGGTGAAGGCGATCTTGGCGATCCGGGGGCTGGACGCCAGCGGCTTGCCGGCCTCGACGCCGAACCCGTTGACGATGTTGAGCACGCCGGCCGGGAGCAGGTCGCCGATGACTTCGACGAGCTTGAGGATCGACCAGGGGGTCTGCTCGGCGGGCTTCATGACGACGCAGTTTCCGGCCGCGAGTGCGGGAGCGAGCTTCCAGGTGGCCATGAGCAGCGGGAAGTTCCAGGGGATGATCTGCCCGACCACGCCGAGCGGCTCCTGGATGTGGTAGGCCACGGTGGTCGCGTCGATCTCGGAGATGCCGCCCTCCTGGGCGCGGATGACGCCGGCGAAGTAGCGGAAGTGGTCGACCGCCAGCGGCAGGTCGGCGGCCATGGTCTCGCGGACCGGCTTGCCGTTCTCCCAGGTCTCGGCGATGGCCAGGTCTTGCAGGTTGGCCTCGATGCGGTCGGCGATCTGGTTGAGGATCACCGAGCGGGCGGCCGCCGACGTCTTGCCCCAGGCGTCCTTGGCGGCGTGGGCCGCGTCGAGGGCCTTGTCGACGTCTTCGGCAGTGGAGCGGGCGATCTCGGTGAACGGCTTGCCGGTCACCGGGGTGATGTTCTCGAAGTACTGACCCTTGACCGGGGCGACCCACTCGCCGCCGATGTAGTTGTCGTAGCGACTCTTGACCTGGACAGTGCTGTCCGCGGAACCGGGCTGGGGGAAAACGGCCATGCGACCCTCCGTGCGCTCAGTGTGACCCCCGTCACGGTGACGGGTTTGGCGCGACGGTAGTTGGGGCAACGTTGCAACGACGCTGCAAGGTGTGAGGGCTGTCACAGCTGGCCCGTAGGGTGACCACACCTGTATCGATCTCTGGAGGGAGACCCCGATGGCCATGCGCCTCAACCCCTATCTCAACTTCCGCGACTCCTCGCGCGCGGCGATGGAGTTCTACCGGGACGTGTTCGGGGGCGAGCTCACCATCTCGACCTTCGGCGAGTTCGGTATGCCGGACAGCCCGGTCGCCGACAACGTCATGCACGCGATGCTCGTGACCCCAGCCGGGTTCGCGCTGATGGCCTCGGACGCCCCGCCGGAGATGTCGATCTCCGAGAACTCCACGAGCCTGAGCCTGTCCGGCGACGACGCGCCGGCGCTGCGCGGCTATTGGGACGCGCTCGCCGAGGGCGGCCAGATCGTCATGCCGCTCGAGCGCCAGATGTGGGGCGACGACTACGGCATGCTCATCGACAAGTTCGGCACGCCGTGGATGGTCAACATCGCCGGTTCTGGTGCCGGCGCTGACGCTGCCGACGCTGGCCAACCGGCCTGAGAGGGGACGACACATGTCACGTCCAGTGCATTTCGAGATCCAGTGCGACGACTGTGAGCGCGCGAAGGAGTTCTATGCCGCCGTGTTCGGCTGGAGGTTTGAGGACTACAGCGCTTTCGTCAACGCCCCCTATTGGGGTGTGGTGACCGGCGAGGAGGGTATGCCGGGCATCAACGGCGGTCTGCAACCTCGCCCCGCGCCCGCGCCGGGTGCCGGACAGGGCACCAATGCGGCGGTGCTGACCATGGGCGTCGAGGACTACGACGCGACCGAGGCCAAGATCCTGGCCGCCGGTGGCCAGGTCGCCTTGCCCAAGTTCGCGCTGCCGGGGATGGCCTGGCAGGGCTACTACCTCGACACCGAGGGCAACACCTTCGGCATCCACGAGCCCGACGAGTCGGCAGCCTGACCGCACGGATCACGGTCGGGCAGTATGCCGTGCGGTCGGCAGGGCAGCCTGCCGCACGCCAGGCGATCGGGAAGCGGGGATCAAGGTTCGCCGAGGTTGACCGCACTTCACTGAGGGTCCAACCTCAGTGAAGTGCGGCTTCCCTCAGCGAAGCCCCCAGATGAGCGGCTTCGCTAGGCGAGCTCGCGTTCGAGGCGGGCCGATTCGGCGCGCGCGACCGGGCGCAGCGGCGATGAGGTCGGCAGCGCGCTCTCCTGGCGCTGCCACATCTGCAGGTCTTCGGCACCCCAGCGCGAGCGCGTCCAGGCGACCATGAGGTCGGGCTTGCCGGAGGCCAGCACCGCGGCGCGCAGTTGCGACTGCACCGACTCGCGGCGGGAGACGACGCCGGGGGATTCGGACTGCGGCAACAGCGGGCCGCGGTAGCTCTGCAACGCCTCGCGCACTCGGCCGGCCGCGACATGCGCGGCGACGTCCTTCCAGTCGCACCGGGCGTCGACGACCAGTCGGTAGGGCCGCGACTGCACGACCTGGTCACCGAGCAGTGAGCGCAGCCGGGTCATCTCGGCGCGCATCGTCGAGGAGTGCACGTCGGCGGCATACACCTCGATCTCGAGCTGTTCGGCGGTGAGCCCCGCCGGGTGGTCGACGAGCACGGCGAGGATGTCGCTGTGTCGCCGCGACAGCCGCAGGGTCCGCGAACCGCTCGTGGCGATGAGGTCAGGCAGGCCGAGCCCCTGCAGCCGCAGCACGTCGGCCGGGCGAGAATCGCTGGACTCGGGCACCCAGAGGCGCTTGGGTCCGCCGCCGGATGCGGCGATGCGCGCCAACTCGGACTCGGCCATCCGCGCCGCCGCTCGCACCATGGCCAGCGTTTGCGGGGTGGCGACGTCCGGGCCGCCGGTGATGTCGACCAGCCCGAGGATCGCACCGGTCGTCGGGTCGTGGATCGGCGCCGCGGCACAACTCCACGACGAGATGAGCCGGTTGAAGTGCTCGGCCGAGTGCACCTGGCTGGGCGCGTCGAGGTGCAGCGCCATGCCCGGCGCGTTGGTACCGGCGCTGCCTTCGTCCCACACCGACCCCTCGACGAAATGAATCCGCTCGGCCCGCCGCATGACATCACGCGGGCCGCTCACCCACAGCAACTTGCCCTCGGCATCACCCACGGCCATGACGCAGTCACAGTCGACGGCCGCCCGCCCGAGCACGTCGTAGAGCAGCGGGAACACCGCCGACAACGGGTGCGCCGAGCGGTAGTCGAGCAGGCTCGATCCGTCGAGCACCACCGGTGCCAGGTGTTGGTCGGGGTCGACTCCCGCCGCCGACGAGCGCACCCACGATTCGGCGACGACCGACCGCACCCCCGTCGATGCCCCGGTCTCCAGGAAGCGCGCGCGAGCCCCCGGCCGGTCCACGTCGCCGGATCCGTTACGCCCCGAAACCATGGCTCAGTAGACCCCGGCTCCCGCTCGTCGGCAAGGGCGCTCCACCTCAACGGCGCCCAGCCCGCGCCCAACGGCTCGGTATGCCGTCTGCTCGCCTGTCTCCGGCTCGCCGCGCCGCTCGCGCCTGGCTGCGCTGCTCCGCCGTGCGCCCCGCTCCGCTGCGCGAGTTCGATTCTCGCCGCCCGCTCGTCTGCTCGCCCGTCAACAGGTTCAACCCACCGCGCTCGCCAAACACGGCGAGTCGGAACGTTTCCCGGCAGATCCAGCCCGCCCAGCCACGGCAATCACGGCGAGTCGGAAGGTTCCCCGGCAGTTCCGGCCCGCCCAGCCCGTCAAACACGGCGAGTCGGAAGGTTCCCCGGCAGTTCCGGCTCACCCAGCCCGTCAAACACGGCGGGTCGGAGAGTTTCCCGACAGATCCAGCCCGCCAACCCCGTCAAACACGGCGAGTCGGAAGGTTTCCCGGCAGTTCCGGCTCACCCAGCCCGTCAAACACGGCGGGTCGGAAGGTTTCCCGGCAGTTCCGGCTCACCCAGCCCGTCAAACACGTCGGGTCGGAAGGTTTCACGCCCGCCAGCCCGCCCCGCCCAGCATCACGCCCGGTCAGATCGAGACGGCGACTTCGGTGCCCTGCTTGATGGCCCGCTTCGCGTCGAGCTCGGCTGCGACATCGGCACCGCCGATGAGCCGCACGTCGGCACCCGACTCGTCGAGCACGGCATACAGGTCGCGCATCGGTTCTTGCCCGGTGGCGAGCACGACTGTGTCGACCGGCAGCACCGTCGAGCGCTCCCCGACCCGCACGTGCAGCCCGGCATCGTCGATCCGCTCATAGACCGCACCGGCGATGAAGACCACACCGCGGTTCTTGAGCACGGTGCGGTGGATCCAGCCGGTGGTGCGACCCAAACCCGCTCCGACTTTGGAGTCCTTGCGCTGCAGCAGAAAGACCTTGCGCGCCGGCGGCTCCTCCTGCGGCTCGGTGAGTCCACCCGCCTGCCGGTATGCCGTGTCGACGCCCCATTCGGCGGCCCAGGCCTGCGGGTCGAGCGAGGTCGACGGGCCGGCCTGGGTGAGGTACTCGGCCACATCGAAACCGATGCCGCCAGCACCCATGATCGCGACCGTGGCCCCGACCGGAGCCTTGTCGCGCAGCACGTCGAGGTAGGACACCACCTTGGGGTGATCGACCCCTTCGACCTCGGGCACGCGCGGGACGACACCTGTGGCGAGCACGACGACATCGAAGCCCTCCGGGCTGACCCCGCCGGGCAGCAGGTCGGCGGCGCCCACCCGGACCCCGAGCCGCACGTCGACGCCGGTGGCCTCGAGCTCACCGCGGAAGTAGCGCAGCGTCTCCTCGAACTCCTCCTTGCCGGGGATCTGCTTGGCCAGATTGAACTGCCCGCCGATCTGATCGGCAGCTTCGAAGAGCACGACCTGGTGACCACGGCGCGCCGCTGTCGTCGCGCACGCCAGCCCCGCCGGGCCGCCACCGACGACCGCCACCCGGCGAGGGGTCACAGCCGGAGCGATGACGAGTTCGGTCTCGTGACAGGCCCGCGGGTTGACCAGGCACGAGGTCATCTTGGCTGCGAAGGTGTGGTCGAGACAGGCCTGATTGCAGGCGATGCACGTGTTGATCCGATCCGCTTGTCCTGCAGCGGCTTTCACGATGAAGTCCGGGTCGGCCAGGAACGGGCGGGCCATCGACACGAGGTCGGCGTCGCCGCGGGCGAGCACCTGCTCGGCGACCTCGGGCGTGTTGATCCGGTTGGTCGTCACCAGCGGCAACGACACCTCGCCCTTGAGCTTGCGGGTGACCCAGGTGAAGGCGGCCCGCGGCACACTCGTGGCGATCGTCGGGATGCGTGCCTCGTGCCAGCCGATGCCGGTGTTGATGATCGTGGCGCCGGCCGCCTCGACGGCCTTGGCCAACTGGACCACCTCGTCGAAGGTCGAGCCGTCCTCGACCAGGTCGAGCATCGAGAGCCGATAGATGACGATGAAGTCCGGCCCGACGGCCTCGCGCACCGCCCGGACCACCTCGACCGGGAAACGCATCCGCGCGGCATACTCGCCGCCCCACTCGTCGGTGCGCCGGTTGGTGCGCGTCACGAGGAATTGATTGAGCAGATAGCCCTCCGAGCCCATGATCTCGACACCGTCGTAGCCGGCCGATTGGGCCAGCGCCGCGCAGCGCGCGAAGTCCGCGATGGTCTGGCGGACCTCGTCGCCGCTCAGCTCGCGCGGGGTGATCGGCGAGATCGGCGCCTGGACCGGGCTCGGACCGACCGCCTTGGGGTGGGCGGCATACCGGCCGGCGTGCAGGATCTGCAGCGCAATCTTGCCGCCCGCATCGTGAACCGCCTTCGTGACGACCCGATGCTGTTGCGCCTCCTCGGGGGTGCTCACCATGGCCGCGCCATAGAGGACCCGCCCGGCGTCGTTGGGTGCGAACCCGCCGGTGACGATGAGCCCGACCCCGCCGCGCGCGCGCTCGGCGTAGAAAGCCGCCATCCGGTCGAAGCCGCCCGGCACCTCCTCGAGGCCGACGTGCATCGAGCCCATGACGGCGCGGTTGCGCAGCGTCGTGAAGCCCAAGTCCAAGGGTGCAAGCAGATGTGGGTATGCCGTCATGGCGCGCCTCCGGGTCGTGCGGGGTCATCGTCGGCCCCCGCTTGCGAGCCTGCCCTATCCAGAGCGTCCAGAGCAAAGTAGCGGGGCAGGAGTTCGCTTAGGGTGGCGTCGATGTCAGAGAACTCACCGCCCCAGCGGCCCCCGCAGCCTGCTCAGCCCGCGCAGCCACGTCGCCGGCGCCGGGTGCTGCGCTGGGCGCTGGCCTTGCTCGCGGTCGGTGGGCTCACGGCATACCTGCCGTGGTTGTGGGTCGCGCGGCAGGCGGACGGGCACGTGCATCCCGTGGCCGACGCGCCGTCAGCGGATGTGACCCTCGTGCTGGGGGCGGGGCTGACGCCCAACGGGCGGCCCTCGCCGTATCTCGCGGCGCGGCTCGACGTCGCCAAGGCGCTGCTCGATGCGGGCAAGACCCAGGTGCTGCTCGTGTCCGGCGACAACCGCACCGAGGACTACGACGAGCCGACGGCGATGCGCGACTACCTCGTCGAGCAGGGTGTGCCGGCGTGGCGAGTCGTGCTCGACTTCGCCGGGCGCGACACCTATGACTCGTGCGCGCGGGCCCAGCGGATATTTGGCGTCGACCGGTTGCTCGTCGTGTCGCAGGGCTATCACGTGCCGCGGGCCGTGGCGACCTGCCGCGCGCTCGGGTTGGATGCCGAGGCGGTGGGAGATTGGTCGGTGCAGCCGTTGAGCAACGGGGCGACCTGGCGGTGGGGCGAGTTCCGCGAGCGCGGCGCGGCCTGGAAGACCGCGTGGGACCTTCTCTCGCAGCGAGATCCGGTGCTGGGCGCGCCGGAGTCAGGGGTGAGCGACGCGCTCAGTCGCGCTCGACCGTGACGCCCTTCCAGAAGGCGATCCGGCCTCTGATCGAGTCAGCCGCCGGCAGGGTGTCCGGGTAGTACCACGCGGCGTCGCGGTTGACCTCGCCGTCGACCTCGATCGAGTAGTAGGAGGCGGTGCCCTTCCACGGGCAGATCGTGTGGGTGTCGGAGGGGCGCAGCAGATTCGAGCGGACGGCGTCCGGCGGGAAATAGTGGTTGCCCTCGACGACGACGGTGTCGTCGCTCTCGGCGATGACGGAGCCGTTCCAGATCGCGCGCATGCCTCCACTATGCCGCCGCCTGGACGATGGTGCGACCCCCCGATCGGAGCGGATGCTGGGTAAGGTCCGGCCATGACACGTCGTCGCCGGGTATGGCGAGTGCTGCGCCGGATCTTGATCGGACTGGTCACCTTCGTGCTGGTCGCGCTGGTGGGGGGCTACCTCTACGCCAAACCGCTGCTACTCACCGCCACGGGGTATGCCGCGCACAATGCCTGTGCGGTCGCGGGCATCGCCGGGCGACCGGTCGCAGAGCGCACTGACCTGCCACCGAACCCGCTCGTCCCCTACCTGCGCACGAGTCCGAGTTCCGATGCGAGCGAGGTGAGTTCGACGGTGCTGGGGGTGTTGGCGCGGCAGACGGCCAGCTATCGCTCCGACACCGGATGCACCATCGGGGGCACGGTGAGCGATCGGGTGACGACCAAGGTCGACACCTCCCGCAATCCCCTGGCGTCGGCGCCCGCCGCGGCGTCGAACCCGGCCGTCGAGGCCGCGCTGGCCACGGCATACGGGGATGATCTCGACCCCGCCGCGAAGGAGATCCTCGGCACCCGGGCCATCGTCGTGCTCAAAGACGGCAAGCTCGTGGGTGAGCGTTATGCGCCTGGATTCGACTCCACGACAAGACAATTGGGCTGGTCGATGGCCAAGAGCGTGGCCAATCTCATCGCCGGGCGGCTCGTGGCGCAGGGCGCTGTCACAGTCTCCGACGCCGGCTTGCGGCCGGAGTGGACCGACGACCGCAGGACCATCACCGTCGACCAGCTCATGCGGATGACCAGCGGGTTGAGGTGGGACGAGACCTACGACCTCGGCACACCCATCACCTCGATGCTCTATCTCGAGCCCGACATGGCGAAATTCGTTGCGAGCCAACCGCTTGCACATCCAGTCGGCACCTACCAGCAGTATTCGAGCGGCAGCACCAACCTGCTCTGCGACGTCCTGGCCCGCAAGGCCGGCGCCCGCGCCGACCTCCCAGCCCGGCAGCTGCTCGCTCCGCTCGGGCTCGCCTCCGCGGTGTGGGAGACCGACACGACCGGTATGCCGGTGTGCAGCTCCTACCTCTGGGCCACGCCACGCGACTGGGCGGCGATCGGCCAGTTCGCCCTGCAGGACGGGGTGTGGAACGGCGAACGTCTGCTGCCTGAGGGCTGGATGGCGACCTCGACCACCGCTGCGCCGGTGGCCACGACCGAGGACCCGGGCTATGCCGCGGGCTGGTGGGCCAACAAGCTGCCGGACGGTTCGCTGCTCGACTCGTCCCTGCCGGCGGATGCCTATTGGGCCAGTGGCCACGACGGGCAGCGGCTGTACGTCGTTCCGTCGGAGAAGTTGGTCGTCGTGAGGTTGGGGTTCAGCCCACAGGCGCCCGGTAAGGACATCCGCGCGGTGCCGTTAGTCAAGGCCCTCATCGCCGCGACGTCTCACGATTGACCCCGCCCGACCAGCGGGCCTGAACCGACCCAAGCTGACGCGTTTGGCTGCTTGCCGCGACGCGAAGCAACCAAACGCGTCACTCCGAGCCTCACTACGCTCCCGGGAGAGCTCCTTGGTCGAACCCCGTGACCGCCCGGACCGCACGGACCGCACCGGCGGACTGGTCACCCACGGCGTTGCCCGATCGCTGGCCTCGGCTGATCAGGGAAGATGACACCGTGGCCGCGCCATGGAAACGCCCGAACCAGACCGGGGACACTCCCCCCGGCGAGGCTGGTGTGGGCCACGCGCGCACGGCCCGGGCCGCGAAAGCGCTGGGGCGCGGCATGCGCACCACGGGGCGGGTGACCGCCCGTGGCACGCGGGCCGGTGCGCAGTTCGTCGGGCGTGGCACCAAGGCGGGGACGGCGAAGTTCCGCGCGTTCGCGCAGGCTGACGGCGCCGACCGTAGTGGGCTGGCTCGCCTGGTCGAGCTGCACGCGGTGGGATCGGCCGCCGACGCCGCCTTCACGATCTCGCTGGCCAGCACCGTGCTCGCGCTGCCGACCGGCCAAGCGCGGGGTCAGGTCGCGCTCTTCCTGGCCACGACGATGGCCCCCTTCGTCGTGCTCTCCCCCCTCATCGGACCACTCCTCGACCGCTACCGACACGGCCGGCGCTGGGCCATCGGCGCAACCCTGGCGCTGCGGGCATTCCTCAGTTGGCAACTGGCCGCGCTGCTCGCGGAGGGGTCGGCGTGGGTGCTGCCGGTCGCCTTGGTCTGCCTCGTGGCAGCGCGCGCGTATGCCGTGACGACCGCCGCCGCGATCCCCCGGGTCGTGCCGGAGGGCATCACCTTGGTCAAGGCCAACTCACGATTTTCGATCGCCAGCCTCGTCGGTATGGCCCTGGGCAGTGTGGTCGCCGGGCTGGTCGGGCGCATCGGTCCCGACTGGTCGTTGCGGGTGGCCTTCCTCGCCTATGTGGTGGCGACCGTGCTGGCGATCACGCTCCCGGCGGTCGTCGACTCGCACCGGGAGCCGCCCCGGGAGGCGCTGCCCACGGCATACCTGGACACCGACGAGTTCGACGAGTTCGCCGAGGTCGGCGAGGTCGGCGAGGTCGGCGAGGTCGGCGAGGTCGGCGACGGCGCGGACTCTGCAGACCCGGCATACCCGGGCGTTGTCGACGCCAAGGGAGCCGGGCAGGCGCGGGCGCGGAACGGCGTCTGGGCGTGGCTGCGCCGGCGACTGACGCTGGTCGTCCCCGAGTCGGTGCGGACCGCGATGCTCGCCGGGAGTGCCGCGCGGCTGCTGGCGGGCTTCTTGACGCTGTTTGCCGGGTTCCTCATGAGCGAGGCGCCGCCTGAGGGCGTGCGTGACGTCGTCGCGCTCGGGGCGGTGGCGGTCGCCGCCGGGGTGGGCAATGCGGCGGGCGCGCTCCTGGGCAACCGGCTCGGTCGGCGGGTGCCGCTGCGAGTCGCGACCGGGATGCTGCTGCTGGCGACGGTGAGTGCGGTGGCGACGGCGGCGTTCTATTCGCTGGTGACGCTGATCGTGCTCGGGCTGGTGACGGGTGCGTTCGCGCAGCTGGGGCGGCTGTGTCTGGGCGCGATCGTGCAGTCGGACACGGACGAGGCGATGCACTCGCGCGTGTTCGCGCAGAGCGAGACACGCTTGCAGGGGGCCTGGGTCGTCGGCGGAGCGCTGGGCACGGTGCTGCCGTTGATCCCGTGGCTCGGGTTCGGGGCGGTGAGCGCCGTGCTGGTGGCAGCGTTGGTAGCCGTGCTCCGCGCCGACGTGCGCACCCGCTGACCGAATGCGGTCGGCCGGCCCTCCCCTGGCTCGACTGACGGTCGACCCGAGGAAACGAGAATTGGGAAGCGATCAGGTGGCGCGCAGCAGCTCACCCAGGCGACGGCCCATCGACTCCAGGGCTTGCGCGGCCGCCGGGATCATCGGCCCCAGATCGACGAACCCGTGGATCAGCCCCGGCGCGTTCTGCCACTCGGCGGTGACCCCGGCCGCGCGCAACGCTTCGAGATAGGCCAGGTCCTCATCGATGAGCGGGTCGAAACCGGCCGTGACAACGATCGCCGGCGGAAGATCGCTGTGGTCGGGATAGCGCAGCGGCGACAACCGCGGATCGGTGAGTGAGGCTGGGTCGCTCGTGCCGGCATACAGGCGCATGAAGTAGTCGATCGACTCGGTCTCCAACCCGTAGCCGGACCCGAGCCGCACCCGCGATTCGTACGACCCGGCCGGGTCGGTCGCGGGATAGATGAGCAGTTGC
>Ga0208564_1001942_pt1 | contig 16884 bp, 14 predicted proteins | sample AD_UKC073_MetaG_FD_184439 | JGI IMG/M metagenome (GOLD analysis project Ga0208564, IMG submission 184439) | Active sludge microbial communities of municipal wastewater-treating anaerobic digesters from USA - AD_UKC073_MetaG (SPAdes) (version 2) | ecosystem: Engineered > Bioreactor > Anaerobic >... | reverse complement strand
TCCCGAACAGGACAGTGAAACGACTCTGCGCCGATGATAGTGCGGATTCCCGTGTGAAAGTAGGTCATCGTCAGGCTCTTACAGCCCTCAAAACCCCCCGGTCTCATGATCGGGGGGTTTTGTTTTTTGAAAGAAAGAATGAGCATAGTATCCGTCCGGTGACGCCATATTGAAGGCGACCTGAGAAGCGGGCATCGTGTCCACGATTGGAGGATCGTGGAGACGATGGAACAGTTTTCAAACTATGGCCGTAAGCAGCTGGCGAACCCATCTTGAAGACCGGCGGTCAAGCGGGAAGGATGGTGTCCACCTAAGCAGTGAAGTGGACACCATGGAAGACTCCAAGAAGATCTCGCGGCGGCGGTACGACGCGGAATTCAAGGCGCAGGTGCTGGCCGAGTGCGCCAGACCGGAAGCGTCGGTAGCGGCGGTGGCATTGGCCCACGGCATCAACGCCAACGTCGTGCACAAGTGGCGGCGCCTGGACGGGGGAGTGCAGCCGGCTGGCATCGCGCCGACGTTCGTGCCCGTGCCGCTGCCGGCGCCGGTATGCGATCAGATTGCCGACATCCGTGTCGAACTCCATCGCGGGCCGCTGCATGTGACGGTGAGCTGGCCGTTGGCGGGCGCCGGCCAGTGCGCGGCCTGGATGCGCGAGCTGCTGCGGTGATTCGCGTCGAGGCGATCTGGCTGGCGTGCGAGCCGCTGGACATGCGTGCGGGCACCGAGACGGCGCTGGCGCGGGTGGTGGCGGTGTTTGGCGAGGCCCGGCCACACCACGCGTACCTGTTTGCCAACAAGCGTGCCACGCGCCTGAAGGTGCTGGTGCATGACGGCATCGGGGTGTGGCTGGCGGCGCGGCGGCTCAATGCCGGGCGCTTCGTGTGGCCTGCAGGCGGCGCCCCGGTGGGCCTGAGTCGCGAGCAGCTCGATGCGCTGGTGCTGGGCCTGCCCTGGCAGCGCCTGGGCGATGCGGGGATCATTCGCGTGATCTGACAGATCAAGCAATCAGGCAAAGCGCCAATGCCCGAGGGTCGCCAATGGCGGCATGATTGCTGTCCATGATCTCGACGCAAGACCTGGACACGCTGGACGCGCAGCAAATGCGCGCGATGCTGGCGCGCCTGCAGGCCGAGGTTCTGCACAAGCAGGCGGTGATCGACAAGCTCACGCACGAGAACGCGGTGCTCAAGCGCCTGAAGTTCGCGGCGCAGTCCGAGCGGTTCAACGCCGAGCAGCGCGAGTTGCTCGACGAGACGCTGGATGCGGACCTGGAGGCCGTCTCGCGGGAGATCTAGGCGCTGGCGCCGGCCACGCCGGCCACGCCCGAGCGACGCCAGCCCAGACGCGCGGCGCTGCCGGCGGCCCTGCCACGCCGGGAGATCCGCCACGAACCCGAGAGCACCACCTGCGCCTGCGGCTGCCAGATGAAGCGCATTGGCGAGGACATCGCCGAGAAGCTGGACTACGTGCCCGGCGTGTTCACCGTGGAGCGCCACGTACGCGGCAAGTGGGCGTGCGCCAAGTGCGAGACGATCGTGCAGGCGCCGGTGGCCCCGCACGTGATCGACAAGGGAATCCCCACCACCGGGCTGCTGGCGCAGGTGCTGGTAGCCAAGTACGCGGATCACCTGCCCCTGTACCGACAGGAGGGCATCTACGCCCGCGCCGGCCTGGCGATCCCGCGCTCGCGCTGGCGCAGTGGGTCGGCGCCTGTGGCGTGCAACTGCAGCCGCTGGTGGAGGCCATGCGCCGGCAGCTGCGCGCGCAGCCGGTGCTGCACGCCGACGAGACGCCGGTGGCCATGCTCGATCCGGGCGCGGGAAAGACGCGCCGTGCCTACCTGTGGACCTACTGCAGCACGGCCTGGAGCCCGAACAGGTTGGTGGTGTTCGACTTCGCCGAGGGCCGCGCCGGTCGTTACCCCGCGCAGTTCCTGGGGCACCCGGGCGACAACGCCTGGCGCGGTGCCCTGGTCTGCGACGATTACTCGGGCTACAAGGCCTTGTTCGCCAGCGGCGTGACCGAGGCCGGCTGCCTGGCGCACGCGCGGCGCAAGTTCCACGAGCTGTGGGTCAACCACAAGAGCAAGGTGGGCGAGCAGGCCCTGGCGCTGTTCGCCCGCCTGTACGAGGTCGAGCGCGAGGTCGCGGACCTGGACGACCAGCAGCGAAGGCGCATCCGCCAGGACAAGGGCAAGCCCATTGCCGATGCCTTGCACGCCTGGATGTTGGCGCAGCGGCAGAAGGTGCCACCGGGATCGGCAACGGCCAAGGCAATCGACTACAGCCTTGGGCGTTGGGCGGCGTTGACGCGCTACCTGGGCGACGCCGGCCTGCCCGTCGACAACAACCGCGTCGAGAACCTGATCCGGCCCATCGCCATCGGGCGCAACAACTGGCTGTTCGCCGGCAGCCTGCGCGCGGGCCAACGCGCCGCCGCGGTCATGAGCCTGATCCACTCGGCGAGGCTCAATGGGCACGACCCCTACGCGTACCTGCGCGATGTACTCGAACGTCTGCCCACGCAACCGGCCAGTCGCATCGACGAACTGCTGCCGCATCGCTGGTCCGCCCCGACCCCTTGACCCGATGGTCCCGACCGCCGGGCGCGGTCAAGATGGGATCGCCGTCTGCTTACCTATGGCCGGCCGCGCCGGCGTGAGTACAGTAAGCGGCCAGCCAACACATGTTGACCCATACGCGAGCCGCGGGTAGTCCGGTTCAGCCCGCTGGCGACCAGCGGTGGGGAAGCAGATCTGCGATCTGACTGGCCCGCTGCGTGGGCAGCCGCTGCAATACGTCCCTGAGGTACTCGTAGGGATCGTGCCCGTTGAGCTTGGCCGTCTGGATCAAGCTGGTGATGGCGGCCGCCCGCTTGCCCGCCTCCAGCGTTCCCGCGAACAGCCAGTTCTTGCGCCCCGTCGCCCAGGGGCGTATCTGCTGCTCGTCGTGGTTGTTGTCGATGGGCAGGCGTGCATCGCCCAAGTCATTTCACGGGAATGGACAGAGATCTCTCCACAGGAACGGCAGTCACGCTGTTCTGGGGGGAGCCCTCAATGATCCGATCTGAATAACTCAAGTAGACCAAGGTGTTCCGCTTGGCATCGACCATTCGCACCACACGCAGTTTCTTGAACAGCACCGACATCCGCTCACTGAAAACCTCGTCCTGACGTTTGAGTGGTGCATTGAATTGGATGGGGCCTACCTGGCGGCATGCGATGGAGGCTTCTGCTTTGTCTTCTGCCAAACCGAGGGCACCAGATACACCTCCAGTCTTGGCCCGTGAAACATAACATGTCACGCCTTGCACCTGGGGATCATCGTAGGCTTCCACCACGATCTTGTGGTCCGGTCCGATCCATTTGAAGACGGTATCGACGGCTCCTACAGTTTCGGCTGCATAGGTGCACCCCAGCGCCATCAGGCCAGACAATGCCACAACGGCAGAGGTTTGATATCGAGTTGCCATGACTTTCTCCCATTTCAGGTTGTTATGCTGTGCGAGGAATTGTGCCTTGCACCTGCACACACGAGTACATCTATGGCAATGACAAATATGCCCATATCCCGGGCAGGGCAGGAGGATGGTGTTGCTTCAACGGATGCTGGATGCGGCTACACGGTGGTGTTGCGCAGCCAGGGCTGGACGTTTGGGGTGCAGCCGGAAGAGCCGATACTGCTGGGTGCGGAAACGGCGGGAGTAGAGTTGCCTAACTCCTGCAGAAATGGCACGTGTCGCACCTGCCTTTGCCAAATGCTGCAAGGCACTGTCCACTACCGCATTGATTGGCCTGGCGTCAGTGCAGAAGAAAAAGCCGATGGCTGGATACTGCCCTGTGTAGCCTACGCAACCACAGATCTGTTGCTGGACGTGCCTGCCGCATTGCGGGTGTAGTCAATGATGAGGGGACTCCGTCGTCCCCTGGTTGTCAGCTTGAGAGTCCGCCTTGGCTGATCCGCTGGGACAAGTGGGCCAGGGCTTCTTCAACCTGATCGACCAATATCAGGCACAGATCACCAGGCTCCAGTCGTTCCAGCGCCGCATCGATAGCCACAAATTCACCCCGTATCTCGTCAATACGCTTGGTTCGGGATGCTTGGGCCAGACCTTCGCGTAACAAGGCCATGACTTCGCCATCCCCACGGCCGCGCTGGGCCGCATCCTGGTAGAGGATCACGTCATCAAATGCGCCACCCAGAATCACTGTCTGGTCGCGGATATCGCTGTCGCGCCGGTCACCGGCTCCACTGATCACCACGGAGCGGCGTTTGCCCGGCATGGCGTCCACTGCGGCCACCAGGGCCCGCATTGCATCAGGGTTGTGGCCATAGTCGGCAATCACGGTGGCGCCGCGGTAATCCATCACATTGAACCTGCCGGGGGCGTTGTCCGCATCGTTGACGAAACTGGCCAGTCCCCGGCGGATGGTTTCCCAATGCAGCCCCACACCCCAGGCTGCGGCGACGGCTGCCATCGCGTTTTCCACTTGAAAGCCGATAGTGCCGTTGCGGGTGATGGGGATGTCGCGCAGCGGCAGGCGTTCGCGCCATGAACCTTCTGAAGCGACGATGGCATCGCCGTCCACATAGACGGTGCGTTTACCCTGGGCGCGGTGTGTGGCCATCAGAGGATGGTTGCGATCGGCTGCAAAGTAAATGACATGGCCCGGGCAGGTGCTTGACATACCAGCGACGATGGGATCAGCCGCATTCAGCACCGCATAGCCGTCGGTGGCCACGTTCTGCACAATCACCCGCTTGAGTACGGCCAGGTCGTCCACTGTGGTGATGTAGTTAAGGCCGAGGTGGTCCCCTGCGCCGACATTGGTGACCACCGCCACCTGGCAGCGGTCAAAACCCAGACCCTCGCGCAGCACACCGCCACGAGCCGTCTCCAGCACAGCGGCATCCACCTCGGGATGCAGCAGCACATTACGCGCACTGCGTGGGCCGCTGCAATCACCGCTGTCGATCTGTCGGCCATTGACGTACACCCCATCGGTGTTGGTCATGCCCACCCGCAGGCCGCTGGCGGCAAACAGGTGGCCAATGAGGCGTGCCGTGGTGGTCTTGCCATTGGTGCCGGTCACGGCTACCACGGGGATGCGGCCATCGTCACCATGGTTGAACAGTTCGTCTACCATGGCCTCGCCCACGGCACGCCCCTTGCCGAAGGATGGCGAGATATGCATACGCAAGCCAGGCGCTGCATTCACTTCCACGATGCCGCCGTGTTGTTCTTCCAGTGGCTGCAGCACGTTTTCACACACCACATCGACACCGCAGATGTGCAGGCCCACCATACGCGCCGCCGCGATGGCGCTGGCGGCCACATCGGGGTGAACGTCATCGGTCACATCGGTGGCAGTGCCGCCAGTGCTGAGGTTGGCATTGTTGCGCAGCACCACGCGTTCCCCAATGCCAGGCACCGAATCAGGTGTCATGCCCAGGGTGGACAACCGGGAAATGGCGATGTCGTCCAGCCGGATCTTGGTCAGCGACGTGGCATGGCCTTCACCACGGCGGGGGTCGGTGTTGAGCAGGTTCACCAACTCTCGCACCGTCTGTTCACCGTTGCCGATCACATGCGGAGGGTCACGCCGGGCGGCTGCCACCAGGCGATTGCCCACCACCAGCAGGCGAAAGTCGTGGCCCGGCAAATAACGCTCAACCATGACTTCGCCATAGTCTGCTGCCGCTTTATAGCCCAACTCCAACTGCTCCCGGTTGGTGATGTTCACCATCACGCCCTTGCCCTGGTTGCCATCCTGGGGCTTCACTACCACCGGCAGTCCGATATCGTTGGCAGCCTTCCAGGCGTCTTCCACGTCGGTGACCGGGCGGCCCATGGGCACCGGCACACCGGCGGCGTGCAGCAGTTTCTTGGTCAGGTCCTTGTCCTGGGCGATGGATTCAGCCACGGCGCTGGTGGAGTCCAGCTCGGCCGCCTGGATGCGGCGCTGGCGCGAGCCCCAGCCGAACTGCACCAGGCTGCCCTGCGTCAGGCGCCGCCAGGGGATGTTGCGCGCGGCTGCTGCCTCCACGATGGCACCGGTGCTCGGGCCCAGGCGCTCGCTTTCATCGGTGTCGCGCAGTGCCTCGATGGCAGCATGGATGTCGAAAGGACTGTCGTCCAGCGTGGCCTGCACCAGTTGCTGGGCCAGTTCGAAAGCCTGCCGGCCCACGGCCTCTTCGCTGTATTCCACCACCACCTGGTACACGCCCGGGTCCAGCGTGGCCGACAGCCGGCTGAAGGTGACGGGGCAGCCAGCCTGTGCCTGCAGTGCCAGGGCGGCTTTCTTGAGAATGTGCGCCAGGGTCAGCGGTGCGCCAGGGTGCAGTTCACCGATGGACGGGAACCGGGCTCGCAGTCGCTGCTCGAAGCCTGGCAGGTTGTCGATGGAGCTTTCCTGTTCGGTGCAGGTCACGATGGCTTCGATGGCCGTGTGACGACTCCAGAGGTTGGGCCCACGCAAAGCCCGGATACGTGAAACTTCCATCGCCAAATCTTTCTGGGGATTGTTCTTTTGCAAGGCCTCGGGCAGCGCTCAGCGCGCGCGCACCGGCTCGAAGGTTTCAATGCCGGCCACGATCAGGTCGGCCGAGATGTCCATGGCCCAGGCTGCGGCAATCGCGGCCAGCAGCGTTTCTTCGGAATGCACCACATCCGAGCCATGCCGCGATGCAATACGCGACACCGGGGTCAGGGGAATCTCCATGGTGCCGGTGGCCAGCACCACGTGGCCCTTACGGATGAAGACCGCACGGCCCTTGTCGGCGCAGTGCGCGGCAATGGTTTCCAGCGCCGGGTCCCGTCCGTACAGCACCACAGTGCCGTCGCATAAGGACGCCAGACCGGCAATTCGCACGTCCTCGGCGTTCAGCACCGCCACACCATCGGGCAGCACCACGTCCACCTGGGTACGCAAGACCCGCAGCATCTGGTCGGGTTGGGTAATGTCGAAGTCAGCCAGCGTGCTGGCACCCTCCATGTCGGTGACCACGCCCACCTGGCAGCGGTCATAGACCAGGCCATCCTGCAGGATGGTGCGGGCGCCGTTTTCCAGCACCACCGCCTGCACGTTCTGGTTCATCATCAGGCGGTGCGCAGCATCCCAATGGGTGCAATCCCCCGCTTGCACGCGGCGGCGGTCGAGGAACAGGCCGTCGCGGCAGGCCAACCCCACATGGCGGCCGTTCAGATGCAGCAGCCAGGCGATCATGCGGGCGATGGTCGCCGTGTCACGGGTGCCCGTGACGCCCACCACCGGGATTCGGCCGGGTTTGTCGTTTTCCTGTTCGGGGAAAAGATGCTCCACGATGGCCTGGCCCACCGGGCGCGGTGCACCTTCGGCGGGCTTCAGGTGCATCAGCAAGCCGGGCCCGGCGTTGACTTCCACAATGGCACCGCCCTGCGCCTGCAACGGCTTGCCGATGTCCTGCGCCACCATGTCGATGCCGGCGATGTCCAGCCCCACCACCCGGGCGGCCAGCTGGGCGGCGTAGGCCACCTCGGGGTGGACCTGGTCAGTGCAGTCCACTGACAGGTTACCGTTGCGCTGGATGGTGACCACTTGGCCGGCTGCCGGCACGGAATCGCCGCCCAATGACTGGCGTTGCAGCTCCAGTTGCAGCTTGGCATCGGTTTCCAGCACGATCACGTCCAGCGGGAATTCCTCCTCGGCGCCGCGCCGCGGGTCACTGTTGAGCTGGCTGTCGATCAGCTGCACCACCGTGGAGCGGCCATCTCCAGTGACAGTAATCACCTCGCCGCGAGCAGCCGCCACCACCTCGCCCCCCACCACCAACAGGCGGTGTTCCTGGCCAGGAATGAAACGTTCCACCATCACGTCGCTGCCTTCGGGCTCGGCTACGAGGAACGCTGCCATGATTTCTTCGCGTGTGCTCAACTCCAGCGACACACCGCGACCATGGTTGGCGTCCGAGGGTTTCACGGCTACCGGCATGCCGATATCCTGTGCGGCTTCCCAGGCCTCTTCGGGGCTGGCCACCACCTGGCCTTCGGGTACGGGCACGCCGCAGGACTTGAGCAGGCTCTTGGTCAGGTCCTTGTCGCGGGCGATGCCTTCGGCAATCGCGCTGGTCTTGTCGCTTTCGGCCGTCCAGATGCGGCGCTGGGCGGCGCCATACCCGAGCTGCACCAGATTGCCGTCATTCAGGCGGATGTGGGGAATGCGGCGGTCGGTGGCCGCGTCCACGATACACGCCGTGCTGGGGCCCAGGTAGCAGTCTTCCACCTCCTGCTTCACCGCCGCCACGGCGGCCGTCACGTCAAACGCTTCGTCGCGGATGGCCGCCATGATCAGGCGGTGCGCCTGGGCCAGGGCCGTGCGGGCCACCTGCTCGTCGCGGGCGCGGAACACCATGCGGTACACCCCGGTGCGCGAGGTGCTGCGTGTCTGGCCAAACCCCGTGGGCATGCCCGCCAGGTTGAGCAGCTCGATCACGATGTGCTCCAGCACATGGCCGGCCCAGGTGCCTTCCTCCAGCCGCTGCAGAAAGCCACCGCGCTCGCCTACACCGCAGTGGTGCTCTATCAACGCGGGCAGCAGGGTGGTCAGCCGGGTGTTGAAGCCGGGAATCTTGTTGGATGGGTAGTCCTCCAGTGCGCCGAGGTCCAGCCAGACTTCAAGGACGGAGCGGTAGGTCCAGACATTGGGGCCACGCAGGTAGTTGATGCGAAGCAGCTGGATATCGTTCAGGTTTTTCATGTTCCGAAGGGGCTCGGGGGTCAACGTAGAGGCGTTCGTTACCGTTGATTGTGCCTGTGTGGCAGGGGCTGCGCTCACAAAACCAGTGGGTTGGCAGCATGGGACCGCCTCCTTTTCAGCGAAAATCGCCCCCAACCGGGGTGTGGACTTACGCCTGTGGCCATGAGGCACCAAATCTAAATGCAACAACATCAAAATCCTGTGAAGAGCCTGGAGGCGGGTCTGCAAGAGCGCTTACAAACAGAGTTGTCTCCTGCGGAAAACGTGCTTGCCACATTCCCGGTTGACCTGAACGCGTCGCTGCACTTCGCGCAGGGGCAGGTGGCACTGACCGAGCGGCGCCTGCTGGCCTGTATGCCCGCCGGCCAGGCGTCCTCCGGCAGTACACCCTGGCAGTCCTGGGCACTCGACGGCGTGCTGGTGCTGCGCCAGTCAGATCATGGCGGCGTGGGCACCATCGAACTACACGACGCCCACCAGCGGCTGGCAGTGTGGCGCTACACCTTGCGCGCGCATGAAAAGGCACAGCAGTTGCTCCAGGCCTTTGAGCGGCAATCGGAAGCCATCCGCACCGGCCAGCAGCCCCTGCGCGATGAGCTGGACGGATCGGAAGACGATGAGGATTTCGGCAGTACCGACGGCCAGGCCAAGCCCTCTACCTGGGTGCTGTTGCGCCTGTGGCGCTTTGCCCATCCCTACCGTTTTCAGCTGCTGCTGGGTTTTGTGCTGACCCTCGCGGCTACGGCCGCTACGCTGGTGCCGCCCTACCTCACTATCCCGCTGATGGACGACATCCTGATCCCGTTCCAGAACGGACAGAAGATCGAGAACCGGCTGGTCTATATGTACCTGGGGGGCTTGCTGCTGGCGGCACTGGCCGCCTGGGGCCTGAACTGGGCGCGCACCTATGTGCTGGCGCTGGTGTCCGAGCGCATCGGTGCCGACCTGCGCACCACCACCTACGAACACCTGCTCAAGCTCTCGCTCGACTACTTCGGCAGCAAGCGCACCGGGGACCTGATGGCCCGCATCGGCTCGGAGACCGACCGCATCAATGTCTTCCTGTCGCTGCATGCGCTCGATTTCGCCACCGACGTGCTGATGATCGTGATGACCTCGGCCATCCTGTTCTCCATCAACCCCTGGCTGGCCCTGGTCACCCTGGTGCCGCTGCCCTTCATCGCATGGATGATCCATGTGGTGCGCGACAAGCTGCGCACCGGTTTCGAGAAGATCGACCGGGTCTGGAGCGAGGTCACCAACGTGCTGGCCGACACCATCCCCGGCATCCGCGTGGTCAAAGCCTTCGCCCAGGAAAAGCGCGAAGCCGAACGCTTCCGCGCCGCCAACCAGCACAACCTGGAGGTCAACGACAAGCTCAACCGCATCTGGTCGCTGTTCACGCCCACGGTGTCGCTGCTCACCGAAATCGGCCTGCTGGTGGTCTGGGCCTTCGGCATCTGGCTGGTGTCGCGTGGCCAGATCACGGTGGGTGTGCTGACCGCCTTCATCGCCTACATCGGCCGCTTCTACACCCGGCTCGACTCGATGAGCCGCATCGTCTCGGTCACGCAGAAGGCCGCTGCCGGCGCCAAGCGCATCTTCGACATCCTCGACCATGTGAGCAATGTGCCCGAACCCGCGCAGCCCGTGGCCATCACCCACCCGCAAGGCCGCATCGAGATGCGCAACATCGGCTTCCGCTACGGCAGCCGCACCGTCATCCGCGACCTGAACCTCGACATCCGCCCCGGCGAGATGATCGGCCTGGTGGGCCACAGCGGCTCGGGCAAGAGCACCCTGGTCAACCTCATCAGCCGCTTCTACGACGTGACCGACGGCGCCATCCGGGTGGACGGCACCGACATCCGCCGCTTCGCCGTGGCCGACTACCGCCGCCACATTGGCCTGGTGCTGCAGGAACCCTTCCTGTTCTTTGGCACCATCGCCGAGAACATCGCCTACGGCCGGCCCGAGGCTACCCGCGACGAGATCGTGGCCGCCGCCCGCGCCGCCCATGCGCACGACTTCATCCTGCGCCTGCCGCAGGGCTACGACTCGCTGGTGGGAGAGCGTGGCCAGGGCCTGTCGGGCGGTGAGCGCCAGCGCATCAGCATCGCCCGCGCGCTGCTGATCGACCCACGCATCCTCATCCTGGATGAAGCCACTTCCGCCGTGGACACCGAGACCGAGAAGGAAATCCAGAAGGCCCTGGACAACCTCGTGCTGGGCCGCACCACCATTGCCATCGCCCACCGCCTGTCCACCCTGCGCAAGGCCGACCGCCTGGTGGTGATGGACCGGGGTCGGGTGGTGGAAGTCGACCCGCACGACGAGCTGATGGAGAAGAAGGGCGCCTACTGGCGGCTCTACGAGGCCCAGGTGCGCCGCGTCGATGCGCAGGACCTGGAAGACATGGGACTGGTGCCCGCCGTGGCAGCCCCCCATTCCGAACATCCCGCAGGCCAAGCCTGAATTACCGGAGCCACGCCCCATGACTGCTCTCGATTTCACCCTGGAGCGCAACCCCTTTGGTCGCCTGGTGCTCACCCTGGCCGACGGCACCCGCCATGAAGGCGTGACCCCCGTGCGTGCCTTCCCTGTGGCTGCGCCACTCGAGGGGGTATCGCTGGTCGCCACCGACGGCCACGAGGCCGCCTGGGTGCCTCGCCTCGGTGATGTGTCAGGCCCCACCCGTGACCTGATCGAGCAGGAACTGGCCAGCCGCGAATTCGTGCCGCACATCCAGCGCCTGGTGTCGGTGACCAGCTTCTCCACGCCCAGCACCTGGCAGATCGAGACCGACCGGGGGCTCACCCAGTTCGTGCTGAAAGGCGAGGAAGATATCCGCCGCCTGGAAGGCCGCCGTAAGCTGATGATCGCCAGCGAAGAGGGCATCCACTTCCTGGTGCCCGACGTGCATGCGCTGGACAAGGCCTCGCGCAAACTCCTGGAACGTTTTCTGTAGGCACTGCCATGCACCACCGCAACGCCCTGGTTCTGTTCTCCGGCGGGCAGGACTCCACAACCTGCCTGGCCCTGGCCCTGTCCCAGTACGAGCGGGTGGAAACCATCGCCTTCGACTACGGCCAGCGCCATGCGGTCGAGTTGCAGGCCCGCCTGCGGGTGCTGGCCGAGATCCGGAGCCAGTTCCCTCAGTGGGCGCCGCGCCTGGGCGAAGATCATCTGCTCGACCTCGCCGTGCTGGGTCAGGTCAGCGAGACATCCCTCACCCGCGACACCGCCTTCGCCATGGAGCAGACCGGCCTGCCCAACACCTTTGTGCCTGGGCGCAATCTGTTGTTCCTCACACTGGCTGCCGCACTGGCCTATCGGCGCGGGCTGGAGGTGATCGTCACCGGTGTGTGTGAAACCGACTATTCCGGCTACCCAGACTGCCGTGACGACAGCATGAAGGCCATGCAACTGGCCCTGTCGCTGGGCATGGACAAACGCTTCCTGATCGAAACCCCGCTGATGTGGATCGACAAGGCAGAAACCTGGCAACTGGCCCACCAGCTGGGTGGGCAGCCGCTGGTGGATCTGATCGTGGAACACACCCATACCTGTTATCTGGGCGACCGCAGCCACCGGCAGGACTGGGGTTATGGGTGCGGGGCCTGCCCGGCGTGTGATCTGCGGGCCAAGGGGTTTGCGCGGTTCGTGCAGGCGGGGTGAGGGCTTATCAAACCTTCGCGCTGGCGCGCCTGCTGCGCTGAAAGCCCATCGCTCCCAGCAGCAGCACCATCAACCCCAGTCCCCACTGGCTCAGCGTGGGCACGGGAACCGGGGCTGTTGGAGGGCTCGGCTCGAAGTTGGCGTTGACCAGTTCGATGCCGCCTGCGGCCAGGCGCACATTGTCGATGGCCCCATGGAATGCTCCTACCCATCCTGAGCCTGCGAAAGGCACTACGGCCAGGATGCAGCTGGTACCCCTGATCGCTGTCCCGCCACTGGCCGAGTTGTTCATGTAACTCGACAGAGGCTGAGATGACCATGGCACCACACCCTCAATCGGCCACACCACACTTGCCGGAGTGATGGTTTCACCCACCCACTGGTCGGTGGGTAAGGCCGTGACTGCTGGTGTCTGGTAGTAAGGCTCGTAGACCAGATAGGCTTGGTCTGCTGTGGTGGCGGCACTGCAGTCGTTGTCAATCAACAGCGCGTAGGCTGGTGCCTGGATGGCCGGGTTGGTACTGGCACTGGCGCGCCAGTACTCGTATGCACCGCCGGTGAAGGTGGACAGCGCCACAGGCACCGTGAGCTGGTGGGTCCAATCAACGCCTGCTGAGCCGTCGGGTAATGTGATTTCGACCGATCCGCTCCCGCTGCGCGGGAAGGTGCTTGAGATTGCCGTGCTTCCTCCACCAAAAGGGGCAGGTGACCAGTTGCCCAGAGATGCTGGTGTGACGATTGCCGCATGGGCCCCAGACCCGCACGCGATGCCAGCAATTGCCAGAAAATGGGCAAGCTTGAATGGGGAATGCATGTTTTTCCTGTGTGCTGGTATGGGTGCATTTCACGGTACCACAAGAGCACATGGGATGGCATCCGGGGCGGCAGCAGTGTGGCGCCCATGCCATGCCTGCCCGCTGCCGGAGTGCCCCAGCCGCTACGCGCTCTGTGTCACCACCACGTTTTGCGCCGGCATCGGAGCCGGGAAACCGGCTTCGGCCAGGGCTTCACGCAGTACCTTGTTGGTGTCGAAGTAGACCTGCCAGTAGTGGTCGTTGTGGCAATAGGGGCGCACCGCCAGCACCGGTCCGACCAGGTTGAATTCGAGGATGTCGATTTCAATCGCGGGCGTTGCCAGCACGTTGGGCAGGGCTGCAATCTTTTCGCGTAGCAGGGCGATGGCTGCACGGTGGTCGGCTGCGCCGGACAGCTGGCACTTCAGCTCCACCCGGCGGAACGGGTTGGTCACGAAGTTCTGGATATTGTCGCCAAAGATCTTGTTGTTGCCGATCACGGTGGACACGTTGTCCGGTGTGTTCAGTGTGGTGGCGAACAGGCCGATTTCGGTCACGGTGCCGGTGACACCGGCCACAGTGACGAAGTCGCCCACCTTGAAGGGCCGCAGCGTGATCATGAAGGCGCCTGCCGCGAAGTTGGCCAGCAAGCCGGCCCAGGCCGCGCCAATGGCGATACCCACACCCGCCACCAGGGCCGCGAACGTGGTGGTCTGCACGCCGAAGTAGCCCAGAATACCGATCACCAGGAACACGTTCAACGTGACCGATACCACCGAGCTGAGGTAGCGCAGCACCGTCGGATCCACCTTCTGGCGTTCCAGGGCCTTGCGGATCATGCCCAGCACCAGGCTGATGAGCCAGCGGCCGATCACCCAGAAGACGATGGCGGCCAGCAGCTTGAGGCCAATGTTGGTTACCGCAGCCATGATCAGATCCTGGTAGCGTGAAACATCCTTCATATCCATGGTTCTCTCCTCGAAATAAAAAAGCGCCCTGTGGGCGCTTCGATTCTAGGAGGTTAGTGCCCCTGCCTGGATCGTGTACACCGTCTCCTCCCCCTGGGGCCGTTTCTCCAGCGTCCAGCGCCGGGTATGGAAGGCCGCCACGCCTGGCCGGTGGGCGATGGAGACCAGGGCGCCGTTGCGCCGCTGCACCAGGGCGCTGAGCTTGTCGTACACCGCCTGCTCGGCAGGGGCGTCGAGGGCGCTGGTGGCTTCGTCGGCAAAGACCCAGCGGGGCTGCTTCAGCAGCACCCGCGCAATGGCCAGGCGCTGGCGTTCGCCGCCCGAGAGGCGCTGGCCCCAGGCGTCGTCCTCGTCCAGCCGGTGCACCAGGTGCGGCAGCAGTGCGTCGCGCAGGGCCTGGGCCAGGGCTTCGTCGGTGTAGCGGCTGGCGGGTTCGGGATAGGCCAGGGCGTCGCGCAGCGGGCCCTGGGGCAGGTAGGGCTGCTGGGGGATGAACATGGCCTCATCGCGGAAGTTCGCGGGCAGCGCCAGGCCGCCGCTGGCATGGGGCCAGATGCCTGCAATGGCGCGGAACAGGGTGGACTTGCCGCTGCCCGACGGGCCGCTGACCAGGATGCGGTCGCCCGTGTGGGCCTGCAGGCTGGCGCGTGCCAGCCGGGTGCCCTGGGGCAGGGCCAGCGCCAGGCGGTCGAGCTGCAGACTGCCGTCGGGGCTGGTGGTGGTCTCCACCGTGGGGGCCAGGCTGGCCTCGTGGCGGGACAGGGCGTCCTCGAAATGGGTAAGCCGGTCGGCGGTGGCGCGCCAGGTGGCCAGGGTGCTGTAGTTCTCCACGAACCAGCTCAGCGCCGTCTGCACCCGGTCGAAGGCCGACGCGATCTGCATCAGCTCACCCAACTGGATGGCGCCGCTGAAAAAACGCGGCGCGGCCACGATGAAGGGGAAGATCACCGCCGCCTGGCCGAAGAAGCTGGTGAACCACACCAGCCGCTTCTGGGTGCGGATCAGGTCGAGGTAATTGCGCAGCACATGGCTGAAACGCAGGTCGAGCTGCTGCTTTTCCACCCGCTCGCCGCGGTCCAGGGCGATGGGTTCGCTGTATTCGCGCACCCGCACCAGGTGGTGGCGGAAGTCGGCCTCCAGCCGCTGTTGCTCGTAGTTCAGCGCAATCTGCGGCTTGCCCACGAAGTGGGTGATCAGGCTGCCCAGCGCGCAGTACAGCACCGCCATCCATACCATGAAGCCGGGGATGGTGACGTCATGCCCGCCCAGACTGAAGCTGAAAGCGCCGCTCAGTCCCCACAGGATGCCCACGAAGCTGGCCAGCGTGACCACCGCGTTGAGCAGGCCCATCGACAGCGACACGGTGTAGCTGGTGAACTGGTTCACGTCCTCCTGGATGCGCTGGTCGGGGTTGTCCGGGCTGGCGGTGCTGCCCGGTGCCGTGCGGCCCTCGAAGCGGGCCAGCTCCATGCGGTAGAAGGCGTGGTGGCCCAGCCAGCGCTGCAGGTACTGCGCCGTCATCCAGGCGCGCCAGCGCACCTCCAGCAGCTGCGTCAGATAGAACTTGTAGACCGCGATGATGATGAAGGCGAAGGCCAGGTAGGCAAAGCGCCCCAGCTGCTGCCAGAACACGGCCTGGTCCTTGTTCTGCAGCGCGTCGTAGAACACCCGGTTCCACTCGTTCAGCAGCACCAGCATGTACACCGCCGCCAGGTTCAGCACCACGATGGCGGCCAGCAGGGCGCGGGCCTTCCACTTCTCGTCGGACTGGAAATAGGGAAGCGACAGGCGCCAGATCTTGGCGGCATTGCCTTTGAAGCGGGCGAATTTTCCGGGGGTGGATGAAGTCATGGCGAGGCAATCAGGCGCAAGTGATTGCGCATCCTAGCGATGAATCGCGCGGTGGGCTTAGCGGGGGCTTAGGTTGGCGATGCCACTGTGCACATGGCCGGCGGGCACATGCAGTGCGGCCGAAGTGACGTGGCCGGTCTGGTCGTCGAAGAAGAAGTCGGGCTCGAATTCGCGCAAAAAACCGCCCTTGTCCAGCCCGCCCAGGAACATGGCCTCGTCCACTGCGATGTTCCAGCTCATCAGCGTCTGGATGGCGCGCTCGTGTGCGGGCGCGCTGCGGGCGGTGACCAGGGCGGTGCGGAGGTGCATGCCTTCGCTGGTGCCGGCCTGCTGCAACCGGTGCAGGGCCGCCAGCAAGGGCTTGAAAGGGCCGTCGGGCAGGGGCTGCTGGGCCTTGTCGGATTCATGCTGCTGGAATGCCGCCAGGCCCTGGGCCTGGAACACCTGCTCGGCTTCGTCCGAGAACAGCACGGCATCACCGTCGAAGGCGATACGCACTTCCATCGGGTTGGCCTGGCTGGCCTGCACCGATTCGGTCAGCACCCGCGCCGCCGGGTACCCCAGGTGCAGTGCTTCGCGCACGTCGTCGCCATTGGCCGACAGGAACAGGTGCGCCCCCAGAGGTCGCAGGTAACGAAACGGATCGCGCCCCTGGGTGAACACCCCGCGCTGCACCGACGGCAGTCCGTGCGCCTTGGCCGAGCGGAACACCCGCATGCCACTCACCGGGTCATTGCGCGACAGCACCACCACCTCCACCCGCTGGTGGCCCGGGCTGTTGAAGGCCAGCAGCTTGCGCACCAGCGAAAACGCCACGCCCGGCCGCGCCGGCACGTCCAGCCGGTCGCGTTGCAGT
>Ga0208564_1001939_pt1 | contig 16914 bp, 14 predicted proteins | sample AD_UKC073_MetaG_FD_184439 | JGI IMG/M metagenome (GOLD analysis project Ga0208564, IMG submission 184439) | Active sludge microbial communities of municipal wastewater-treating anaerobic digesters from USA - AD_UKC073_MetaG (SPAdes) (version 2) | ecosystem: Engineered > Bioreactor > Anaerobic >... | reverse complement strand
CTTAAACACCTTAAAGCCAATATCAAGGTTTTCTATATTTTCTTTATCTTTATATTCTTCTTTGATTTTTTCACCTGCACGACGGATACGCTCTTTGCCAATATCACAAATGTTTTTATAACCTGCTTTGTAAACTTCTGACTTCTCATCAGTAAGCTCAGGAAGTTGAACCATAATAAATCTACGATTTCCACCGTCTTCGGCGTTGAGTTGCATTACAGCATGTGCGGTAGTTGCGGAACCGGAGAAAAAGTCGAGAATAAGTGCATCTTTATCTGAATTAGTCATCAATTTCAACATTCGCATAATTAATTCAATTGGTTTGGGATTATCAAAATAAGATCCTCCCATCAATTCCTTAAGCTTGGATGTCGCTGATGAGGTGAACCCTCCATCTTCCCACCAAGTAGTATCTGTTTTTCTAGTTTGTCTAGCAGTAGCAAGATAATATTTTTGATATAGGCTATTCCCTTTCTTGACAATTTGACCCATGTTATATTTTTCTTGCATAGTCTCTTTCGAAAACCTGAAATATCCTTCAACACCCATAAATTCATAATATGGGTTACCTTTCTTCGCTCCACCTGGTCCATCAACTGGAACCAAACGATATGCTCCTCTACCATCATTATCATCTAAATCAAAACCGTTTAATTCTGGATCCAAACCAATATCTTTTCTTATAGATTCTATAACATTAACATTTTTCGCATAGAATAATATTATGTTATGATTATTAGATATTATTTTATCATTCGATACAGATGCTCTTGCTTTGTGACAAATTAAAGCTATACGGTTTGCTTCACCAAACACTTCATCACATATTTTAATTAAATTATGCACCTCATTATCATCAATACTAATAAAAATAACACCATCATCTTTAAGTAAATTCCTTGCAAGCCTTAATCTCGGATACATCATATTCAGCCAGTCGGTGTGGTATCGACCGCTAGTTTCTGCATTTGTGCTTATTGCGTTGCCATTGCTATCTACTTGCCCTGTAATTCTCTTGTAGTTTTCAAGGCTATCATGGAAATCATCCTTATATACAAAGTCTTTTCCTGTATTGTATGGTGGGTCAATATATATCATTTTAACTTTGCCATAATAGCTTTTTTGTAGAAGTTTAAGCACTTCAAGGTTATCACCTTCTATGTAAAGGTTCTGAGTTGTATCCCAGTCTTTACTTTCTTCTTTACATGGTCGTAGTGTTCCTAATGAAGGCGTCTGAGATAAACGTAAGGCTCGTCCTTTGCCATTCCAAGTAAAGTTGTAGCGTTCGGTGCTATCTTCCACATATTCACCTAATACCTGTTGCAGTTTTCCAAAGTCAATCTTGCCCTCTGTAAATACTTCAGGAATAAGCTGTTTCAGCTTCTCAATATTTTCTTCCGCTATGTCAGGGGTTTTACCATCTAAAGTTGTTGTTTTCATTCTATATCTCCTCCAAGTAATTTTTCTTTATCTAACATCACCAAGAAGACTCCCACCTCTTTAAGTGGGAGATGAATTGGTGGTTGATAAATTATAAATATAATATTATAATAAAAATGGAAAGCGAGGTGATAATGTGAAACTATCATTCAAAGATAATTATGATAAAAGTAGGCGTATAGTACGAGGATTATTTAGAAGTAATCAAGGTATACTGGTTAATTCAGATGTGAATGGTAGTTTGAACATATTAAGAAAGTATGTAAAAGACAAATGTATTCCAAAGCTGATACAATCAGTAATGGATAATGGTGGATTGAACACGCCATTGAGAATAAGGGTTACATAACCACACTTCTCAAGAATCTCCACCTTCTAAGCGAAGCGTAAGGTGGAGAGGTTCAAAAGCAACACTACCACCCGATACAATTACATTTAATGCAGAACAACATAGAATATCATCTGCTTCATCCATATAACATTCTTCGATATCACTAAAAGGACAATCATTACAATTAGTTGGCATTTTGAAACCTTTAATAGCTACAACTTTTTGCATTAAAAACATCTCCTAGAAATTTTTAATTTTATTCAATTGCCTCAACAATTCCTATCTCTTCATCAATAGTAATTTTTACTCCATCAGCATAAAAAGCACATTTATCATTTTTATCAAGTTTTAATTCATTGCAATCAACATATAAATATCCAGTATATTCCCAACCATTTTCACTAAATTCTACACGATAAGTTTTCATATACTACCCCCATATTCTTTAATAATATAATCATACAATCCATCAAGAGTTTCTACATTATATAATGGCTTTTCATCTGCATCATAAATAATTTTTTCTATATCTTCATATAACCACCAGTATAACAAATCCTTATCTTTAATATGTAATTCTTCGGTAATTATATTAACTAATTCGTCTACCAAGTAATTGCCCATATCAACCACGGAATACCCATCGGTCAGCTTATTAATAAGAACTTGTAATGTCTCCTGCTCGCTATGAAAATTTTGTATTAATTCCATACGTTTAATAAATTGTTCTTTAGTCACAATTTCACCACCTTCCCTAAGATATTTCAATATATAATATTAATTTAGCCTTATATTATGACACGGGTCATAATTCATTATTGGTGAAATAGTTGAGCAAACATCGTATTTTCCCTCCGTTTAGGCATTCAGATTATTTGGGTATGGTCTCTGTTTTGCTTTGCCTCGTTCAATAATTATAATATATACTATGTTTACTATTTTGTCAAATATTTATTTTATGCTTTTATAAAAATCTCTTAAATAAGTTTGTCTATCAATAGTTTTATTATTACTTATACATCTTTTAAAAGCTGAAGGCTCTGCAATAAGCAAACATTTCTTAGATGCTCTAGTAATAGCTGTATATAACATAGTGGCATCTAGCAAAATATGATGAGTATTATCTAAAACTATAATTACAATATCTGCTTGCGAACCTTGTGCTGAATGAATAGTTGAAGCATATCCTAAACTTAATTCATGTATGTCTTCTCTAGTGTACGAAATAATTTTTTTTATTTCTTTTTTATTCTCCATTAATTGATAAATGTCAAATCCATAATCTACTATAATATCGTTTCTACTAACACTTACTACAACCCCTAATTCACCATTGACTACATTTTTATTATAATTATTTATCTTATGAATTACTTTATCTCCTTCATAATATCTTGTTTTCCCAAATTCAAAATAATTATCTTTTTGGGAAATATAGTTTTCTTGTATATCTCTATTAAACATTTCAACAGAATTCCCAACTTTATCTTTTCTTGGACTAATCAACATTACATTTTCTAATCCAAATTTATCAACTGCATCTAAGTACGCCTTTATAGTAAAACTATGTATTTTATCTCTACTGGAAAAAAATTTATAAGTCATGTCCTTTAGTTCCCCATGAACTATAGATGATTCTAGTTTTTGAATAGGGTTCTTCATAAGCCTAATTAAATTAGCATCTTTAAGGATACCACTTTTTTCAGCTTGTCTATGAACTTTTTCAAATTTATATTTAGCATAATTACTATGCTCTAACAAATCATATGCAACAGCCCCATTTCCAATAGGCGGTAATTGTGCATAGTCAAATACTAAAATTAATTTAGCCCCATGTTTGATTGCTTTAAATAAAGATAAAGATATACTTAAATTATTCATGGAAAATTCATCTGCTATAATAACATCGTTAGGCAAATGGTGTGATTCATTATATTGAAATGCCCCTTCTTTCCACCCTAAAAGTTTATGTATTGTATATGCAGGGCGAGCAGTTACTTCATACATTCTTCTTGCCGCTCTTGCCGATAATGCACATTGAGCTATAGATTTAGAAGGGAACAATTCTTCTATAAGTGTGATAATGCCTTTTACCACACTCGTCTTTCCTGTTCCGGCTTTGCCTGCTATAACAATTATATTGTTGTTTATAATTGATTTTATGCCTTCTCTTTGTTGTTCGGTGTATTTAAACCCTTGATTATTTTCAGCTTTCTGTATGCTTTTTTCTACATCATCTTGACTAACTTCGCCCATAAAATTAGGTGAGTTATTTATAATATCTAAATACTTTTTTATATCTTGTTCTTGTTTATATACCTTTTTTAACCCTATTCTATCTTTATATATATAATATCTATCATCTTCTCCATTCTCCTTTATACCACTAATAAATTCCTTAAATAAGCTAGAACATTCTGGTATAGTTGAACGAATTTTGCTCATTAAATGAGCATGACTTATCCATGTATGACCTTCGTTTTCTCCAATTTCTTTTAAGGTATAATCTATAAATGCCAATAGCCTTTTATTACTAACTCTCAAATCTGAATTTATTTTTAATGCAATATTATCTGCTGTTTTAAAACCAATCCCTTCTACTTCTGTAAGGATGTAAAAGTTTTCTAAGATTTTTTGTTTAGCTAACAAGGGACTTTGATATTTATCAACAATCTTTTTTATTTTATTGTAAGTAACACCATAAGGAGAAAGATAATTTATAATGTCCATTAAAACATAATTTTCATAAATTTTATCTTTAATTCTTTTAAAGGTTGCTTCTTTAATGCCTTTTGTTTTATTTAAATCAATTCCTTCAAGATTGTCCTCTGCTATCATTTCAATAATGTTTGGATATGCTTCTAATAAAACATTTGTCTGATTTTCAGTTAAAAAGAAATTTAGAAAACGTTTCTTCTCAGTTAAATTATTAGGAATATCTTGACTAATAGATATTAGCTCAAACTGCCAACTATCAAATTTTTTATTATAAATTTCCTTTGCCTTTATAGTATATTCTTGAGTTAAGTTTAATTCAGGCATATTCCCTACTAATGTTCCATAAACTTTTTCGTCAAAAGGATTATAAGAAAGGGCTTTAATTCCATTATATTCTTCTTTATAATCACTGGAAAAATCGAATACACCCCAACCATTATTTGAATTGTAAAATCTACACTGTGTAGGAATAATTTTTAAAGTAATTTCCATCGTAATAACCCCTATTCTTTAGTAAGTTTTTTTTCTTTTAACCAAATCTTATAAGGCTTCGCCATTTTCACATATATTTTATCATCTTCTTTTTCTCCGATAACTACCATTTTACCTTGCTTTACTATGCCTGTTCTATACTTTGCATATTGTTTAGCCCAAAATATTAACTCAATATGTTTTTTCCCATTATAAAAATCAACAAAAGCATATTGATTATTGTTTCTATCTTTTTTCCTTTCTATATCAACAATAATTCCAATAACAGTAGCTTGATTACCATTAGCTATAGAGTCAAAGTCTGGCACATACTGTAATGCTTCTTCAAATGGATTGCTAGTAATAAACATTGATAATGTTTCAAATTCCCATAAGTCTTGCTTTTGCATGTACTTTTGAACAAATTCCTCTTGCTTTTTTTTATATCTTTCTTTAATTTCTTCATCATAATCTTTTTTGCGATACTGATTATAAACTTCCAATCTCTTTTCTTCAAAGTTTTCAACGGTATTTGGGATTTCTATATTATATTTAATTTTTAAATCCTTTGGAGTAACTGATACAACTGGTTTAAATTGAGGAATATCTTGATAAAAATTATATTCAAACAATTTTTTCATATTTTGTTTTTTAGCCTTACCTAAAGCCCCAGCCTTGATTAAAGCAATGATTTTAGCTATATTGATTTTTGACTTATCTACCTTTTCCATCATATCTTCAAAACTAGAAAAAGGTCTGTTTTCAATCAAATTATCTATAACAGCATCTCCCATACCTTTAATACCACCTAGTCCAATTAAAATACTATTATTTGCTTTGTCTATTGTAAAATCTCTCTTAGATTTATTTATATTCGGTGGCAAAACATTAATATTCATTTGCTGTGCTTCGTTTATATTCTTGGATAATTTAGCATAATTACCTATTTCATTATTTAAACAAGCACAAGTAAATTCCAATGGATAATAATATTTTAAATAAGCTGTTTGATATGACGTAAGTGCATAAGCTACCGCATGAGAACGATTAAACGAATATTCCGCTTGTTTTTCCATCAATACCCATACGTTATTAATTTGTTCTTGATCCCAATTTTTATTTTTTAGACCTTTAGAAAACTTATCTTTAAGTTTTTCCATTTCATCTTTTAATTTTTTACCAATAGCTCTTCTTGCATTATCTACATCTTCTTCAGGGAATCCAGCATACCTAAATAGTTCTAATGCTTGTTCTTGATATAATAAAACATAATGCGATTTAGAAAAAATTTGTTTTAAATCAGGATGAATTAATTCAACATCGTTTGGATATAATTTATTTTTTATATATGTAGGAAAACCATCTTTTGTACCTGGTCTATTAAAGGCATTAACAGCAATAACATCTTCTATATTGTCAGTCTTACAATCCATACACATTTTGCTTGCTTCATATGATTCCATTTGAAATATATTGTTTGTATTTCCTGCTTTATATATATATTCATAGATGTTTTTGTCATTGAAATCTAAATTATCTACATGAATATCGTCCCATGTTTTGTTGCACAATTTTAATGTATCGTCAATTACATCCAGAGTTTTTAGCCCAAGGAAATCTAATTTGATTAAGGACAAATCATCCATTGCATTGTGCATTTCAAGTTGTATCATCATTTCCTTATCGCTATTTAAACATAACGGACAATATTCAACTGTTGGTTTTGGAGAAATAATAACCCCTGCGGCGTGTTGTCCTAATGATTTTGGTAAACCTTCTAATTCCATGACATACTGAAACCATTTAGGATATTTCTCATAATACTTTTTTAATTTATTATTTTGAAATAAAACTTCTCTTAATAAAGTTTCTTTTTCTTCAGCTTCCCCTAAGTCATTAAGTGTAGTAATAGTAGGAATCATTTTTGCTACTTCATCTCTTGTTTGATAGGGAATGTCGTATATTCCTTTTTCATCTAATACTTTACCTATATCTCTAATAGCAACTTTTGTTGACATAGTATTAAAAGTACATATAGGATATACATTTTCCTCACCAAACAAGTCTCTGGCAATTTGGATAACTTCTTTTCTATACCGCTTTGAAATATCTAAATCAATATCAGCCATAGACTTTCTTCCTAAATTTGCAAATCTTGAAAAATCTAAATCCCATGTAACACTGTCTAATTGAGTAACCCCTAAAAAATATAAACTCAAACACCCTGCGGCCGAACCACGACTTAACCCTACGGGAATATTCCTTTTGTGACATTCTTTTAAAAGCAAATGGCACATTATAAAATAATCAAGATATCCCAATGCTTTTAAAACAGGTTTTTCTTGGACTAATCTCTCTTTCCTTTGCCTTTGGAATTCTTTATCTTTTAAGTGGTATCCACGTTCTTTATAACCTTCTTCAATTAAATAATCATACCATTCTTCAATAGAATTAAATTGTGCTGGCATTAACTTTTTAATATCTGGCATTTGATTATCATTTTCTAATCCAATATCAACCAACTCTACCATATCAGCAATTTGTAAAGTATTTTGTAATCCTATAGTTACATTTTCTTCGCCAATTTGCGGAGTCATGATTTCATAAATTGTTTCAGCAGTTTGTAAATAACAATCAGTATAACTTTCACCAACTTCTCTGTCTTGGCTTATTTCTACAAATATACTATGTATTTCTTGTCCGTCTTTAGATAGCATATGACTATCACAGGAAATGGTATAAGGAAGATTGTATTCTTTTATGAAATTAAATATAGTCAAATTGGCTTCAACCTGTTCTGCCGTTTTATGAGATTGTAATTCTATATATACATAATCAAATGTTGCTTTTAATTTATTATAGTATTCCAGCATCTCTTTATATTGTCCTTTTGTTGCCATTCTGCTAAGTCTGCCCGCTTGACAAGCGGTTAAACAAATTAAACCTTCACCTAAATTATGTTTTTGAATATAGTTTAAATCAATTATCGGCTTATAATAAAAATACTTATGGGCATCAGAAACTATTTTAAATAAATTTTTTAAACCATTTTGATTCTTTGCTAGTAGAATTAAATGATACCTGTCGTTTTTGGTTTCTTCATTATTAATATCATCTACTTCATAAATTTCATTTCCAATTATAGGTTTAATACCAACCTTTTTGCACTCCTTGTAAAACTCAACAAAGTCATGCATTTTTCCATGATTGGTAACAGCAATAGCCTTTTGATTATTTATGCTTGCAAAGTTTACTAACTGTTTAACTGTCAAAGTAGAGTCTAATAATGATCCCCTTACAGTGTGATTGTGTAGATGAACAAAATCACCACTCGAAACATTCATCCTCATCATCCTTCCAATCTGAATCATCCCATTCATTCTCTTCATTATCTTTTTTATTCACTAATTCCATATCTACTATTTGTATTTGGATATATCTTTCTCCTTCATATTCGTTTATTGAAGGTCTACCAATTATATTATAATACATTTTATCTTCCCAGCCAATTATTTCATCTATGTAATCTTCTGTACAATTAAATTTAATGTATTGAATAAAATTAGCATTAAATGAGATAGTAGTTTTTTTGTCGTTTACTTTTATATCATTTGTGTTTACTTCTACATTTTCTATATATAATAAAGGAGATGGCATCCCTTGTCCCCAATAGTCTCTTATTTCATACAAATCTTCAATCATATAATCTTCTAATTCATTATAGGGAATTATAAAGTCTACCATATAACAAGTTTCAATGTTTTCATCTTTGAAATGTTGATTAATTTTATTTTCTAATTCATTAATATTATTAATTTCTGTTTTCATAATACCGAAAGCAGATTCATGACCTTGCCCTTCTAACAACTTACTTTCATTAAGTTTACTTCTAAAGTTAATTATTTGTTCTCCTCTACCACTACCGCCATATTGATTATCATTAACTTTATGTAATGCTATAACAGGTTTTTTATATAACCCCATTAATTTATTAGCTATCAGTCCAGTTAATTCGCTATCTTCAATATAATCTGTAATATCAACAATTAATACTTTTTTATCAAGAGAATCATTTATAGTATTTTTAATCCCTTCTACCTTAGTATTTCCTTCAATTATATTTTTGACTTCTCTTTGTTGTTTTGCCTTTAAGGAACTACAAAATCTTGCGCAATATTCATAAAGAGTTTCTTCAATAACCTCTCCTTTATTTTTCCCTCTTATTGGTTCATAATTAAAAGTGCGTTCTGATCCAATCTGAGCAAAGGCTTCAAATAATAATGTTTTCTGTTCTTTACTTCCAAGCCTTACTACCGCATTTACATTCGGGCAAAGATACCAACCAAAACTTTCTTGATTTACTTGTCCTTTAAGTGAAAAACTCTCTTTCTCAATTAAAGCATTAATCATTGGATTTGTAATTCTTTTTAGCCCTTGCTGGATATAATACTGCACCTCTAAATCTTTCGTATCTGCACTATCTCCAATTAATCCCATCATAACTAAGTCTAAATACTTTTCTATACCATCAATATTATATTCTTCTGCTAGTGCTTCAATAAATTTATAAACCATAGCAACACCAGTAAGATTAACTGAAACATTGGACATTTTATTATTAACAACTATAGCATCTTTACTACACCCTTCGGTTATATGATGGTCAAGGATAATAACATCAATATTTTTTTCTTTTAATTGTTTGTGTTCTTCAAAATCATTAGTACCAGCATCAGGAACAATTAATAGTTTTATTTTATCCACATATGGTTCTAATTCATCCATTTTAATTCCGTGAGTTTTATTTTTATCATGAATGATATAAATTATTTCGTTTTCAAAATTTTCTTTTATAAAAGAATACATTAATGAAGAAGAAGTAAAACCATCAGCATCATCATCTACAATTATCCCAATTACAGAAGTATCAATGTGTTTATCAAAACATTCTATAGCTTCTTTCATATTGATAAAATCATATGGCGATGTAGTTTTGTAGTTATGTAAATTCTTAAATTCTGCTACGTCTTTTATACCTCTATTTTTAAAATATTCTTCTTGTAAGTCTCCAAAATAATTATTATCTCCAATCAATCTATAATTCATATTATCAATCCTTTCTTCATACTATAATCTTCTTCATTTTTAATAGCTCATCCCATAAATCTAAATTATCAAACGGGCTTTCTTTATCTCCTAATATTTTATTATTGGGGTCAATTATACATGATACTTTTATTCCGTTTATAAATTTATTTTTTTCCTTTTGATAAAATTCTGCATCTCTTACTCCATTAACAAAATCAGCTTTATCATCATAACATAAACAAACCTCTACCCCTAGATGAGTTAATTTTTTAACTTGTGTTTTACTTAATTGATGCCCTCCAATTGAAACTACGTTTTTTATTCCATTAGACCAACCTTGCATTACTGCTTTTTCACTTTCAGCTACATATACTATGCCTTTTTCTTTAATATAGTCATATGTTTTATCCAATCCAAATAAAAAATGGCTTTTACTACATGAGAATAAATAAAGATATTTATTGTCAGTTAAACTATCATCCCCTGCAAATCTTCCCTTTACCCCTATTAATTGTCCTACTTCATCAAAAATAGGAATAGTAATCCGATGTGTTTGTAAATCATAACCTATTTTAAATATTTTTTGCGTTTTATAATCAATTCCATCATTATAAAACCTTTTACTTAAAGAATTTAAGTAAGTATCTAATACACTGATGTCTAGTATTTTAATTTTTTCTTCTTCGTCTACACTGGTTTTATTTTTTCTAGCAGATTGTATTTCATCTAATAATGCAAGCAGTTTGGGTTTTTGATAATCTTGATTATATAAATCATAACCACATATATCACAAATCCATTTAATAGCATTAACTATATATAATTTTTTTACAAACATTACCAGACTTAAAATATTTTTATATCCATTTTTATCTTCTATATTTCTTGTGTATGCTTCTACATTAAGTGTATTTTTATATACTGCTACAGACTTAGGATTATCACCATCTGGGAATCCACAAGAATAATAATTCCCGCAATCTTTAATGTGATGCATTTTTAATTCTTTTAAAATACAATAAATCTTATCGTCTTGTTGTATTCTATTGAATAAAAATTTAATATCCATTAACGATTACCACTTTTCTTTTCCTTTATATTTTTTAGTAGAAGTCCACATTCCTTCCATGTGTTTAAGTCTAAATCAACTTCGTGGCATAAGACTTGTCCTTTTGACCCTGCTCTATTTTTATCAATCTTTAACCCATAATACATTTTATTGTTTTGAAGTGGCATATCACCACCCCAATCTTCGTTATAAATTGAGTATTTATAGTATTCGTCATAATCTAATCTTTTTTCTAACAACAAATGGTCTACTACGTGCTTTAATTGCTTGGCATTTGCAATATTATTACTAGAAAAATCAAATATGTTTATCATTAAACTATCATCTGTCAACTGAATTGTAGCATATCCTTTTATCTTAAATTCATTTACTAAGTCTTTTATTTTAGTAGTTGTTTGTTTAACCGTTTCCCAATTGTCTGTTTTATATCCTTTTAATGTATCATAAAAAATAAAATTTACACCTAATCCTAAAACGTGTTTTCTTATTTCATGGTCTATCTCATCATCGGAGTATGTATTCATTTCTTTAAAATAAATCTTAGTATTCTCTTCAAAATATTTAGCAACTTTAATTACATCATTATATTGTTCTTCTGAATCATATTCTCCTAATACAATATTTCTTTCAGGAACATTTAATTCAAAACCGAATATTGGATTATTGCATACTGCTGTAAGCATAGCCGCCTTAATATCTTCTTCTCCCATTTCATTTACCATAACTAAAATTGGTTCTCCTAATATTAAGCTAATATATGCCGCTAAAAATGACATTCTCCTTGATTTTCCTTCATTTGATAACATACCATCTACTACTAATTTTCCTTTTCTCCAACCCCTAAAAAAGAAAGTCCATAAATCCCAAGGGAAAGGACTACCCATAGCTGGTTTATCCTTCCATTCCATAACTGAATTAACCATATCATTCCCTAAAAGAATTGAATCTGATTGACCACCTATAACAGTTTGTATTTTATCTAAAGATGCTCTCATTGACATTATAATTTTATCACTAGAAATTTTATCAAATTTAGGATGGTCTAAAATACGCTTTATGGGAAATCCTTTTTTATCTAATTCTCTAATTAAAGAAAATTTCTTCAATGTATCGTAATATTGTTTAAAATCATTTATGTCGGCAATTTCCATATATCCCTGTATGGTTGAATAACCACCTAATGCTAAATATCTTCTTTTCCTATCTTCCTCTTTCCTCATAAATATATTTATTTTATCTTCTGAAACCTCTTGTGAGAAAGAAGTGTAATATAACTCGAATGTGTCAAATAAAAACTTTGCGTTCTCATCATAAAAATCATATTTTGACCTTATGGTTTTTCCATATTCTATATATAAATCTGGTTGTTTATAAAAACTTCCTACTACTAAAGCCTCATTCCCTATGTCGAAAGGTTCTCTTGCCAATAAAACCACCGTCCATTATTCAAAGGATTAATTCAGTAATATCAACTTCATCATCCTTTTTATGTATTTCCTTTTGTTGAGCCTGCTTGATTTTACCCATTTCTTTTTTTATCTTATCTATATTTATATTTTTAGAAATATTATTTCTTTTCCATTTTTTATACCCTTCATATTCACTTAAAACTATAGCTAAATCCCAATAAAGCCTTTTTTCTTTACTAATTCCTTTTTTTAAAGCGATATTACCTAATTTAGCTATTAATTTTTGGTTAGAATACATAGTATATAAATCCATATTACTTATAGGTTCTTTAATTTTTTTATATGTTCCATTGTTTATTTCAGTTAGCCTTATAAAATAAGAATCTGGAAGGTATGAAATATCATATAAATCCATAACGAGTTTGCATAATTTATCTCTATATTTTATTTCTTCCATTTGTGCTTCCATTATTGCTTTTAATCTTTGTATTTCTAAAAGGCTTTCTTCTTCTGACATCTTTTTTTTAGTCATTAAATATATTTGATAACATTGAGAATGATAATAAACATTAGCTTTACCTTTCTTTATTGCCACATAATCATCAATGTTTGTGTTTATACTTTTCTCGTTTTTTTCATCACAAAATTGACATCTTCTTTTTATTTCTTTCATTAATAAATCACCTATTTTTTAAAAGTAGGAGATAAAATTATCTCCTACTTTATTTTTTTATTTATTAATTGATTGCCAGTGCAATATCATACATTTTTTGTAGAGTTTCTTCATCTGTTGTTTCTGTAGGTCTAACAGGTAATCCATTCTCTCTAAACGCTTGAGTCATTTCTTTTTTTTGATTAGGATTCATAGAATTTCTAAGTTTAATTAATTTGTCATACAATGAATTTTCTTTTTTGTCTAATTCTATATTGGCTTCAACTTTAGCTTCGCTTACTTCTTTTTTTGCTTCTGTAATAACATCTTTGTATGCCTTATTTTCTTTACTAAAATCTTTATTTACAGTATCATCGTAATCTCTAAGTGTAACTGATTTTTCTTTGCCTTTATTTCCATCAATAACTGATTGCCAATATAAAGGAGTAGGATTATCAATAATCTCATTTTGTGCAAATACTTTTGTTCTATCTTTCCTCATAACTTTAGCTCTAATTTCCCCATCTTCATCTTCAAAGGTTCTTAATACAGTATAAAACTCGTACTCCGCACCTTTGAAACAATCTGGCATTATACCAATATCAATAGAAACCATTTCTCCTTTGTCGTTTTTTTCCATTTTCTTTTTTATTTTTTCTCTTGAAGTAACACAAACATATTGGTCTGTTTTTGTAATTAAATTTTGTAGAAAATGTTTTCCTTCTTGGTTTAATTTATCATAGTCTTTAAATTCCATACCTGCTGTTGCTTCAGCAACAAACTGTTCTGTGGCACTAGCTTCTTTAGCTTTAGCCCGTAATTTAGCCCTGATTTCAGAAGTTTTTAATTTACTATATTTTTGTGTATCTTGAATAACTGTAGCACTATCAATTACAATAACATCTGCGACAAATGGATTTCCATCTCCATCAAGTACAATCTCGTCTGTTTCATCACCATTTTCGTCTTGTAAATATAGTTCTTCTTTTTGAATAAATTTATCAACCCATTCCATAGTTTCATGATAACTGCTTGTATAAACAATAAATAAGTTGTCTAAATTTATTCCTTCATTTTCCAAATCTTCTAGGTAGTTATCTACAGAACCACCTTCAGTATCTATGTATGCAACTCTTAAAGGTTTGCCATCTTCATTTTTCATTTTTAAAAAATCTAAACAAAATGAAGATTTCCATGTACCTTCTGCACCATAGACAAAAAATTTAAGTCCCTTTTTTACAGCACTACCCCTTCTAACTCTTGCTGACATATATTAATCTCCTCCATATCCCAAACTAATCTTCCCATACATTATCGTCATCTGAATCTTTATCGTCCCATTCGGTATCTCCAAAACTATCTGTAGCTTGTTTAATACTTGAAATAATTTCTTCATTATAAGAAGTTTTATCAACAGTATTTTTATATACTTTTGTAATAACCATTTCTCTGATTTTTGGTGCAGATACCACATTAAATTCAGCATCATCTTCGCCCCATACATCACTATCAGCAGGAACATCTTCTTCTACAACAGAATTTATTAATCTACCAAATACAGTAACAGCATAATAAGGTTTTAAGTTTTTCTTTAATGTTGTAGCTAGTTTTTTATCATCAATAAAGAACTCAACATCCTCTACTTTTGGTTCAGATTTAGTGCCAGTAATGATATTTGCTTCTAATACAAATCTATCTTTTTGTTCTGGATGAGGATTAATATCCATAAAAATAATTTCTTGTTCAAATAAATTTAATTCATTAAAATCTTCGGCATTAAAATCTATTTCTTTAGTAGACCTACGAATTTTAGTAGGCTTAAAGTTAATAAACCTTCTTACTTCACCTTTATCATTTTTATATGATTGATACTGGATATTACCTTCAACATAAACGGGCATATCATCGTATAATTCTGACTCCAATTCATATACTGCATCAAAAGGGAATAAGTTTTTATAATCATCTTTTTCAAACGTCAACCCCACACCAAAAATGGGTCTATATCCTTCTTCTTTAAAGTTGAATCTATCATCCCAATCTACTTCTTTTGTGTAATTTTTTTTCTCTTTACTGTCGTATTTTTGAAATTTTGCTTTGTCACTATCAAAACCTTCTACTGTAACCCATGTTTCATTTTTATTTGATGTTTTAACAGCAAAATTACAAGTTTGTTTTGTTTTGCCAGAATCAAATGTTCTAGCAGTAACAAATTTTTCTCTTTTAGTACCATTAATTAATCCTGCTAATTTAAATTTACCCTTTGATAATTTTACTTGTTCTGCCATATGTATTAAATTCCTCCTAATATATATATTTTATTTTATGTTTTTATTTTATGGTTCTATTCTCCTTCTTCATTATCTAATTTTAAACTTCCTTCCGCCATTACTAATACAGGCCAAATTTCTTCACAGTCGTTTTTCAAAGGCATCATTTGAATTTTTAATTTATCATCTTTACCTTGAAATTTTGTAACTACACCTTTTTTAATTAACCCAGATTCTAAGCAAAATTGAATTTTATCACCCTCTGAAATAGTAACATTATTACCATCTTCATCTTCTACGATTATACTTTTATAAGGATTTTCTTTTACAATTACCACGTTTTCACCTCCCAAATTTAATATATTTATGACGATAAATATTTAATTGATTAACTAATTCTTTTATTCTCTGAATTTTATCCATACTAACCTCCTTTCAATTGGTAAATTAATTTTACTATTATATTAGTCTTTTGTCAACCTTCTTTAGAATTTTTATTTGTTCTTTTGTAGGATGCTGTGATAGTGGTACAATAGATTGATAAAAGTCATGTTCCCTGTAATATTTACACGATTCTCTAATACATTTCATTTTTCCTCCTATCTACATAAAATCTGTGTTCATTTTATCATGTTTTTACTTTTAATATGTTCCTCAATTCTTTTATTCGCTAAATTATAATATGTATCATCTAACTCAAAACCTATGTAATCAAATCCTAACTCCTTACAAGCTAAGGCATGAGTTCCACTACCTTCAAATGGGTCTAAACATATTCCATTAGGGGGTGTTACTAAAGTAATAAGGTATTTAATTAAAGATAGTGGTTTAACTGTAGGATGGTTGTTTCCTTCTCCACGTTCCTTTTTACTTGCTTTGGCACAATAAAAGAATCTGCTTGCACCACCTGTTTCTTGCTTAAACCAATCCTTTTCAGGCTGAGACGGTATCCCATCAATAAATTCTCCACCACTTCGCTTATAGCTCATATGTCTAGTATTAGTAGTAATTTCACTTTGTTCATCCAGCATTTTTCCTGCTTCTTCATCAAAAATTAGATTTGCAGGAAAACGACCTTGTGTTGAACGATATTCTTTTGAACTTTCCTGTTTTTCATTACTATTCCATTGAAGTATACTTGAAGCACTGCTACCTGCATTATGGACTAAATAATCTCCACCATTGCCCACTCTACAATCATCAATATTAATTCCACCAGTACCCCATTTTAATACATTATCCGCAATTGTCTTTTCTGATATAGGTTTTCTTGCTACTACTATAGGTTCGTGTGCAGGCTTTAAGGCAGTACCCCAACCGTCCCACTCTTGGGCTTCTGGTGCTTGTGGATTCGATGCAGTCTTTTTCCTAAACGTAGTTGCTATTCCAGTTGCACTTGCTCCCGTGGTGCGGCTAGAAGGAAGCAATTTCCCCTCAACATAAGTCCCCAACTTCTTGTCAATCGC
>Ga0208564_1001934_pt1 | contig 16936 bp, 18 predicted proteins | sample AD_UKC073_MetaG_FD_184439 | JGI IMG/M metagenome (GOLD analysis project Ga0208564, IMG submission 184439) | Active sludge microbial communities of municipal wastewater-treating anaerobic digesters from USA - AD_UKC073_MetaG (SPAdes) (version 2) | ecosystem: Engineered > Bioreactor > Anaerobic >... | reverse complement strand
CTACGTAGCCATGACCCGTGCCGCCGAAAACCTCTTCTTGCTCACCACCTCCGGTAAAGAATCTCCCTTCCTTGGCGAGATCGCCGGCCTGGTTGACTGCGAAGAATACCGCGGACCAAAGAACTCAGGATAAAGCATGTTCGATTTGGATACCGAAGATTTTAAAGTATAACTGTACTTGGGAGAGGATGTTATGACTGCATTAGAAAAACAATTCTTTAACGAGATGAAAGAGATTTATCATAAAGCAGCAAATGAAATTAACTACCGGCCGACAAGATTTCTTCAAATGCTTTCAGAAAAAGGCGGTGTACCCACGGTAATAAGTTTGGTTACAAAGCCCGGATCTACCGAAGGTTTTATAAGGCTCTGGGAGAATCAACGGCTTGATCTTTCTGTTGAGGCACTCATCCTTAAAAATGATTATAAGGAATTATTTGATGATGCTATACGGCAGATTTGCGCTGACAGATTAAGGGAATATGGGTACATCAAATCTTGAACGGGGGTACATTTGTATGATTTAAGATGCTTACCTTTAAGAGATCAACTCGGACAGCGCTTTAAAAGTTCATCAATTTCAGCGCGCTTAACTGGCACCGCATAATAGGTTGCTGTTGGGCTATCGGGCTCTACGGTATCCCTGCGATCCTGCCGGATAAAACCTTCTTCAAGCAGCTGCTGGATCAATGGTTTTATTTCAGTTAGTGTTATACGCATCTTGCTGTTAATCTCGTGTAGGGATCCATTAGCTCAAACATTATAAAATCTCACCTTTCTGCATGGTGCCTCCTTAATTGAACGGCCATGGCCGAAAGCTTATTCCTCAATAATAAGACAACTATCCTATGGTAGTGTATTTTGACCTATTAGGCCCCTTCAAACCCCGGGCAACAAAGCTTTGCTTCTTCCGCAAATAAGTTCTGTTATCGCTGTCCCCTTGGCTATCAGCAATATAGTAATGTTTCTGATTAAGATCATATCCAACATAGGGTAACGTTTTCCTGTAAACTGGAAAAATAACATTTATTCCAGACCGGCCTCAGCATAAAAATGGCACACTTATTATGTATTTGGTTATTATCTATGGTTGTTCCACCTGCTGGATTATTCCCCGGGCTCTTTGCTCTGAACTGGTCCGAAGGAGCCGCCCGCGTTATAGGGTTTTTCGGGCTGCAAAAAGAGGGGATTTTACTTTGCAACTTCAGGGAATCCTACTTTACAAGTCCCGGCAGGCCGTGATACTTTTCTTGTGAACATCAAGGCCACAGCAACATTCATTTACGATATCCAAACCAATGACCCTTTCTGCGGCTATAATTCGGCGTCTGGTGCACCTATCTTAAAGTAGGTATTCTACCCCGCGTGCTCTCCCATTGCTTCAAGGAGGCAACATTTATTGGCGCACCAGATAACTGAGATCAGACTAGTTTCCGGGCTCGCAGCACCATAGAATTACGATCTCATTTCACCAGAGCCGCAATGTTATTGTCAACCTATAAAGGATTTTCATTCTTTTTGGCGTCACCGCCATCCGGCGGGGACCCGGGGACTAGTTAAAACAAACACCTGGCTGTTCTGGTCAAGGAGACTTTTAAACTCGACCCTTTTTCAACCAGCCTTTATGTTTTCTGCAACCGCAAGCGAGACAAGCTTAAGATATTACAATAGCAGCACAATGGCTTCTGGCTCTACTATCGTCGTCTGGAGAAAGGGAAAACCGTCATTTTTGTCGAACTAATATACATGGAAAACACAGCCCAAAAGATCCAGGAACTTCAAAATAGATGTGTCCTTTTGGAGCAGCAAAATAGCGAGTTGGTTGCCAAACTCAAATGGTTCGAAGAACAATTTTTCTTTAATCAGAAGCGGCGATTTGGCCGCTCTAGTGAACAGTCCAATTCAAAACAGCTCCAGATTTTCAACGAGGCTGAAAAAGAAGCCGATCCCTCCAAACCTGAACCGACCATGAAAGAGATCACCTACCGCCGCAGAAAGCAAAAGGGGAAGCGCAGCTAAAAGAGCTGCCTGTAGAAATAATTGAATACCGCCTTCCGCCTGAAGAGCAACTTTGCCCCTGCTGCCAGGGGGCATTGCATGAGATGAGCACCGAAATCCGTCAGGAGCTAAAGATAGTTCCCGCTCAGGCCAGCGTGGTCAAGCATGTGCGCTACACCTACGCCTGCCGCCGCTGCGACAGAGAAGCTGTTACTACCCCGGTTATTACCGCGGCGATGCCGGTGCCGGTATTGCCCGGCAGTCTGGTCTCACCGGAGGAGCGTTACCGGATACGGCTTAAGCGCGGCCGCCCGATTGTAGATGAATTCAAAGAATGGTTAGATTATCAAAGACCAAAGGTTTTGCCGAAAAGTGCTTTCGGCCAGGCGATCGGTTATTCACTTAAACAATGGCAAAGACTAAATGCTTTTTTTGCCGACGGCCGTTTGGAAATTGACAACAACCGCGCCGAGCGATCGATTAAACCCTTTGTGATCGGAAGGAAAAACTGGTTATTGCCAATACTCCACGCGGTGCTAAAGCCAGCGCTACGATCTACAGCATCGTTGAGACAGCCAAAGAGAATGGCCTAAATCCGTTTGCCTATCTTCAGTACCTTTTTGAACAGTTGCCTAATATTGATCTCAACGATCAATGTACTTTAGACGAATTGCTACCCTGGTCTGAAAGCCTACTACCAAAATGCCGGAAATACAGCGAAGACAACAAGGAGCAAGAAAAACCTACCTCTTAAGTTAGTGGGTATTATTTGACGCTTACGGCCTAAATTTAGGCAATGCCCGCTTGGGCGAGCTCCATTTAGCCATCCGCCTGGCCAGTGTAGCACGACTTATCTGAGATAGCTGTTCGGAGATCTCTGTGGTTAGGGTCAGCTCGTTATGGAGCTCCAAAAGTTCAGCGGTAGAGGTTAACACTGGATGCAATCGTTCCGCACAGGGATAATCTAAGGCTTTCCAGACCAGTTGTATCACCAGCATCGATTCTAAATATTTTAAGGGCTGGTGTCTTTTGGCAGGAGGCCTTGGAGATGAAGGAGGCTAGTTAAGAAGAGCAATGGTATATTTGCGATGGTATCCTGTGACCTTCGCCACCTCATTGATGATATTGGCTTTTTCTGATCGAGATGTTGCTTTGAAATAACGTTGTCGCATTTCGTTTAAATACTCACGACGGCTTTTAATTGACATGGTCATATCACTGCCCCTCGGTAAGATTTCGTCGTGAGTGAGCCGATCCCCCTTAGGTAAGATTATAGTGAGTGATCGCGGTGTTTGCCTTCTAAGATAATTATTGATAAAATTTACTTATAATTTTCCTCTGCCTGGCGTGTTTGAAAATAAGTCAACTTGGCTTTTTCAGTGAAAATATTTATTTGGGGAGGAATAGCATGAGTGTACAAACGAAAGAAATGAGTTTAAACGATATTTTTGGTTCGACACCCTATTATATTGATTTCTACCAGCGAGAGTATAAATGGAAAAAGGAACATGTAACCGCTTTGCTTGACTATATATTCTATAGATTTGAAGCTGAGTATAAAACTACACTGGATGCTTTGGAAGGAACAATAGAAGAACATTACCAGTGGTATTATATGAACTCATTTATGACCAACAATTATCGCGGAAAAACATATATTGTTGATGGACAGCAAAGATTAACAACATTAACTTTAATTATGATTAAATTAATACATATGGCTTCGGATTATAACTTAACCGATTTAGTAAGAGTACTGGAAGGCAAAGTGTACGGCGCCGATCTTTCTGGCAATAAATTTTGGATGGGTCAAAGCGGGAGAAGCGACATACTGAATGAGATATTAAACAAATCTTTTAGATCGGTAACATCTGAAACTATTACGGAAACAAATATGTACATTAATTTTAAGGAAATAGATAGATACCTAACGAATAAGTTGACCACTGTACACAAGCTCCATTGTTTTATTATTTACTTTCTTAAAAAAGTATTATTTGTCAACATACATATAGTTGAGACTGTAGATGTGCCCATGGTTTTCCAGGTTATCAATGATCGCGGTGAAAGGCTAAGGCCTTACGAGGTATTTAAGGGTGAACTCTTAGGTCAAATCGATAAATCAGAGATAGAAAATATGTATCTCGAAAAATGGAATGACAGTATTGAGTGTCTGGAAATAAAAGGCGACGATGAACCCGATAATTTTTTTAGGTACTATTTCCGATCCAAGTACGTTAATACTGAAGGTGACTATCGTAAATTTGACGGCGATTACCATAGGACCATTTTTTCAAATGAGTGGGATCAAAAGATTCAATTAAAGAAAAACCCTCAGAACGTCAAATCGTTCGTATCTAACGACCTTACCTATTACGCCACACTATATAATAAGCTGATTGATGACCACATATATGACAAACATTATGGGGAGCACGTTTATTATAATTACTTAAACGAGCAAGACAGGCAATATTTGTTGATTTTATCAGCTTGCATAATAAATGATCCGGATGAAGAAGAAAAAATAAAACTTATATCTCGATTAATGGACAGGCACTTTACTATTTTGCAGCTATATGGTTGTTATGACAGTAACTTTTTTACCGAAATATTAATCAATCTGAACAAAGAAATACGCAGTCAACCGTTGGGTGTGATACAAGATATTTTTGACAAACAACTGTTGAGTAATATTAATGAAAGTAAAGGTACTAAATTAAATACCATTTTTGATTATACTTTGTTTAAGGATACAAGTAGCAGCAGGGGCATTCGGTTTATTAGATACTTTTTTGCAAGGATTGAAAACTTTATTGCTGAAGGAATAAACCCCGCCCATAAACTGACTCAAGGACAGTACTGGGACTTGGTTAGGAATACGGGATCAAAGACCGGATACCATGTTGAGCATATCCTTGCTAATAACGACGAGAACAGGTTGTTGTTTAATAACGATGAGGAACTTTTTCAAAGAGAACGTAATAGGCTGGGTGCCTTGCTGCTATTGAAGGGTAGAGACAATATATCGTCAGGTAACGAAACATACTCAAAAAAGTTGCAGACCTATAATAATGCAGATATTTCCAACCGGTGGAATCGCTCTCTTATCAGCTCCTTCTATCATACGAATAAAGACTTTCAAAACTTTGTTCAAAAATACAATCTTAAATTCAAACCCTTCGACGTTTTTGATGCCACTGCTGTTGAGGAAAGGCAACAATTGTTATTTGAGATGGTCAAGTTTATCTGGGAGTAATTTCTTTGAGGATGGGGATAATTTGATGTCTGGCAAACAAAACCGTTAAAGTAACCGTACACGGGGTATAAATCAAAAATAAACGGTTAAACAATCACTTATGGGTCTATTGCAGGATCAAAATGAGCGTCTCTTTTAAAGTTCGAGGATTGTCATACCGGAAAATGTCAAGCTGCTGGATGATACTGTATTTTTTGAGGAAGAACTGAAAACAATAGTAGGAAAGTACTTAAAGATGCCGGTAGGTTCGGCTTATTATTAAAAGCGAAAATGTAGCCGAATTTGAGAAATAATTGGAATCAATGAAAAGCGAATTTGTTGAGTATTTGAAAGGTAGTGAAGGTGAAGGAGAACCAAAAAAAGAGAACCGTGTTATTAAGCGGGCCTGCGAGAGCGACAATGATCATAAATCTGATATCAATAAGATTATAACAGAGAGCAAATCGCAACTTTCCATATATTTAAATAGGGCTTGTGCAGGAAGCCCTAAATAAACTATCAGGTCAAGATACAGTTTAAACGATAAGCGAAAAGGGACTGCCTCCGGATCTGAGGCGTGGGTAGGACATGCCTTCCCATTTCGGCTGGGTTGATTTTGCAGAGGATGACCGGCGGCAGATTCTGGATGTGTTCAGGCTGTACCAGGAGCAGGAGACACGGGATGAGATGGGTGTGGGGACGATCCGGGATGCCTTCTCTGAATATTTCTTTCCCGGGACCAGCACCATCCAGACACGGGCCCGCTACATGCTCTTTATCCCCTGGATCTACCGGAGGCTAGGGGAACAGCGCCTCTCCAGGGCCGAAATGGAGCGGCGGGCCAGGGCTGATGAAATCAGGTTGCTCCAGGACCTTCCCGGGTCCGAAGATAACAATGGTGTCATCGGTAGTATGTCTCAGGAAAACCGGGATCCCAACCTGCCCGAGCCTCCGGATAAATTTTGCAATATACTGAATTGGCTCTAATTCGTGATGAGTCGATCTATCCACCAATACCGCTGTAAATCCACCACCTTGTCCGGAATTAGATCGACCACTAGTTCCGCTCAAGACCGACCTATGGTTCTAGAGCATGACAACCGCCTTGTACCGTTTACTGCTGACCATTTTTTTATGCATTACCAGAATCTGTGGTCGAAACGTTGGATTTACTTGCGGTAAGTTAATTGATATTTTATTGCACTTGGCCCAATTGGGCATTCCGCTACTCAAATAATTGCTTGATTGGTTGTCAAGTCAAGCATTTAAGGCTAAAATAAGATGAAGTAACAAATAATTTCGAAGTTTGTACGAAGATATACTTACATCACAAAATGCTGCAGCAGTTTCTTCCGCACATGTTGGCAACCACTGTTTTTCTCAAGGAAAGGATATGGAATGAATCTAGAAAAGAATCTTATCCTGGTAAAAGATGAAGATAAGACAGCTGGGATAAGTTATTGTGAATATAAAAATGGTAAATGGCAGGTTCAATTTGGAAGAGGCAAGGTGTACTCTTACCATTATTTAAATGTTCAATAGCTTAGAAATCAGGTTAAACTTAATCCGGAAACAACAGTTGTTGTCTATCATAACAAGCAGCCTTTGTCTGGTGTTGATAAAATAATTGATTTTGGAGACTATATACGCATTTACCGATTATAAGAATGAGGACCAATGAGAGTGGCGAGGAAGGCAGGTTATGTGCTAAACTTAACCAAATTTTTAATCATGCTGACCCGCAGAGGTTCTTCCGGAAGTTGCCTTAAGAGGTAATAATAGATAAAACACAGATACTTGCATGAATAAGGGAACAATTAGCGCCGGTTTCTCAGATTGCCTGCTTCCAGAAGACCGGATTAAATAGCCACAAGAATTGCTTACCTGAAGTACTGATTAAAAATACGAGGATAAAATGGACTTTCAAATTAGAACAGCCGCATTCAAATGGCTTGAAAAACAGGTACTGCTGCACGGTGATTTGCTGCCGCGAACCATCCTTGAACAAGGATTTTTCTTCAACGGTCAGCGCATCACCCTGGTGGGGCCACAGGGAATTTGGAAGCCGAAAGTACTTGAACTGCCTCTGTCAATAACCACTGTTGTAAATGGTCCTTATAATGACACTATCTTAATGGAAGGATTGCTGGAATATCGTTACCGGGGTACCGATCCCGATCACCGGGATAATAACGGCTTACGGGAAGCGATGCGCAGAAACATTCCTTTAGTCTACTTTTTAGGTATTGAACCGGGTAAATATCTGGCTGAATGGCCTGTTTTTATCGCTGAAGATTTACCCCAGGCGCTGACTTTTCGTGTTCTAATAGATGAAAAAAGCGTGGTAGAGAGCTACAGAGAAGGTAAGCCTGATGAAGCGTTATATGCATTCGACGAAGCCGTTGACTACCGGCGTAGATATGTTACCAATCAGGCAATGGCCAGGCTGCACCAAAGGGCCTTCCGGGCGCGCGTTTTAACTGCCTACCGGGAGCAGTGTGCGTTTTGCCGGCTGCGCCACCCGCAGTTGTTGGATGCAGCCCACATCATCCCGGATAAAGAAGTAGGCGGAGAGCCGGTTATCCCCAACGGCCTGTCGCTATGCAAAATCCATCACGCAGCCTTTGATAGTAATTTCATCGGTGTAAACCCGGATTACCAGATTATTGTCCGGGAAGATATTTTGCAGGAATTCGACGGCCCGATGTTGAGGCACGGTATTCAACAGATGCATGAACAGAAAATCATCCTACCCGGTAATATATCTAACTGGCCCGACCGCGAAAGGCTGGAAGTGCGCTTTAATAAGTTTAAGGAAGTGGGTTAACATAAAAGGAAATTCACCTATACAATTATAACCTGCTATGCTTAACCCTACGTTTGAGGGAGAGGTTCGCTTAGTGGGTAATGTTTACTCATTTGCTGCGGTGTTTATGTTGGATATTATTCTTGTAAAGGTGAGGGATAATTAATGAGTTTAGATCCTTTAAAAGCAACCGAAGCCATTGAAGAAAAATATTTGGATTATCTGGAAACAACCTTTGCTCTAAATGATCGCGAACTTCACCAAAAGCTTGTTGACGAATTTAAAAAGGCTGAACGTTTTTCTAAAGGTCCAATTCTTGAGGCAACGCCACCTTTTGAAACGGGACGCTCATTGTCGGATTTGATTAAAGAGGGTTTGCTATCTCAAGAATTTACCAGGCTGCAGGTACCAATAAGCTGGAATATTACTTGGTTCTGGAAGATCGCGAACCTTTACCTGATCGCGAACCTTTACCTGATAATGAAGATGAACTTGTTGCCGGTGTTACAGAGTATCCGGGTGGGGAGAAATACAGGTTATGTACCCGCTGTGGAGCAAATAATCCCGATAGTTATGTAGATTTGCCCTGCCGTTGCGGAGAGCAATACCTGGTTCTGGTATTATTAGTTAGATCCAAAGATGGCAATGTTCATAAGTGTCCCGCTTGCGGCAGCGTAATTTCTATCGGATCGATAGTCAGGCGCTTCGTGCTGGGCGCAGAAGCTGTAACCAGTGTTTTAGGCACCGCCGTCTACCAGCAGATACCCGAAGGGTACGATGATTTAGGAGAAATAGAGATGGCTGATGATAATTGGTCTAGCCCCGATGTAAACCGGATATCCAAAAGCAAGCGAAGACTGTTAATATTTTCAGACAGCCGTCAGGATGCCGCCTTTTTTGCCACCTATTTAGAGAGCTCATATAATCAAATTTTACAGCGCCGGCTAATCATTAATACCCTGGAGAAATATCAAGAAAAGGTTATCGCCAACCGATGGCGTTTGCTTGATACTTTAATTATTAAGATAGAGGGGATTATTGAAAACCTGAACGAGGATGGCTCAGTTGCTTTTCAAAAAAACAATCACGAGCAAGCTCAAAAGATTGCGGGAAATGCTCAGAAGGTTACATTGTTTCTAGGAAAAGTTCAAGAACTGCAAAATAAGTGGACAGAAATTTATGGAAAAGGGTCACTTTAAACGGTTTAAAGGGAGTGAACAACCTACTTGCAGGCAGATGAACTGGTAGAAAAGATAAAGAATATCCGGACCTGGCAGAGGGGTGATATACGGGCGCCTCACAAGCCGCTGCTGCTTCTGTACACCCTGGGTCGTTTAAGCAGGGGTGAGCCCAGGTTGGTATCATACGCGGAAGTAAAAGAAGATTTACGAAAACTGTTGATTGAATTCGGCCCTTATCGGAAGGTGCACTATCCCAGCTATCCTTTTGTCAAGCTTTGCAACGATGGGGACTTTTGGCAACTTGAGGGGAATCAGGTCTTGAATACAACTAAGGATTGGTCTGACCGGGAGCTAACTGATAATCATACTTTTGGCGGCTTCACCGAAGAGGTCTACACAGTGTTGAAGAATGACAGGAAACTTCTCCACGAGCTGGCCAGACTTATTCTTGATCAATACTTTGACGATACATTGCAGCAGGATATCCTGGCTCAGGTTGGCCTGGACCTGGAAGAGGCCAAGTATCTGCGCAGTCCTGACTTCCGGGATAGGGTTCTCCGGGCCTACGAATATTGCTGTGCTGTTTGCGGTTTTAATGTTCGCCTGGGTGACACCCTGGTTGCCGTTGAGGCGGCTCATATCAAATGGCATTGTTACGGAGGCCCTGACTGTGAAGAGAACGGCATTGCCCTTTGCTCTTTACATCACAAGCTTTTTGACAAGGGTGTTTTTACCCTTAATGAATCTTTTATTTTCCGCGGTCCCTCCCGGTACACCGTCGACTAATGAAATAAATTGTTTCTCTTTTTTAGAAAGTAGGGATGTTACCGTTAAATGAGCGCTTAACCGCCCTTCAATCAATCTATAGAAGGTATCAGGAGAATCAAAAAATCAAACTCATGGTATCCGGAGTTCGAGAAACGCTACCGGAGCCTGCTTGTATATCACGGAGTGCTGATTCAGGAAGACTGGGCTGAATATACATACTGGGAGTTTACAAAGTGGATGATCCGTGGAGACCATACGAAAACCACAATGGATCTGCAGTCGGCTCTTCTATATACGGCAGCTTTTATGGATGACAATGATGATGTCCATATTGTGACGGACACCGCAATGGCTGCAAAAGCAATAAAAGCAGAAGAAGACGCTGTGCTCTACTTCTTGAAGGAGACGGATGATATAGAACGTGAGGAAATCGAGGTGCTTGTAGCGCATGATTTACAGTGATGGATATGAGGTAGACGGGAACCTGAGATTTGTAAGGTGCCCTAAATGCGGGAATGAGGAGTATTCTGCAGATGCCAAATTCTGCAAAATATGCGGGTTTCCTGCTTATAACGAATGCGAGGGCTCTCCGGAATATGACAATTTCGGAAACGTAGAAGACTTCCAAGTTCATCAGAATGTTGGGAATGCTCGTTACTGCGAGTATTGCGGTAAGCCGACAATGCTTTTTAAGGAGAAATTGTTGAAGCCATACGATGAGGTGCAGACGGATCAGGAGAGCGATGACGATTTGCCTTATGACGAAGAGCTTCCTTTCAACTGATGGGATGGATGAGCAAGAGTGAGGTGAGAGAGCATGGCAAAGAAAAACGATGATTTCTTTGTTGAAAAAAAGCCGTGGTCAAACGTAAAGGATGAACTTCTGGGATGCTATTTTAAGCCATATGTCCAGAAAATCCTTTATACCTATAAACCTTTGGTATATGTGGATTGCTTTGCGGGAAAAGGCAAGTTTGAAGACGGCAACCCTGGCTCTCCGCTCATCGCCTTGGAGATAATGAAACAGTGCCTTGCCTCAACAACTATGCGCGGTGATCCGAAAATTTCCGCATCGTTCATAGACCTCAACTATGCGGATGACCTTCGGGAAAATTTAAAGGATTATACCGGAGTAAAGATCGTCCCCGGCAAATATGAGGAACAGATTGATGGCCTTCTCAAAGGTAAAGAAGGATGCAATGTATTCCTTTACATAGATCCCTACGGCATTAAGGCTCTCAACTGTTCAAAGTTTGATGAGTTCGCGGGCGGTCAGTTTAATTCTATAGAACTGCTCATAAACATGAACTCTTTCGGATTCATCCGTGAGGGCTGTCGCGTTCTCGGCGCAAAGTTTAAAACAGACGATCCCGAACTTTTTGATGACCTCGTAGAATATGAGCCTACGGTTCTGGATACCTCAGAGAGCTCTATTCAGGCATCCATACAAGCTCTTAACGATATCGCAGGCAGCGATTACTGGAAAGAGATCGTGGAGCAATATAAGAAAAACGAAATCAATGGATACGAAGCAGAGGAATATTTCGCCGAACAGTATTGCCAGAGGCTAAGCCAAAGCTATACATATGTCCTTAATATGCCGATTCGGATACAGAAAGGGCAACATTCCAAATATCGAATGATCCATGCTACAAATCATCCGGATGGCTGCCTGCTTATGGTAGATAATATCTGTAACCGATGGCAGCTTCTTCAGCAACTACAGACCGGAGGACAACTGTCCCTCTGGGCTAAGGACATAAATAATCAGCCCGTAAATGAGGCTGACATTGAAAGCAAGATTATTGATCACTTCTCACAGTGTGATAACTGGACGTCGTTGAACGTAGCTCTTGCTGTATTCTTCGTAAAGCATGGCGCAATCTGCAGCACCGGGGATGTAGCAAAGGTGCTGAAAAAAATTGAAAAAGGCGGTCGGCTTGCCGTAATGAGAAATCCGAGCACTACAAAAACCGGAAAGCCCAGTGCCTTCATGCAAGAAGGTAAGGGAAAAACCGTATCAGTAAAGTGGGTGAAATGATGAAAATAGCCGGGTACATAGAAAGGAAGTCCATGCTCTACCAGACAGGCGTAGAGTATGGCGATTACACCATGAATCATGTGCTTGGCTGCGCACATGGGTGTAAATACCCCTGCTACGCTTTCCTTCAGAAGAAAAGATTCGGGCAGGTTAAAACATATAAGGATTGGTGCCAACCGTATCTTGTTTCCAATACGCTGGAACTTCTGGACAAGGAGATCCCGAAGCTGAAGGACAAGATCGAATCGGTGCAGCTTTGCTTCACGACAGACCCATTCATGTACGGCTATCAGGAGATAGCAGATATGAGCATGGCAGCTGTCAGGAGGCTCAACGAAGACAAGATAAAGTGCTGCGTCCTTACCAAGGGACTCCTGCCGATAGAGCTTGCCAACCAGTATAAAGAAAATGAGTATAGCATCACGTTGATATCACTTGACGAGGACTATCGAAAGAAAATGGAGCCGGGAGCGGCACCGTACAAAGACCGGCTGGCGGCTCTCAAGGCACTCCATGATGCCGGATGCAAAACGTGGGTAAGCATCGAGCCTTACCCAACTCCAAACTTCATAGAGCAGGATATAGACGAGATCCTTGATGCAGTGAGCTTTACCGACAGAATCATTTTCGGAAGGACGAACTACAGCAAGGTTATCTCTGCGTATAAAGAAAACAAGGCATTCTATAACGAGTGCGCCGGGCAGGTTATTGCGTTCTGTAAAAAACAGGACATTGCCTGTCACATAAAGAACGGGACGATTACTGCTTTAAATGTCTGAAGTAGGTGCGTCGAAATAATCGGCGAAAGGAATGAAGATAATGATTGATATTGAGAAATTGTTTTTAGAGCCATTAAAGTCCACACGTGCAGGCTCTTTTTACAATAGCTTTCCATATCCCACTAAAATATCGCCTGAAGCAATAGCGATATATATTGCATGTATGACTTCGCCGGGAGATCTTGTTTTAGATACATTTGGCGGTAGCGGAAGTACTGGAGTGGCAGCATTGCTATGCGAGCATCCAACAGAAGAAATGAAAAGGCTTTCTTCTGAGATGAATGTATCCCTTGTGTGGGGTAAAAGGTATGCTGTTATATATGAATTAGGAACATATGCATCATTCGCATCGAGAACAATAACAAGTAAGATTTCCGCGAAAGAATTTCAGAAAGCGTTAGACAAATTTATTTTGATGGCTGAAAAAGAAGTGACACCGTACTATAGAACGCATGATGAAAATGGGGAAGATGGACTTATAAGATATGTTATATGGTCTGAAATATTATTGTGCCCAGAGTGCAAGAGAGAATTTAATTATTTTTCCGAGGGAACGACAAGAAATCCTGTTTCTTTTAAAAAGGATATAGTATGTCCATTTTGTGGTAAAATGCATAATGTTGACGAAATGGAGTATGCAACAGAAACTGCTTATGACAGCCTGTTAAAAGCAAATGTTAAGAGGAAGAAACGAGTTCCTGCTTGGATATATGGGATAACAGGAAAGAGAAGATGGGATAGACCCGCTGATGAAATTGACCTGGCTCAATATAAGGATATAGAATCAAGGCCTTATGACAAAGATGATACACCAAAGAAGATAAAGTGGGGTGACTTACATCGCAGTGGATATCATTTTGGAATTACATTTCATGATACTCGTCAGGATAACAAAAGCCATTGCAAAACGAGATATTTGCCGTTTGGGAAGCCCAGAAGAATAGAATTCAATTGGAACTATTTAAAACTTACGGTGTCTGGACACGATCGCCGGTGGCATATTATTTGACCTTAGTTGCTAATTTGTCCATAATTAAGTTAGAATCTAAATTATTATACTTGGTAACTTTAGAAACACTTAGGATGTGTCCAAATTTAATAACGCAATTATTGGTTGCAACGACCACCTGCTAAATTATCTGAACGAATCGCTTTTAAAAGCAAAGCGTGTTCGCTTTATTGTTTCATTCTTGCTCGAATCGGGTGCCAAGTTAATTTCCCGCCAGTTACAGCAAGCAGCAAGCAAAGGTGTACCTATTCAGATATTAACCGGTAGATACCTTTCTATAACTGAACCGTCTGCCATCTACCACCTGTTTGACACCTTGGGCGAAAACCTTGAAATAAGGTTCTTTACTGATAACGTGCGGTCGTTTCATCCCAAAGCCTATCTTTATGACTATACGGAAGATAGTGAAATATACATAGGGTCATCAAACATCAGCTACTCTGCTCTTACCTGGGGAGTGGAATGGAATTATCGTTTGCTAAGAAGCCAATCCCCTGCTGATTATGACCGCTTTTCCGAAACATTCAATGACCTTTTTTTAAATCATGCTGAACCCGTAACAGAGGAAAACCTTAAGCAATATGCTCTCAACTGGCGCAAATCATCATTTTCTGTAACTCAGTCTATGGCCAAAGAAGAATATATCCCTGAACCTGAACCCATTGGAGCACAGGTTGAAGCGCTTTATTATCTGAATAGAGCCAGGGAAGAAGGTATTACTAAGGGGCTAGTGGTTGCCGCTACGGGTGTCGGTAAAACATACCTGAGCGCCTTCGATTCAGCCAAATATAGGCGGGTCCTCTTTATCGCCCATCGTGAAGAAATCCTCAAGCAGGCGGAAGAAACATTTAGAACTGTTCAACCGTCCCGGGCTCACGGCCGTTTCTACGGCGGCTATAAAGATACAGAACCGGAAAATATCTATGCCTCCATTCAGTCCATCAGTCGAGAAAACCACGCCCGGTATTTTGCTGAAGATAGTTTCGATTATATTGTCATTGATGAGTTTCATCACGCTGCAGCAAACAGCTATCTTAAAGTACTTCAATATTTTAAACCCAGATTTTTACTGGGCCTGACCGCTACACCCTATCGGACTGATAACAGGGATATCTACTCGATTTGTGATGACAATGTCATTTATGAAATCTACCTAAAAGATGCTATTAACAGGGGGCTTTTAATCCCCTTCAGGTATTTCGGGATCTATGATCAGACTGATTACAACACCATTGAACAGAGAAACGGTCAATATGTAATCGAGCAGCTGGAGCGGGAGCTCTCACGAAAAGAGCGGGCGTCGTTGATCCTGGACAACTACAAGAAGCTGGCTGGAAAGCGCACCCTTGGTTTCTGCACCAGCATTTTGCATGCAGATTATATGGCTCAATACTTTTCTGAACAGGGCATCAAAGCAGCCTCGGTCCACAGCGGTCCTGGAACACCCAACAGCCTAAGCCGTGATGAAGCTATTACTAAATTGATAGAAGGCGAAATCAGCGTTATCTTTGCGGTAGATATCTTTAATGAAGGGGTGGATATCCCTGAACTGGACACGGTTATGTTTCTCCGGCCTACGGAATCCTTTACTGTCTTTCTACAACAGCTGGGTAGGGGCTTACGGAAAGCAGAAGGAAAAAAATATCTGACTGTTCTTGACTTTATCGGTAACTACAAGCGGGCCCATTATATCCCTGCTCTTCTTGCCGGTGAGAACCCCATGGTTGACAAGAGAACCGGGCGGTGGCATGAAGTAGACTATCCTGACGGCTGTGATGTTCAATTTGATTTCAGAATAATCGACTTGTTTGAAACCATGGCCCGGAATGACCCGCTGAAAAAGAGAATGGAGAATGATTATTTTCGGCTTAAAGATGAACTAAACCGCAGGCCTACCAGGGTGGATATCTACGAGGGGTCAGATATTCCCATCAGGGAATATCTGAAGGAAGGCTGGCTTCGTTTTTTATATAGATTGGGCCAGCTGGACTCCATTGAAGAATCCTGGCTGGATACGCCTGCGGAAGACTTTTTACGGGATGTTGAAAAAACTGCCATGACAAAAGCATATAAGATTCCCACCATTGGTGCCTTTCTTGAAGGTGCAGGCGGTATTTCCCGTCTAGTACCGTTGGAAACAGTAGGCAGAAGCCTTATGAAATTTTATAAAGATAACAAAACCCACCAGAAAGATTTGCGGGATAAGGTACACAAAGATTGGCCCAGCTGGGACCTTTCTAAATTCACAGAATTAGCCCGCAAGAACCCGGTGTACTTTTTATCTAAAGGGAAGTTCTTTCATTACGACGAAATTAACCGTAACTTTTATCTTGACGACAGCCTGTCTGATTATTTAGGGTTTCCGCTGGCCAATCACATTAAAGATATCCTCGAGTACCGTAGAATAGATTACTTTAGAAAACGCTTCAGGGAGGAAGGATGAGTTGTCAGAAGGATGTGTTTTTTGTGCTAAGCCGGATGCAGAGATCATTTGCGAAAACGAATTGGCCAAAGCTTTCTATGATAAATTTCCGGTAAACGAAGGCCATGTCCTAATTGTACCCAAGAGGCACGTGTCCGGTTTCTTTGAAGCCACCCCTGAAGAAATCTTGGCGATCAATGAACTGGCTTTCCAGGTAAAAACTATTCTCGATGCGAAATATAGCCCGGACGGCTACAATATCGGTGTGAATGTCGGCGCTTCTGCCGGCCAGACTGTCTTCCATCTGCACATGCACATTATTCCCCGCTACAAGGGTGACGTTCCCGATCCCAGGGGAGGTATCAGGAAAATAAAAAAAAGTGTAATCCCTTATCCCGAGGAGGGTGAATAACTTGACCAAGGTTTATAACAAGCTGGTTAGGGACAAGATCCCCGAAATAATTGAAGCTTCAGGAAAAAAAGCTAAGATACGCATAGCCGGCGATGCTGAATATAAGACACTCCTTCGCCGGAAACTGCAGGAAGAAGTAAACGAATTCCTTGAAAGCAACGATCCCAAAGAACTGGCTGATATCATTGAAGTCATTTTATCCTTGAGCAAAACTTATGGCATATCACTTACCGAGCTGTTAAAAATGGCAGAAAAGAAAAGGGCAGAGAGAGGTGGTTTTGA
>Ga0208564_1001932_pt1 | contig 16948 bp, 15 predicted proteins | sample AD_UKC073_MetaG_FD_184439 | JGI IMG/M metagenome (GOLD analysis project Ga0208564, IMG submission 184439) | Active sludge microbial communities of municipal wastewater-treating anaerobic digesters from USA - AD_UKC073_MetaG (SPAdes) (version 2) | ecosystem: Engineered > Bioreactor > Anaerobic >... | reverse complement strand
CCCAGGCGGTATCCCAACGGACGGCGAGCCATTCGGGCGCAGTTGGGGCGATAGCACGCGGGAGCGGTCCGAGCGGCGTGGCGCCAGCGGACGGTGTGGCGATGGTGGTAGTTGGGTGGGGTTGGCTACCCTCAGGTGGTATGTCTCCCGCCTCGCTATCATGCTCGGCACGCTGATGCCCGAGCAGTGTGATCGGGCGATTCGCACCCTTGACCTGTTTGCCGGTGGGGGTGGTCTGACCACAGGTCTGAGCCTCGCCCGAGGATTGAAAGTGGACCCGGTCTGCGCGGTTGAGTTCGATCTGTCCGCCGCAGCAACCTACACACTCAACCACGGTGGGCGCATCGAAGACGGCCGGGTAGTCGGCGGGACGGTGTACGCGGGGAGGATTCAGGACTGGCTTCAAGATGTTGAGCCAGTTGAGGTGGATCTCGTCGTGGGGGGGCCCCCGTGTCAGGGGTTTTCGACACTCGGCAAGCAGGATGTGGACGACGATCGCAACTTCCTGTGGCGCCGGTACGCCGAGGCGGTCAAGAGGTCGACGCCGAAGTTCTTCGTGCTCGAAAACGTTCCTGCATTCCTTACCTCTCCGCAGTGGGCTGTCTTCCAGAGCGAGCTCCAGTCCGGGGTGCTCGCCGACTACAAGATCGAGTTCGACATTCTCAACGCCGCTGACTACGGAGCTGTGCAGGCACGAAAGCGCGTCATCGTCATCGGTCACCACAAGGACCTTCCTGCTCCCGGACTACCGAGGAAGACGCACGAGCACCAACACCGCACGCTCGACGAGATCTTCCAGCACATCCCGAACGCCGTTGATCGGGTCGGCCTCCCCGAGGGAACTGTCACGTACGGCGGTGTGGATCGGCCAGGCGCGTTCTCGACCCGGGAGCTGCACTTCGGACGCTTCTACACGGACTTGTCTCTCAAGAGATTCGCTTCGATCCCCGCAAAGGGAAACCGCTTCGATCTGCCGTACGAGTTGCTCGCCCCCTGCTGGCGCAAGCACCGAACGGGGACAGCGGACGTCATGGGACGCTTGCATCTCGACAAGCCATCGGTCACCATCCGCACCGAATTCTTCAAGCCCGAGAAGGGGCGCTACCTGCACCCCACCGAGCACAGAGCCATCACCCACTACGAGGCGGCGATGATCCAGGGTTTCCCTGAGACCTATAAGTGGGTCGGGACTCGCGAGGAGATCGCTCGGCAGATTGGCAACGCCGTACCCATCCCGCTCGGAGAGGCGATCGGCCGTCAGCTCCGCATTGCGTTCGACTGCAGCCTTGTAGTTCGAGAGGAGACGGCTTCGCAGGCCGCCTGATCTTCAACCGGCCACAGCGACCGAACTCGGGGATTAAGGATCGAGGCAGCTACCGTCTCCTGACCGCGTAGACGTTGCAGTTCGGAAAGGACGCACAGTGCAGGAGGACGCAGTCGTCGAAATTCTCGTACAGAGCCCTCATACCCTTCTCAGCTTGCGGGGCACCACCAAATCGAATGAACTTGTCCGCCCCGTGTTTGCAGGGACCAGCCAGGGGCGGACCAAAATAGTCTCGACCGCCACCATTGGCAATCTTGCGGTGATAGTGAACCGTCCCGCGTTCAACGCGCTGCTCGGGGGATTCAGGATCTGGCTTGATGAGTGCTATTAGCCCATCGGCCAAGCCGTGCACGATGTCGCGGTAGGAATCACCCCGTGAGCCGATCGGGATGGCGTTCTTGAGCCTGTCCAAGTCAGTTGGTGTGCAGGTGCCAGCGACATAGAAGATGTTCTTGAATCTGTGAGCGTTCATTCGCACCGCGGCGAAACCATCCTTCGCCAACTGGTGGCGGGTGCCAAGCACGTTAGCCAGGCAACTTAGCCGGTGACGCCAGTCGTCCGGCGCCTCGTTTGACACCCTGGTGAGATCGCCGATTAGTACCCAGTCCTCATCGATCTCCTTCGGCGCCCTGCCAGGAGCCGAATAGTAGCGTTGCCACTCAGCCACTCCCAATACCAAGTCGGTAAGATCCTGGGCTGGATCGATGGAATCAACATCGATGAGAAGGTCCGAGATATGGGGCGGCTTACCGCTGCCCACACTAGCTCGGACAGATGCTCGGACACACCCTTGGCTCGTGGCGACGGAAGCAATCTGCAGGACCTGGAGCGAATCTGTCGTCTTCATGGCGATGGCTGGCCTTCCCAGAACCTGGAGCAGGATGGCAAGCGCCTCCGACTGAGCGAACCCGAGCCCGATCAGGTCGGCAAGGGCCTTTTCGAACCATTGGGGGTCGGTCCTCCGCTCGACTTTCAAGGCAAGGGGTGATCTGCACCGAACCAGTGCCTCCAACAGTCCACCGACGTCCTTCGGTGACTCTGGAAGCGGCAAGGGGATCGTCAATGACAGCGCCCTGCAACTCAGCTGCTCAGGTGGTCTACCCATGGACCGAACTAGTGGGCGGAGTTCAGCAGGTGAAGGGCCCGGATCTGGAGCGCTGCCAACTCTTCAAACGACATGGCGTCTACGGCCGCGTGGACAGCTCCGCGAAGCTGCTCCACGAGGAGGTTTTTGGCGGCTCCGGTGTTGCCCACCTGTCCTCGTCGGCGCGCGGCCGTGGCTGTGGCACTCGCGGCGACACTCGATTGGTTCGAAGAAGGCGCCAGGCTCATGATTTCCGAGATGGCAACGGCGTTCGTCGTAGCCCACCTTTCAGCAACGTCGATGACCTTTGCCTGCAAGTAGGAACGCCATTGGGAGGTCAAGTCCAAACGCCTCAGGGTTCGGAGCCACTCGCCGCGCATCGACTCCGGCTCCAAGGCCGTCTCAAGGGCAGACTGCTGATCCGGGTACTCGCCAGCAAACTCCTTCATCCAGCCAATCTGCTGCGACTGTGTGATCGCAGGGATCTTCACGAACCGGTCAGGTCGAGACTCCCACAGGGGAGCACCGGAGTCGTCCACGGGAAGCATTATCGTGGTTCGCAGTTCTGTATCCCAGCGGCGCTCGAGTCCGTCAGTCCAATCCACGAATGCCCGCCACAGATCCGTGCGGAGGGACTGCACCGCCTGAGGAGCCGGAGGCTGCGCATCGCGTGGCAGGAGAATCCAATGGCCCTTTGCTGTGCGATAGCGATTAATGGCACCTGCAGCAACTGCGGCGTCCAAGAACCGGCTGAAGGATTCAAAACCCAACTCCTCCACTAGGAGAGGAGGCTCGCCGTGCATCAGTGCGGGTTTGATCGCTGCGGTTGCTGCTGTGCGTCCCGCCGCGTGCCAAACCTCGACGATCGAGCGGAGTTGCTGGAAAGCGGCCTGCACCGCAGGACCGCTTGGGTGGATAACAGTCATGCGACGTCCCTTCGAATGTATATAGCCCCGGCCTCAGCCGGGGCTATAAGTCTAAGAAGTTCTTCGTCGTCCACCGTCCTTGGCATTGACCGCGTGATGCTCGCAAGCTCGCACCATCCCCATGGGGAGAACCCTCTACTGGCGCCGCGACTGGTACTCGTCGCCGATCAGAGGTTCTTCGGTATACCGTCCCGCCAGATACCCTGGCCAACTAACGCTCGAACTGTCGCCAAGCCCAAGAATCAGGTTTGGCTGCTCCAATCATGGCACGCGCCCACCGCCCTCGCAACTCCGCTGAAGACGCCTCCGCGGCTCGGCGAGCGCCCGCCGGACCGCGTCCCTCGAGACCCCAACTGGCGCACGAACGCCTTGATCGCCATCCCCTCGACGCGGTGCAACCGACGCACCTCTGCCCAATCCTCCACACTGATCACCCTCCACAAGGTCACGGAAGGGGTCCGTTCCCACACGACCAACAGAGGGCATTATTCGCGCGTCGTCGACAGCAGTTCGGTCAGAAGCGATGCGCGCCGCGTTTCACATTCGATGCGCGAAGCCAAACTCCCTGTCTTATCGATGGCCACACCACGGACCCGCCAGAACCGCGCATCACCAGAACGCCTTGTCCATCACACCTGGTGCACCGCCGGAACGTTCCCCCTGGTTGGGCGTCCGGGAGGAGGGCTCATCCGCCGGTAGGTAGGCGTGATGAGTCTGCACAAGATCACGGCCGGGGCGGGGTATGACTACCTGACCCGGCAGGTCGCTGCCATGGACTCCTCCGAGAAGGGCCACACCGGCCTCGCCTCCTACTACGAGCAGAAGGGCGAGTCGCCCGGCATGTGGGTCGGGTCCGGCCTGGTTGGGCTCTACGGCCTCAGTGCCGGCGATCCGGTGACGGCGGAGCAGATGCGGCTGCTGTTCGGGTTCGGGATGCATCCGCTCGCCGACCAACGTCTCGCCGAGCTGCCAGCTGACGCCTCGGACGCCGACCGGCGGGCGGCGTCCAGGCTCGGGAATCCGTTCCTGGTGATCGAGCACGACGTCCCCGAGTTCCAGGTCGCCGTCGCGAAGGCGTACGCGGCGTACAACGAGGCCAAGGGCGTCCCGGGTGATTGGCCGGTGCCGAAGGAGGTCCGCTGGCAGATCCGCACGGACCTGGCGAAGGCGTCCTTCACCGAACTCCATGGACGCCCGCCGGCCGACTCCCGCGAACTCCACGGTCATCTGGCGACGTTGTCGCGTCCGCAGACGACGGCGGTGGCCGGCTTCGACCTCACGTTCTCGCCCGTCAAGAGCGTGTCGGCCTTGTGGGCGTTGGCGGATCCCGCCACGTCGGCTGCCATCGAGCGGGCGCACAACGCGGCGATCGGGGAGGCGTTGAGGTTCATCGAGCGGCGGGCGTTGTTCACGCGGACCGGCGCCCAGGGCGTCCGTCAGGTGGACGTGACCGGGCTTGTCGGCACGGCGTTCACCCACCGCGACTCCCGCGCCGGCGACCCTGACCTGCACACGCACGTGGCGGTGGCGAACAAGGTGCAGACCGTTACGGACGGGCGTTGGTTGGCGATCGATGGGCGGCTGTTGTTCAAGGCGAAGGTGACGGCGTCCGAGGCGTACAACACCGCTCTCGAGCGGCACCTTGCCGCGAGCTTGGGGGTGCGGTTCGCCGAGCGTCCGCAGCCGGACGCCCGCAAGCGCGCCGTCCGCGAGCTGGTTGGGATCGATCCGGCGTTGAACGCCCGCTGGTCCGCGCGGCGGGCCGCGATCGAGGACCGGCAAGGCGAGCTGGCAGCCCGGTTCCAGGAGGCGCAGGAGCGTCCCCCGACCGTGATCGAGGCCCGCACCCTCGCCCAGCAGGCCACCCTCGAGACCCGTCCGTCGAAGCATTCGCCTCGGTCGTTGGCCGAGCAGCGCCAAGCGTGGCGGTCCGAGGCGGACGCCGTCCTGGGCCCCGATGGGGTGGAGCGGATGATCGCGGCCACCCTGCATCCGGGACGCCGGCGCAGCGTCCGCACCAACGGACGCTGGGTGCGCCGCGAGGCCGCACGGATCGTGGCGACGGTCGAGGCGTCCCGGTCGACGTGGCAGGACTGGCACGTCCGCGCCGAGGCCCTCCGCGTGGCGCGCGCGGCCGAGGTCCCCGCGGATCGGGTCGACGAGGTCGTCGGACGCCTCGTCCACGCTGCCCTCACCCGGCACTCGATCCGGCTCGCGCCGCCCCCGGACGGCATCGTGGAACCCGCCCAGCTACGCCGCCTCGACGGCCAATCCGTCTACAGCGTCGCCGGCGCCACCTGGCACACCTCAGCCCGGATCCTCGCCGCCGAACAACGACTCGTGGACGCCGCCGGTCGCGTCGGCCAGCACGTGATCTCGGACGCCGTCGTCGACGTTGCCCTGTTGGAGGCCGAGGCGAACCGGACGCCGTTGAACGCCGGCCAAGCCGCGCTGGTTCGGGCGATGGGCACGTCCGGACGCCTCGTCCAGTTGGCGATCGCCCCCGCCGGGGCCGGCAAGACCACCGCCATGCGCACCCTCGCCCACGCGTGGCAATCGGACGGCGGCACCGTCATCGGGCTCGCGCCGTCGGCGTCCGCTGCCGCCCAACTGGGCGAGCAGATCGGGCACCAGGCCGACACCCTGGCCCTGCTCACCCACGCCCTCGCCACGGGACGGCCCCTGCCCGAGTGGGCCCAGAGAATCGACCCGAGCACCCTGGTGATCATCGACGAGGCCGGAATGGCCGACACGCTGACCCTGGATCGGGTGGTCGAGTTCGTCCTGGACCGCGGCGGATCGGTCCGGCTGATCGGGGATACGCAGCAGTTGGCGGCGATCGGCGCCGGCGGCGTCCTACGCGACATCGACACCACGCACGGGGCGCTGCGACTGAACGAGCTCGTCCGGTTCGCCGACCCCGCCGAAGCCGCGGCCAGCCTGGCGTTGCGGGACGGTGACCCGTCCGCGCTCGGGTTCTACCTGGACCAGCGGCGCGTCCACGTTGGCGACCAGGCCGCGTGCGTCGACAACCTCTTCCATGCTTGGGCCACCGACCGGGCCGCCGGACTCGATGCCCTCATGCTCGCCCCCACCCGGGACCTCGTCGCCGACCTCAACCAACGCGCCCAAGCCCACCTGCACGGCCACCGACCCGGACCGACCGCGCTGCTGGCCGACGGCAATACAGCCGGGGTCGGTGACGTGATCATCACCCGGACCAACAACCGCCGGCTCGCGACGACGGCGTCCGACTGGGTGAAGAACGGCGACCGCTGGCGCATCACCGCGCTCAACACGAACGGTTCGCTGACGGTCGTTCACCAGCGCACCTCCGCGCGGGTCGTGCTGCCGGCCGCCTACGTCGCGGCGTCGGTCGACCTCGGGTACGCGTGCACGATCCACGCCGCGCAGGGCGTCACCGCCGACACCATGCACGGACTGCTCACCGCCGACGAGACCCGCCAGCAGCTGTACACGATGCTCACCCGCGGACGCCTCGCCAACCACGCCTACCTGCAAGTCGTCGGCAGTGGGGACCCGCACTCGCTGATTCGGCCCGAGGCGATCCTGCCGCCGACCGCCACCGACCTCCTCGAAGCGATCCTGGCCCGCGACGAGCAGCCGCTGTCGGCGTCCAGCACCGCCCGCCAGCTCGCCGACCCCGCCGGACGCCTCGCCAACGCCACCCACCGCTACGCCGACGCCATCGGATTCGCCGCCGAGGCCACCACCCCCGCCGCGACCCTCACGGCCTTGGATGCCACGGCCGACCAGCTCGTGCCCGGACTCATCGACTCCCCCGCGTGGCCCACCCTGCGCTCGCATCTGATCCTGGACGCCACGTCCGGCATCGATCCCGTTCGTGCGTTGACGAACGCCGTGTGCGAGGGTCCGCTCGCCGACGCCGCCGACCCGGCGGCGGTCCTCGACTGGCGACTTCAACCTTTGGGACGCCTCGACAGCGTCCCCGGACCGCTCCCGTGGCTGCCCGGCATCCCTGGCGGCTTGGCGCAGCATGCGGACTGGGGCGACTACCTCCATCGCCGGCACGTGCTCGTCATGGAGTTGGCGCAGCAGGTGCGCGCTGACGCGGTCGCGGCTACGGGGCGCCCGGGATGGTTGCCGTCCAGCATCACCAGTCCCGACCCGGCCACGATCGGTGACGTCGCCGTGTGGCGGGCCGCCCACGTCGTCCCCGACCACGACACCCGACCCACCGGCGAACGGCAACACTCACCACTCGGACGCCGGCACCAGCATCAACTCGACCAACGCGTCGTCGACCACCTCGCCCCAGCGGCCGCCGAATGGACGCTCACCATCATCACCCTGGCACCGGCCACCGCGTCCGATGCGTTCGTGCCTGTTCTGGCGCACCGGCTCGCCCAAGTCGCGTCGGCCCGCCTGGACGCCGCCGGACTGCTCCGCGCCGCCATCACCGAGGGACCGCTGCCCGACGACCACGCCGCCGCCGCGCTGTGGTGGCGCATCAGCCGCCACATCAACCCCGCCGTCGCCACCCGCCTCGACACCGACCATGCCGAGCTGCTGACCAACTGGCTGCCTGAGTTGGAGCGGCTCGTCGGACCCGAACGGTCCCGATCGCTGCAGGACTCGTCCTGGTGGCCCCCACTCGTCGCAAGCATCGAGGACGCCCTCCACCGCGGCTGGCACCTCGACCAACTCATCCACGCCAGCCCGGCCGAGGATGGGATCGACGAAGCCCAAGCCCTCGTCTGGCGCACCAACCTGCTGCTCGCCCCGATCCCTGACGACGTGCCCGAACCGGAGCCCCGCTGGGAATCCATCGACCTGCCCGACTCCGCGCCGATCCACCTTGGCGGACCCGATCCCGGTCTAGGCACCCAAGAGCGGCCCAGTTGGGAATCGGTCCGGCCCTCACTGGATCATCTGCAATGTAGGACCCCGTCTTGTGCGCCACCGAGTGGCAGACCCAGCGAAGGTCCTCCACGCGTCTGATCTGTGCTTTGGTCGAGCGGCTGAGCCTTCTTGTCCTGCGCTGCCGATACGGTACGGAGCATGTACATCAGGCCCCTCGCCCCGGACGGGGCTAGGGGCGTCCTGCGAGCTTGGCACCCTCTTGAGCGCGACCCTGGCGACACCAGAGTGACGACGGAACTGGCGGCCTCAATCCGGCACAGTGAGAACGGTCTCGCACTCACCGATTCGGAGGTAGAGATAAGGCTCGGGGAACTCAGGTCACTGATCAAAGCGGCCCAACGTGGCGAGCTGAGTTCAGCCAGCTGGACTCCAGTCCGACGACAACCCGACCTCTGGGAGCTGCGCCTTTGGTGGCCAGGGGACACACCGGTTCGAATCTACTTTCACGAGCCCGACCAGCCGGCCCATCAGACAGTTGTGGCTCTTGTCCATGTCAAAGTGGTGGTTCCGGGGAACCCATCAGTCACCAACGCCCTGCAAGACGCCCAAATGGACGAGGCGAGTCGCCGTGTGATGTTCGGCAGGGGCAATAGCTGGGGCCTCGACTCGTCCCAGCCGCTCTTCCCTGACGCACAGCCCGGCCTACCTCCGGCCGCTTGACAGCCTTCATAGAGTTGCGTCTATGAGCACCCTGGAAGATCTGCTGGGCATCAACGCGTCTTCTCCCAGCATGATCCGCGCGGAACTGCTGGCGGACAACGATCGCGCGCTCCTTCGGGGTCTCATCCAGGTTCGACGGGCGCGTGGCTTCTCCCAGGAAGCGGTAGGCGCCATCATGGGGATCACTCAGCCCTCGGTGGCCTCCTTTGAAGCGCACGATAGCAACCCCACCTTGGCTACGATCCGGCGCTACGCTCACGCCGTCGGCGCCCTCATAAAGCACGATGTCGAGATGGATGAGGGGCAGTTGCTCGACGATCAGACACGGGGAAACTGGGTAACGACCAGCATCAACGATCTCCCAGTACGTGACGTTGCGGAGCTCAGCCCACCGTCCGAGAACGTGGTCAGACTCCGAGCCGTTGGGGCCGCCGGGTTTCCAGTGGCGGAGCCTGCAGGACCCACAGACTTCGCCCTGGCCGCCTAGCCCCTCCCTCCACGCATGGACATCCAGGAACTCCTTCAAAGCGTCACCCTGAGGGATGTACGAACCATCCAGACTGAGGCGACCCTCAAGTTGCCTTCCACTCCTGACACTGGGTTGTCGGCGTTCGGAGACGTCACTTCCGCTGGTGAAATTGCCATCAATCTCAACCCCATCTCCTGGGGATCAGCGCTAGAGACATGGTTCAGGGCGGTCGTCGAGAGCGAACAGTTCAAGCTCGTGGCTGCAGTGGCCGTCTTGTATGACCGTGCCGATGACAGCCAGATCCCGGACGACGTCCGAATCGAGTTCACGGAGAAGGTCTCGATCATGGCGGCTTACCCCTACCTAAGGGTCTTGATTCAGGGCCTCGCTGCGGATCTACGCCTCGGCACGATGACTTTGGACGTCCTCAGACAGGGCCAGTTCAAAGTTGACGCGCCATCCAACCCCGCCACTCCAATCGAACCGAGCACTGACTAGAACCGTGACATCCCAGCCCCACCGCCAATTTCTGGCGGGGCCGTCTCCCGCTGGGAGGGTTCTTGGCCTGGTCGTCTGTTCACTCCGAGATCACCCGGACAGTCACAATCGGTCGATAGAGCGCGCTACATGCCTGGTCCTAATGCGTACCCGGAACTCATCGACAATCAGACGGTTGTGCGTTCCCACCGGCATCTCGTCCGTCGGCCGGCTCATCGCCCACCAACTGCCAGCTCCAGGACAACGAAGTCCAGGCCGCCGGCCGGCGCCGTGTGGAACATGCCGTCCACGTCGTCGGGATCCACACGCAAGATGCGCCCGGACCTGTACGCGTGCAGCGCCCCCTTCGAGATCCGCCGCCGCAACGTCTTGATGCTGACGCCCGTCCGATCGGACGCCGCCGCCAAAGTCTCGTACCGCCTTGCCATCGCTCCTCCTCGACTGGGATCAAGGCGCTAGATCAGCAGGGGAACGTTCCTCGACGCGTACCCCTGGTGTGACGAACCGGTTCCCTCGTGGGGGAACGGAAGTTCAAGGCAGTAGCCCCGCTGGCGTCCGAGGCATTTGCGCGGAGGCCTCGCGAGCCCGCTGCGACAGAGCTGCGAAGGCGTCCCGCAACTGTTCGGGTTCGACGTCAGAGAGATCGGCGTCGAAGGTGGCGTACAGGCCGGCGACGCCGGCCCAGGACCAGCCCCCCAGCGTGAGTCGGCATCGGGTGGCGTCGACGGGCTCGACGACGGAGCCGCCTGGGGCCCACTGCGCCGCCACGGATGCCGGAAGGTCGATGACTGCTGAACCGAGGCATTGCCAGTGTGCTGGCGTGTCCCCTCGATCGGCGTTGTGGGTGACGTAGGCGACGATGTCGTCCTGCGGCAGGGGCCGCGGAGTGAACGACGGGCCGGGGTGGGTGCGCGGACGTATCCGCTCGATGCGAAGAATTCGCCAGGCCTGGACGCCGAGGTCGAAGCAGACGAGGTACCACCGGCCGGCCCAGACCAGGACGTGGTAGGGCTCGACCTGTCTCGGGGGCGAGGCATGCCCGGCGTCCACCGGTTCGTAGTCGATCGCGAGGATCTGACGGTTGCGCAGCGCCGACCCGACGGCTCTCAGGGTGGACGCACTGATGGGCGGCGCCGAGAACTCCCAGTAGTTCCTCAGGGCGGTGACCTGAAGATCGTCCGTCGTGGTCCGCAGCCGGGCGGGCATGACTTGGCGCAAAGTGGTGAGCGCGCGGGCCAACGACTCGTCCATGCCGGCGATGCTCGCGGGGGCAGTCTGCAGCGCCAAGGCGATCGCGATGGCTTGGTCGTCGTCCAGCACCAAGGGTGGAAGCTTGCTGCCCGCGCCAAGCCGGTAGCCGCCGCCCGGGCCCCGGACCGAATCGATGGGGTAACCCAGATCGCGCAGCGTCTCGATGTCGCGGCGAAGCGTCCTCGTCGTGATCTCGAGGCGGCCCGCCAGGGCTTCTGCCTGCCATTCCTGTCGTGCCTCTAGCAGTGACAGTAGCGTCAGAACCCGCGCGGACGACTGTGCCACGCGTCCACGATGACACGAATAGCGGACATTCGGCGTCCACAACCCCCAGCACAGTGCCGTTCATGGCACACGCACCTCTCCCGCAAGCGACCGCTTCGGCAGCCGTACCCCGCGCTCAAACTGGCTGGACGCTCCTCGTCGTCCTGCTCGCCTCCTTCATGGACCTCGTCGACGCGACGATCGTGGTCGTCGCCGCCCCAGCGATCGTCCGCGATCTGGGCGCGACCCCCGCCCAACTCCAATGGGTCCTCGCCGCCTACACGTTTGCGCTGGGATCGGGCCTGATCACCGGCGGACGCATCGGCGACGACTACGGGCATCGCCGCGTCCTGCTGGGCAGCCTGACCGCGTTCGCCGTGGCGTCCGCGCTGTGCGCGCTGGCACCGACGGCGCCCCTGCTGATCGGGGCGCGCGTCCTGCAGGGGGTCGCCGCCGGCCTGTTGGTGCCGCAAACCCTCGGCATCATCCGGTCCTGTTTCGACGCCGCTGGTCAGGCAAAAGCATTCGGCGCTTTCGGCGCCACCCAAAGCCTGGCCGCCGTCGTCGGCCCGCTGCTCGGCGGCTTCCTGGTCATCGCGAACCTGGGTGGCCTCGGCTGGCGGACCATCTTCTGGGTCAACCTGCCCGTCGCCGCCCTGGCCCTGCTGATCGGCCTCCGCGTCCTGCCGCAGTCGCGGCAACCCCAAACCACAAGACTGGACGCCGTCGGCGCGGCCCTCGCCGCGGCGTCCGTGGTGTTGGTGCTCCTGCCGATCGTGCAGGGACGCGACTGGGGCTGGCCGACTTGGGGATGGGTGATCCTCGCCTGCGGCGTCCTGCTGTTCGTGGCCTTTCTCGCCTACGAGCGGCGACTCGCCGCAGCGGGCGGTGCCCCTATCCTCGACCCCGCCCTGCTGCGCAACCGCACGTTCAGCCTCGGCCTGGTGGCGTCCCTGCTGTTCTTCGGGGGCATCGGCGGCTTCTTCCTCACCCGGTCGATCTACCTGCAGCAAGGCACGGGACGCACCGCCTGGGACACCGGCCTCATCATGCTGCCGTACGCCCTCGGGTCCATCATCACCTCCGGGATCGGCATCGCCTCGGCGCCAAACTCGGCCGCCAACTGCTCGTTGCCGGCGCGCTCACCCTCGCAGCCGCACACCTGTTGACCTGGTTCCTCGTCAAGGACGGGACCGACCCGGGCACCTGGCCTCTTGCCGGAGCACTCTTCCTCGGTGGCCTCGGCCTGGGCCTCACGGCCCCCATCCTGCTCAGCACCATCCTCGCCGGCGTCCCCGGACGCTCAGCCGGCACCGCCAGTGGCGTCCTCACCAGCATCACTCAGTTCGGTGGCGCGGTCGGCATCGCCGCCCTGGGAACCATCTACTTCAACACCCTCGCCAGCAACACCGGCGCCCCGAACACCCTTCACGCGCACGCGTTCGCCAACGTGCTCGCACCGTGGGAAGTCGCCTGCTACCTCATCGCCGCGCTTCTGGTCGCCAACCTGCGAGCCCAACCTGCCAACGGAGCGAATTGATCCGCGCTGTCTTGTTAGTAACAAACGTTAGTGACTAACATGAAGGGGTGATATCGACCGAGGGAACACCAGACCGGATCAGACGCGTGGCGCTGCAACTGTTCACCGAGCAGGGCTTCGACGCGACGCCCGTCGCTGCCGTCGCCGCTGCGGCGGGGGTGTCGCACATGACGTTCTTCCGGCACTTCCCCACGAAGGAGTCCGTGGTCGTCGTCGACGTCTTCGATCCCGCGATCGCAGCTGCGGTGGCTGCTCAGCCCAGGTCGTCGACGCCGCTGGCGCGAGCCGTCCGAGGGTTAGCCGCCGCGATGGACTCGCCGGAGGCCCTCGCCGAGTTCGCCTCGGTCGAGTTTCGTCAGCGGGTGGCGTTGGCGGCATCCACAACGAGCCTGCGAGCGGCACTGTGGGCCTCCGGCCGAGAGACCGAGGACGCCGTCGCGCACGCGCTCATCGACGGCGCGGCGAGCGTCGAGGACGCCCGAGCGGCGGCCGGAGCTCTGCTGGGGGCGGCGACCGCGGTGCTGTTGTCTTGGGCGTCTGGACCTTCGGACGCCGACCCGTCGGCTTTGCTGAAGACTGGCCTGCTCGGCCTTATCGGGGACCCGTCGTGACGACTGCGCTTGCGGTGGATGGCGTCCGCCGTGATCTGAAGGGACGGCGGGTCCTGAACGGACTCGACCTATTCCTAGACGCAGGCGAGTGCCGTGCGATCGTCGGGTTGAACGGCGCCGGGAAGACGACCGCACTGCGGGTCATGCTGGGCATGCTGCGCCCGGACGCCGGCACCGTCACAATCCTGGGCACTCGGCTGCCCAGCGCCGACCGCAGCGTCTGGCGTTCGGTCGGGCACCTCGTCGAGACCCCGTTCTGCTCCCCCGAGCTCACCGCCCGGCAGAACATCGAGGCATCCGCAGCCCTGCACGGCGCGAGTCGCGCGTCGGCGTCCACACGAATCGTTGAGCTCGCAGACCGCCTGATGCTGACCGCCTGGCTTGAGACGCCGGTGCGGCGGCTGTCCCTCGGCACGCGGCAGAAGGTCGGGCTCGCGGCCGCGTTGGTCCACGCGCCGCGGCTGATCGTGCTCGACGAGCCCACCAACGGGCTCGACCCGCTCGCCGTCGTCGCCCTCCGTACCCTGATTGCTGACGCCACCCGCGACGGGGCGGCGGTGTTGGTCACTAGCCACCACTTCGACGAACTCGCCCGCCTCGCCGACCGGGTCGATGTCCTTCACCACGGACGCATCATCGACACCCTCACCCCGGACGGACCAGACCTCGAGCAGAGGTTCTTCAACACCGTCCTCGCCGCTGACACCGCGGCGGTCTCGGCATGAGCATCTTCGGCACCGTTCTCGCGTTCGAGGCCCGCAAGCTCCTCGGCGCGACCGTGACCCGCGTCGCCACCCTCGCCTCCCTGGGACTCGTCACCATCACCACCGCCGGCGGGTACGCCGCCGCCCAAGCCGGACCAGCCAGCCAACTCGGACGAAAAGCGTCCGGCCTGGTCGACGCGCCCGGCTGGGCTGGCTACACCGGACTGGCCGCCACCAGCGTCGGGATCACCACCCTGCTCGCCGTCGGCATCGTCATGGCCTGGACCGCCGGACGCGAGTTCACCGACAACACCATCGTCGGCCTGTTCGCCTTGCCAGCCGCACCAGCCACCATCGCCTGCGCCAAAATCGCCGCCGCCATCGGCTGGGCCGTTGCGCTCGCCGCGGCCGAAGGCGTCCTGGTCGCTGGCATCGGCCTCCCACTCGGACTCTCCGCCGCGAACGCACCGGTAGCCGCAGCGACGGTCGCACTCGTCGGAGCGCTGCTCGGCGTGGCCACCCTCCCGGTCATGTGGATCGCGACCCTCGGACGCGGCTACCTCGCCGGCATCAGCGCCACTCTCGCCCTCGTCATCGTCACTAACATCGCCGTCGGCTTCGGCCTTGGCATCGCCATCCCTTGGGCCATTCCCGTCCTCTGGGCCACCCCCAACGCCGGCATCCCAACGGTCAGCCTCCTACTCCCAGTTGCCGCGGCCCTAGCCGGCGCAACGCTCACCGCCCACTCCTGGACGCGACTCCAACTCGGCGATCGCTAGCGGTCCCTTGGAGAGTCACAATCGCCCTGGCCCGAGGGCACCCGGTTCCTGTCACCCAGGGAACTGAGGGGATCGGAGGCCTTGAACCAGACGTGGCGTCAGGTCCTATGGTCAAAGTCATGGACGACAAAGACTCGGACGGCTTCTCAAGAGTCGAGAGCGTACGTGTAGGGGAGCTCTCTGTGAGGACCGGACTCACCATCAGGACCCTGCACTACTACGAAGAATTGGGCCTCGTGACTCCCGACAGGACTACGTCTGGCCATCGTATTTACGGTAGCGAACAGGTCCAGCTGCTCTATCGAGTCCAACTCCTTCGTGCCCTGGGACGATCTCTAGCGGAGATTGCGCAAATCACTGCGTCCCCTGAGTGGGATCCGGCGAGCTACACCAGAACCAGGATCGCGGAGTTGGACGCCCACGTGGCCAATACTCTGCGACTGCGCGACCGACTGGATGCCGCTCTTCATGACCCGGGCATCCACGATGACACCTCCGCCCTACTCGACACCCTGAAGGAATTGGTGATGACCATTAGCCCAGTCCTCCGACGCATTCCCACCCTCGTCTATCGGGATGTCGCCGCCGCTCGTGAGTATCTCGTCCGAGTCTTCGGGTTCGAGTCGGGCCGCCTAGACACCGACGACCAGGGCATCGCGATCCACGCAGAGGTCACGGCTGGCGACGGTGTGATCTGGCTCCACCGCGTCGCCCCGGAGTTCGGACTTGAGTCTCCGGCCAAACTCGGCGCCGAGACGGCCGGGATGTCAGTCATTGTCGACGACGTTGACGCGCACCACACACGCGCAGTAGCGCAGGGTGCAACGATCGATTACCCACCGGTTGACCAACCCTACGGCTATCGCGAATACGCCGTCCGAGACCTAGATAGCCGCCTCTGGGCCTTTATGACACCCATCCAGTGAATGGACTGGGGCCACGCGCAAGATCCGCCCGGACGTTCAGCGCTCCCACTCGAGAGCCGCCCAGGCAACGTCTTGATGCTGGCGCCGGTCCCACCAGACGCCGCCGCCAACGTCTCGTGGATCAAGGCGCTACAGCAGCAAGGGAACGTTCCTCGACGCGTACCCCTACCGGAGGTGTTCGTCGGCGAATTCGACTACGGCTCGGACGACATCGGCGAAAGCCAGCGGGAGGTGCGCCCCGTCCGGCCCCAAATTGGCTCGATAGGACGCGTACGTACCCGCACGGGCCGTGGCCAGATCACCGATTGCGTCGGACAGTGGCATCAGTTGGACTCCCCGGAAGGCAGCAGTGGCGATGAGAGCGGCGCGCAACTCGTCGCGATCGATGTGCTCGTCTCGAGTGAGGGTGAAGATGTCGACAAAGTCCCTGACCCGGGTGTTGGCGGCCCTCAGATCGATCGCAGTCACCAACTTCTCCGCCAGGACCGTGGCCAGCGGGTAGCCCAGGATGCGCACCGGCGGGAACCCCGGCCGCAACGCGGGCAGTTGGATCAGTTGCGGCCCCGGCGTCACCGGGTCACCGAAGTTCACGTCGAGTTGGAGCTTGACTCGGGCCGTCGCAAGTTGGGCGTCCATCAGAACCCGGACGCCCGCGTAGAGCGCATCATCGCGGATGACCGACGCCCGAACCGTGTCGGTCAGAAACTCCACCCCGTCGTCCCCCGGGATGGCCGCCACCTAGACGACCCGGGCCATCACCGACTCGACATCGCTGGCCAGATTCTGCGCCAAGGCGTCGGCGTCCGATGTTGGCCGTCGATGACCGAACGCGGCCAGCAGCATCCCGCCTTTGAGGACGAAATCGCCGGCATACGGCGATCGACTCAGCCTCGATCCGCCGACGCTGTAGGGCGGGTCGGATGGCGAATGCTCCTGCGACAAGCAAGGATGGGACTGCTTAGGTTCCGTTCCGCTGCTTGACAGGAGCACTCGTAGTGCGAGTCTGC
>Ga0208564_1001926_pt1 | contig 16975 bp, 13 predicted proteins | sample AD_UKC073_MetaG_FD_184439 | JGI IMG/M metagenome (GOLD analysis project Ga0208564, IMG submission 184439) | Active sludge microbial communities of municipal wastewater-treating anaerobic digesters from USA - AD_UKC073_MetaG (SPAdes) (version 2) | ecosystem: Engineered > Bioreactor > Anaerobic >... | reverse complement strand
TTTATGCTAGACAAAGGAATTTTAACTACAGTTATGTATTTTTTGGGATTTAATATTTCATACATTTTATTATCAACTTCCTTTCTAAAAGTTTTATCTTTAAATCACCAAGAATACTCCCACTTCTTTAAGTGAGAGATGAATTGGGGCTTGACAAAATATAAATATAATATTATAATAAAATTAGAAAGGTAGGTGAAATACTTGAAAACAATATTAAGAGCCTATAAATATAGAATATATCCTAACAAAAAGCAACAAGAGTTAATTAATAAAACTATAGGTTGTTGTAGATTTGTATATAACTATTATCTCAATAAAAAGATTGAATTATATAAAACAGAGCAAAAGTCTATAGGCTATAATGTTTGTGCTAATGATTTAAAAAATCTTAAAAATCAATATGAATGGCTCAAAGAAGTTGATAGTATTTCCCTACAGCAAACATTGAAAGATTTAGATACTGCTTATCAAAACTTTTTTAGACGTATAAAAAATGGTGAAAAAGAAGTAGGATTTCCGAAGTTTAAAACTAAAAAGAATCCTAAACAGTCATATAGAACACAAAATGTAAATAATAACATTGAAATTAAAGGCAATAAAATAAAACTACCTAAACTTGGATTAATTAAATTTGCTAATAGCAGATGTTTCAATGGTAGAATTACTTCTTGTACTATATCTAAAACTAATACAGATAAATATTTCGTATCAGTATTAGTTGAAGAAGAAATACAAGAATTACCAAAGAAGAATAATGCTATAGGATTTGACTTAGGCATTAAAGAATATATGGTTACATCAGATGGAGAGATAATTAATAACCCCAAAATATTATCTAAATATGAAAAGAAACTTATCAAACTTCAACGTCAATTATCAAGAAAAAAGATAGGCAGTAACAGATACAAGAAACATTCTAAGAAGATTGCTAAGTTACATGAAAAAATAAGAAATATAAGAACTGACTTTTTACAGAAATTATCTACACGTATAATTCAGGAAAACCAACTGATTATAAGTGAAGATTTAAATGTAAAAGGTATGGTTCAGAATCATAGATTAGCAAAGGCAATAAATGATGTTTCTTGGTCTGAATTTTGTAGAATGATTGAGTATAAAGCTGATTGGTACGGTAGAACATATCATAAAATTAATAGGTTTTATGCTTCAAGTCAAACGTGTAATGTTTGTGGGTATAAAAATGTAGATATAAAAGATTTAAACATAAGACAATGGATATGTCCACAATGCAATACTAAGCACGATAGAGACAACAATGCTGCAATAAACATACTCAATCAAGGGTTAAAAGAATTAGGCTTAACGGCTTAATATAAACTAGGGTTGGAACGACCCGATGTGAGGCTCGTGGAGGTAGTAGGTTGCGAGGCTGATGAAGCGAGAATCTCCCACTTCTATAAGTGGGAGAGGTTCAACCGACACCATTGCTATTATCATTATTATCTTACATGCAAGAAATCCTTCCAAAAACGCATGGCTTGAAAAATTACCATTATTTTGAACCATAATTCGTTGTTATATAAGTATCATATCCAGCAGCTTTTAATTTTGCAGCCATGGCATCAGCATTTGCTTTTATACTATAAGCCCCAACTTGCACCTTAAATAGTCCATCAACTTGAACAATATAGGTGTCAAAACCTTTCTTTTTAAGTTCCGCTGCAAGCTTATCAGCATTGGATTTAATCCTAAAAGCACCAGTTTGAACCCTGTATAAAACCTTTGAAGTATTATCTTCTTTGGGTTTATCTTTTAAGCCATCCAGGAAGTTTTTCCAGCCATTTGGTGTTTTTCTAATGGTGTATGGGCAGTTCTTTCCATTCCAATCATAATGTTGTTTGATGTTCTCGATAGGAATGTTGAATTCAGCCATCAATTTGCGAACCAACCATTGGGCATTTTGAACAGCTTTTTCAAAATTACCATCCGAATTAACGCAAATTTCAATTCCAATGCTTTGACGGTTTCCAGTTCCATTTTCACCATCCCCAGTATGCCAACCATTTTCATTTAATGGAAGGTGCTGATATATTTCAGTGTCATCCACTGTAAAATGCCAGGAAACAGGTCTATTGGCTGCATCATCTGATTTTATATATTTAGCATGTGCTTTTGCATTTGCACCCTTACCAAAAGAACCCGTTTCATGAATGGTGATATATTTAGGTGTCATTGGGTATCCAGGTCTGTTCTTTCTTCCTTTAGGAATAAAATCTTGGATAATTTTAATACTCATTTTGTTCATCCTCTCCTTTGGTTTGTGAACTAGCCCTTGCACTATCAACTAAACCTTCACCAATTATATAAGCAATTAGCACTGAGCAAGCTGAAATTATTGAAACAACCTGTTCAATGGTTAAGTCATTCACATTAAAAGCAACCAAGATTGCACTTACAAATCCAGTAACAGCAGTCCAAAACTTCCTACTGGTCAATTTAGCTTTCCAATCAATTTTGTTCATTATTTACACCATCCTTCTTATTGACTTTGGCTTTTTTAATACTTGAAAGCATCCACAATTCACCAGTGGTAAAAGCAAACCAGCATCCAATCAAGGTAACTGGTTCACTTCCAACTTTTAAGAACACATAAAGAACAGCAGCAGTGAAAATTGTATTTAACAATACCACTGCCGTTACAATTGCTTTTGAAAACTTATTCTTTGACTTATTCATGTGAATCACCAGGTTTTTTGTATTTTGTGATTTCATCAATCCTCTTGTGTGCTTGTTTTACCGATTCTTCAACCTTGATAAGCCTTTCTCTGGATTCCTTAATATCACTTTTCAAATTGGACATTTCTGATTTTATTTCAGTAATTCCAATGCCGATATTTTCAAGCTTCACAATCACTGTGGTCAACTGTGCAGCTTCATTTTGGTCATCCTTTTTGTTGTTTCTTCTTATGTTTGTTATCCCTTGATAGATTCCAAATGCCAAGGATACACCTGAAATTAGAAGGGCAACTTCAATTGTCATAAACATATCCCCTTTCTTAAAAATTACCTCCTTTTATAATTAAAGATGGAGGCAATTTTAAAAATAAACAGAAAGAAAAAAGTAGTTTGTAACTACTCTTTTAAATGAAAATAGCATCGACAATAATGTTGTCTTGGTTCAGTCTGAAATAATACTTCATGATACCGTACTGTTATCTACCTCCTTTATCTGAAAATAACTACAATCTTTTTGTATTCCCCTGCAACCCCTGATTCTTTGGCATATCCTGCTTTTGTGGCTATAGAAACATCAGACATTAAGTTTGTTTTAAAGCAAGCATTTGCTGAATAGATTGTAATATATGGACTGTTAGCATGACCCACAACTAAATACGTACCTGTTGAGTCGAATGCGACTCCATACCCAGTACCTGTAGGTAATGCTGATGGGTCTGACAACTTCGTAAATGTATCACCACTTCGTCTGTAGATTGTAATATATGGACTGTCATCATGAACTACAGCCAGATACGTACCTGTTGGGTCAAATGCTACTCTCCACCCAGTATTCGTTGGTAATGTTGATGGGTCTGGCAGTTTCGTGAATGTATCTCCACTTCGTTTGTATATTGTAATATATGGACTGTTATAATGAGCTACAGCTAGATACGTACCTGTTGGGTCAAATGCTACTCCCCACCCAGTATTCGTTGGTAATGTTGATGGGTCTGGCAGTTTTGTGAATGTATCACCACTTCGTTTGTAGATTGTGATATATGGACTTTTATTATGAACCACAGCTAGATACGTATCTGTTGGGTCAAATGCTACTCCCCACCCAATACCTGTAGGTAATGTTGATGGGTCTGACAACTTCGTGAATGTATCTCCATTTCGTTTGTATATTGTGATACGTGGACTAGTGTCATGAGCCACAACTAAATACGTACCTGTTGAGTCAAATGTGACTCCCCACCCAGTACCTGTAGGTAATGTTGATGGGTCTGGTAATTTCGCAAATGTATCCCCACTTCGTTTGTAGATTGTGATATATGGACTGTTATGATGAGCCACAGCCAAATACGTATCTGTTGGGTCAAATGCTACTCCATTCGCAGTACTCGCAGGTAAAGTTGATGGGTCTGACAACTTCGTGAATGTATCTCCATTTCGTTTGTATATTGTGATACGTGGACTAGTGTCATGACTCACAACTAAATACGTACCTGTTGAGTCAAATGTGACTCCACGCCCAGTACTCGCAGGTAATATTGATGGGTCTGGCAGTTTCGTAAATGTATCCCCTTTTTTAACACAAACAGGGTCATATTTGTTTATCGCCTCGCCAAATTTGACTATTTCTTCTGTTTGTCCAGCTATTTTTAATATACCTCCACCACGTCTTGTTATAATTGCTTCACCCATTATCTCACCACCTTTATTTGAACTGGCAACGAAACTGTTGGTTTTTCTGTTGCATAAAATGTTATAGAACCGTCATCTGTTACTGCTCTATAAATATACCCCCATGCTTCAATCCGTGCCTCGTCTATGGAATATGTGCCAGACAACAGAATGTCTATAATAGGCGTATCTGTTGATTCTATACTGCTTTGTTTGTATATTATAATATATGAACCACCAGCATGAGCCACAGCTAGATACGTACCTGTTGAGTCAAATGTTACTCCACGCCCAATACTCGCAGGTAATATTGATGGGTCTGATAATTTCGTAAATGTATCACCACTCCGCCTATAGATCGTGATGCGGGGACTAGAGTAATGAGCTACAGCCAAATACGTGCCTGTTGAGTCAAATGCAACTCCATTCCCATCACCCGTAGGTAATGTTGATGGGTTTGACAGTTTCGTAAATGTGTCTTCACTTCGTTTGTATATTGTAATATATGGACTAGTGTCATGAGCTACAGCCAAATACGTACCTGTTGGGTCAAATGTGACTCCACGCCCATTGCCCGTAGGTAATGTTGATGGGTCTGGCAGTTTTGTAAATGTGTCTTCACTTCGTTTGTATATTGTAATATATGGACTGTTAGCATGAGCTACAGCCAAATACGTACCTGTTGGGTCAAATGCGACTCCAAGCCCATGACTCGTAGGTAATATTGATGGGTCTGATAACTTCGTGAATGTATCTCCACTTCGTTTGTATATTGTAATATATGGACTGCTATTATGAGCCACAGCCAAATACGTACCTGTCGGGTCAAATGTAACTCCCCACCCATGACTCGTAGGTAAAGTTGATGGGTCTGGTAGTTTCGTGAATGTATCTCCACTTCGTTTGTATATTGTAATATATGGACTGTTATAATGAGCTACAGCTAGATACGTACCTGTTGGGTCAAATGCTACTCCTGTAGCTCCCCACCCATGACTCGTAGGTAAAGTTGATGGGTCTGGTAGTTTCGTAAATATATCACCATTTCGTTTGTATATTGTAATATATGGACTAGTGTTATGAGCCACAGCCAAATACGTATCTGTTGGGTCAAATGCGACTCCATTCGCATTACCCGCAGGTAATGTTGATGGGTCTGATAATTTCGTAAATGTATCTCCATCGATTGTTACACTCAGAGAATAAGGAGGAGTAGTACCATTCCATGCATCAGCAGTTAACATTGCAACAAGAACTGCATGTTGCACGTGACCTAATGTGCTTAATGTTGCTCTTCGTATAGCATGATCATCAACTCTTGACTGCGCATCATTTTGTATATCAGTAAAATGCTTACCATCAATAGTATCAGCATCTTTAGCATCCAAAGTTTCCCATGTTGTCCCATTCCAATATTTCATTTTAGCCATAAAAAATATCATCCCCTTTAGTTGCTTTTTTTATTTCCAAAACAAAACATCTCCTGTCCATATGAAAACAAACAGGAGATGTTTTAATAAAACTAAAATTTTATCCATAAAAACAAAAAGACTAGGAAGTTGATCCTAGTCTAACTTAAATGGCACAATGTTCTTGGTGGTTAGCTTTTGCTCAGCGTAACTTTATGGTAAATCATCTGTATTGTCAAATTTGTTACCCCAAGCACTATTACCAGTACCGCCCTCGATTACTACTGCTTTACCCATGCAATTGTTCGAGGATATAAGGTTGCAGTTGTTGGATGAGCCGGACAATAGTATCGTGTATTGGTTTGAAGCATAGTCGCTTGTTTGCCCTGTACCACGAATACAAGTGTTGCCTGTTACCGTGTTATTGTCACTAGATGAATATAGGTTAATGCCGCAGCTGTTGTTGTTGTTGCAAGTGTTGCCTGTTATCGTGTTGTTACTAGATGAAGATAGATAGATGCCGATTCTGTTGTTATTGCAAGTGTTGCCTGTTACCGTATTGTCGCCACTAAATGGAGATAGGTAGATACCATAATTGCTGTTGTTGTTGTAAGTGTTGCCTGTTACCGTATTGTCGTCACTAGTTAAATATAGTTGAATGCCGTTGTTGTTGTTGGTGCAAGTGTTGTCTGTTATCGTGTTGTTACTAGATGTATATAGGTAGATTCCGTAGTAGTTGTTGTTGCAAGTGTTGCCTGTTAGCGTGTTATTGTTAGATGAAGATAGGTCGATACCGCTGTAGTTGTTGTTATAAGTATTGCCTGTTATCGTGTTATTGTTACTAGATGAATATAGGTAGATACCGCTGTAGGAGCTGTTGTTGCAAGTGTTGCCTGTTACCATATTGTCACTAGATGAATATAGGTAGATGCCGACTCTGTTGTTATTGCAAGTGTTGTCTGTTATCGTATTGTCGTTACTAGATTCATATAGGTAGATGCCGGAGTTATAATTTGCAGTATATGTTGCCCTGTTCCCGTCAATTTGTAAACCTTGTATTTTGCAACCGCTTTTTTTATTTAAGGTTATTAAGCCCCGCGCAGTAGACCCACTATTTGTACTAGTGGAATTATACATTCGCTTTAAGGTCGTAGCGTTACCGCTACCCCTTATACTTACATTATCCTTTGGAATATTGATACTCGCCGTAATATTATAAGTTCCATCAAGGATGACTACTTCCCCGCCAGTTGCAGGCAAAGCATTTAGTGCTTGTATAATTTCTTCTTGGTCATTTGTTCCATCGCAAAGATAATCACAATCTTTTTTTGTCCAACCTGCTGTAGATGTGCCTATGACAAACCTAGCAACTTTTTTACCACCGCTCGCTTGTGCGTGGAGAGTACCATCCGAATCAATAGCAAGATTTTGTCCGACCTTTACATGCCCCAATTGTGTTGATGTCGCAATTTCTGCCTTGTGTGTCGCAAGATTATCTTCAACATCTTCTGCTTTATTAAACACTTCGTTTATTGCAGCAACTATGTTTGTCTTTGCTGTGGTCAAAAGTAAACTTAGGTTGCCAATTAATTCTATTGCAACATCATCCCCAATTGTACCTAATTTTGCATCTACAAATTTATTAGAAAAATCATTGTTAATTAATCTGACCAAAACAATATCGTTTTCACATATTTGTAAACCATTCCTAATCTTACATTGCGTTATTTCTCCTCTTATTTCAACATCGCATGTATCATCTCTAATTGCCACAACTTTTCCGTAACATGTTTTATCAAATTGTAAATCCTTTATCTTTTCATTAACTTGTATTTTTATAGCATCAATAATACTTTTTTGTATTTCATCCATTATTACCACCCCAACAATTATTCACTTGTATCAATCCAAAGCATACCAAGTATTGGAGTAGAAGGAGGTGTATCTTGTATTACGGGTCTTACTCCAGATAAAAACAATCTCCAATATGTAGTATCTGTAGGTAAATTTCCAACGGTTGTTTGTATACAATAATAAATATTACCCTGATAACCTACTGCTTGTCCTGCTTGATATGTAACTGCATTGTTGTATTCACCTACAAATACCAATCCAATACCAGGTAAGCCTTGCGCTCCTCTGCTTGCAGCTTTAAACCACCATGAATCAGTAGAATCTCCAACTGGTATATGACCCATGTTGTTATTTTGTTTAGAAACATATGTTTCATGATTGTACGTTACAACATTCCACATTTGATAGGTGGTAGTAGAATTATATTGACCTTTATAAGAAAATTTCTGTATTTCTGCATTAAATTCTTGTTGTTTTTGGAGTATATAATCTTCTGTTTGATTTTTAAAAAAGGTTTCTAAATTAATAATACAATCTTGTAATTTATTTAAATCATCGGGTAAAAACGATGATTCTCTAAGTAAATTTGTCAATTCATTTAATCTGTCATTTTCTTCAGGCGTCCTATTGGGTTTTAATTTTAAGGTTCTATATTCATTAAATAAAACAATTTCATTATAAGTAAGGTCTCTTTTTCTAACAAAAGAATCTATTTCATCAGGAAATGTACTGAGATTAGACATATAATCACCTCTTTTAATAGATTTTCCATGCAGTAATAGTCATTATGCTGTCATATTTTAATCCCAAACTTAAATTTTCAATAATGTATTTACCAGAAATATTATATTTTGACGAGTTGACTTCAATTAGTTTATTGACATCAAGAAACAATATAGGAACACATGTAATTGTAATTTTTTCATTAAAATTGGTATGCTTCCATTCTTCATATTCAGCCCTTATTTGGCATTGTTCATCTGTAAAATATTTATCTTCAATTATTACCAAATTTCTTTTGCCTATTTTTTCAATCGTAAAGGGAGAAAGAGGGTTATATTCATCGGTTATTGATTTTTCTGCTTTAACTTGTAAACCATCTTCTCTTAACCTGCCATATACTACAATATGATTTTTTATATTATTAAAATCTATGTCTAACTGTTTTGCATTAATCAAGTCATCATTTTCAAAATTGAATACTACAGAATCATTCAACATATTCTTTACTTTATTAAACCTCAAATAACCATTTACATCATAATATAATTCATAATTCATATACAGTTTTGTAAGTTCATCTAATAAATCCCAAACAGTATCATTAGGCTGTTTCTCAATTTCATATGGAGTCGTATATTCATGAGTATCAATTAATAATTTCGTTTCTCCACCATTCGTTATTGCAGTTTCTCTAATTGCTTCATGTATAGGAACTTCTACTGGTATTCTAACAACATTTTCTAAATATCCTGATATTGTTCCGTCTAAAAAACAACTCTTACCATATCCTCTAATGTTGATTGTATTTTCTGAAATTTGAATATCCACAGTAGGATTTGAAATAGAATAAATTCCCCAATTAAAAAATATATATTCATCAGTCAAAATGTCTTTAATGCCAATTAGTAGTTTAAATCTTTTATTTAACCAGATAGGACTTGAGATAGACGGAAACAATTTGGAATTTAAAACCATTTTTATATTACACGTTCTTCTAATAGACGAATTAGCGTCAACATTTACATTTCCATCTATTGCATAACCTTCAATTTCATCAACTACTACGTCTTTGGTATTTAATACTAATAATTTTATTTTTTTATTTTGAATTCTTTGAAAGTGAACTCTATATTCTTGTTCTGTCATGTAATCCACCTTCTTCTAGATCAAGCAATCCATTTTCAATCAAAGATTTACTATCCGTTCCTGCAATTTCTACAAATTCAACTTCAAGATCATACATCTGCTGTGAAAGTTCATTAATTGGAGTTAAAATAGGATTGCCAGAAAGCATTATAACCATCATTTCACCCGAACTATCTTTATATAATTTGGGCTTTTTATCCGTTAAGAATGACATTATATTGTTTCTTAAAATTTTTTCCTGCTTTCTATCAATAGCACCCTTACTTTCTGTTGAATTTGAAACCAACATACATTTTAATTGTCCTTTTCTATACTTTATATTTTCGTTACTAAAAACAATAGGATATTGTCCGCCTAAAGTTTCTATTACACTCGTAGGAACTACTGTTTCATAAGGCGAAATTTCAAGATTAAAAAACAGTTGAAAATCTCTGTCTTTATCAACTAACCACGCACCTTCAAAATCAGCTTCTATTTCACTGTAAATATTGTTTCCTACAACATTGCCTGCACCTATAGGCTGAACCGCATATTCGTATGTTTGAAGGGCTTCTACATATTTATCTATAAAATAATAATCATAAACATTTTTATCAAAAGGAATGTGTTTCATTTCATTCCATAATAAATCTTCTTTCTTACGCTTTTTAATCTTTATATATTCAACAGGCATACCATCTAATTGTAAATTACCTGCTTCGAGATTGTTTTGAAATAATGCTAGTAATACTTGAGTGTAATGCCATTCTTCCTTAGATTCATTATCTATTACAGTATCAATCTGCTCCTTAATACTAATTTCATCAGCTTTCATATTCATCAATTCTAATCTATAAAAATTATTAACTATATTAAAAGTATCAAAAGCTACTGTGTCTCCAAACGCATCAAGTCCTATAATCATTAGTTCACCACCTTTGCAAAAACATTGCAATAATTATCTTTATGCTGAATACATATATAAACAACATCATCGTTTGTTGGATATATTTTTTGACTAAATATATGATATGGAACAGTATCATACACATATTTATATAAATGGATTTCATCGTCTTGATATTTTAAAATTATATTGCCACGTCTACCAATCATTTTTAAAAAAACACTGTTTACTGGTATTTGTTTACACCATAACTTTAAAGTAAAATCATTTTCTACATAAAATCCTTCCTGAAAATAGACATAACCATTCAAAAGATTTATCCAATCATTATCTTCATATGAAATTGAACCACTGCCAACTTCGCCAATTATTTGCATCAAGTGACAAGCAACTTCAATACTTGCTCTGTCTTTCAAATTTCTCAAATTGACTGCACTTGCAAACTTAGGCTCAATATATTGCGCAACAAAGGGTATTAGTCCAGAAGAAAACTGCATTCCATGAACTGATAAAGTTCTCAACTCTATCTTATAAACCTTATTATTTTGCAAATTTTCAATTTGTTGCTCGATGGGTAAACCATATTTTTCATTATAAGTAATTAGCAGATTATCCAAATTGTCATATAATAAAAATCTATAAGATTGTAATTGGTCACCTTCGGCTTGTTCGTATGTTGCAGTAATCAGTGGATTTTGATTATTTATTACACCATCAATAATACTTGTAATTGTAAGTATAGGTTCACTATAGCAATAAAAAACTATCCAATCACTGAAATCAGACCAATTATTGTTTACATCACCAACTCTAATCCTTGCCATATATTCAGTACCATTCACAAGTGTATTTGCATCTACAATATGCTTGTGTTGAAAGGTATTAATCGTTTTATCATAGACAATTGAGTTATCAGACGTTCTTCGTATTACCAAGTTATTTTGCGTAATTTGAACACTACCTCTATAAAAAAATTCAAAATCTTTCGATTTTAAAGCTGAATACGTCTGTATCGGATGCAACACGGGTGTCTGTATCATCTTATTCACCACCTTAAAAACAGGATAGGGGAGAAGACATCTCCCCTTAATATGCTTTTGCTGATTGTAAACTCAATCTAGGCAAATCAAGAATGGCTGTTTTTATTTCATCTGCCGTTCTTGCATTTGGAAATTCAAGCTTACCAATATTGAATATTTGTTTTACTTCCTTATTATTAGACATTTTGGATAACGATGGTAATTTCATTTTAGTAGTTGCAAAATTATTTAATATGTTTGCCATATTAGGAAGGGAATCAGCTAATTTGCCAATTGGTTTAGTTTGCGTAGGATTCAAAAATGCTTCTGGTTTTGTTTTTGAACCATCTACCCATGCTAGCCCTGTAAAATCAACCAAACCACCTTTTTCAAATTTGAAAGTATTTTTCAACAATGAATCAAGATATGCTTCTTGAGCAGAAGTATCCAATCCTTGTGCCTTTCTGTTTGCTATAACTTGCTCAGTTCTTGCTATTTCTGCTTGTCTAAAAGCTTCTCTATCTCCACCAACAGCTTCTTTTAATTGTCTCGCATACGCTTCTGATTCAGCAGTAGGAGTAGTTCCAAAACCAGTAGAAGGTGGTTGTACAGTGACTTTACTGCTCTTATTTGGATTTTGTCCACTGACTCCTGCTACAGATACACCAAATAATTTAGCATATTCTCTTTCTGCAATACTTACTTTTTCTTTTAATACATTAATAATTTCGTCCCATTTATTGCTATATGTATTTTTTAGGCTATCTAGCATATTTTCTGCAAGTATATCCATATTTTCATAGTGTTTATTAATCTTTGTTGTTTCTATTTTTGCAATCCTGTTATATGTTTCTTCTGATATTCTAATTAATTCTCGATGGTGTTCAATTTTTTGCTGTAACAATTTCTTAGTTTGATTTAAAGAATTATTTCTTTCCCACTCGTCAAAATCTTTTTGTTTTTTCGCTATTTGTTTCTGTAATTCTTCGACTTTTTCAGGGTCAGCTACATAATCATATTCCCAACTACCGTCTTCTTTTTTACGTAATATTTGAACGTTTCGATTATTAAGGGTGTTTTGAAGCTTTAATTGTAATTCTTGAATTTCTAATATTCTTTCTTCTCGTTCAAGTCTTTGCTGTTCTAATTCGTTAGAACGCTCTAACATATCTATTGTATCTTGATATTGTTTTATTTTTTCATTATGAATTTCTTTATATAAATCACCAAAATTGACAATATCTTTATAATTTATGCCTTCTTCTAACTCTATTTGTTCTGTTAGTAAACGTACCAACTCTTTAGCTTCTTCGGTAGCAAATTTTTCATTTTCTTTTTTTTGTTTCTTTAAGATCTTTATTTTTGCTTTTTTGTATGCTTCAAACTCTGCTTCTGTAATATCATATATTTGTTTTTCACGCTCTTTTAGCTGATTCTCTAAGTTTTTCTTATCTATGTCTTTTTGTGTATCTAACAATGTAGAAATCAATTTTTTAGCAGTCTCTTCAAGAGTATCGTTATATTCCTTAATAGAAATTTTACCTTCTCTAAATTTTTTGGTTAGTTCATTAATTCTTTCTTGGAGTTTTTCTGCTTCTTCTGCATTAGCAGGTACAATAGCTTTTAATCTTTCTAATTCTTGTTCATATTCATTTACCTGCTTAGTTGTAACTTCTATCTTTTTAGTAAGTATTTCTGCTTTCTTATCATAATCATTATCCTTTAAAAGATTTAGCTGATAATCTAGTTCTTCTAATGCTCTGTTAGATTCTCTAATTTTCTTATCAAAAACTTCAAATGAAATCGTAATTTTATCTAAATTTAATCTACGAATAGTATTATCTATTTCTGCATATTCATTTTTTAATCCTATAATAGTATCCGTCAATGACTGATATTGCTTTATAGCTTCGGAAATTTCTTTAGCACGTTCCTTACCATAAGTTTTTTCAGATATTGTTGCTATGCTAAAAGAGCCACTAACAACAGCAGAATGTAAAGATTCAGGTATTTTTTGCAATTCTTTTTGTGCAGAATCTTCATAAGTTTTAATTGCTTTTTTCAATAAATCTGCTTTCTTTTGTTGTGCTACAATCATTTTGTCAATAATAGTTTGTTTGTCAGCAGGGGAAAAGGTATCATCTAATTGTTGTTGTATTTCTTTTAATTCTTGGTTAAGTAATTTTATTTTTGTATTAATAAAATCAATTTGTTCAGAAAATGGGGTAGATTTAGAAGAACTTGATTTAGAAGAAGAGACGCCAAAATCTGGGTCTGAAAGTAATTCTAATAATTTCTTATTTCGTTCCCTTAATTCTCCGATTTTTAATATAGTATCATTTGCTAATTTTTGTTCATTAAATGATTGTTTAAGTCTATCATATAATTCCTTCGACCATTCAGTTGCTTTATCGCCAATAATTATTCTATTAGTAGAGTTGTCAAATTTTATATTTTCAAACGCATCTTCTCCAAAAACTTTTTTAAATCCAAGTTTTGACGCTTCTTGTTGTGCGGATTTTAAATCTTCAATTGCATCAATTTCTATGCCATAAGCTTCTACTCTAGCAGAAACATTATCTAAAGTTGCTTCTTTTGACTTAATTTGATTTTCTATAGCAACACGTGCTTCTTCAATCTTTGCTTTTCGTAAATTTTCTATAGCATCTTTTTCTATTGTCCAACCATCTGCTGTTTTGTGAATTGCAGGTATTAATTCTTCGTGTTTTTGGATTAAGTCTAAAACTGTTTCGGCATTTAATGATTGTCCGTTTTGAACATCATTAAGAACCTGATTGAGTGTTTTTAAATCAGACTGGACAGAATCAATAATATCATTTAATTGTTCAAAGTTATATTCATATTCTTGAAGCGAATCTGAATTCTTTTTAATATTTTCATTGGTTTTATCAGATATTATAATTTCATTGATTGCATTTAATCTTTGTTCAATTTCGTCTAAAATCTGTTTTTGTCGTTCTGTTGGGTTTTTTAAAGAACCCAAGATATCTTTCATGTTTAGAAGTTCTTTTGTATCATTTATGAGTTTTTTTTCAATTTCTGCTAATAAATCATCAAAATATTCAACGCCTTTTAAATCACCATAAGACAATGCTTCTTTTTTTAAATCTAAAAATTGTTTATAAGCAGCAATTAAGTATGCTACATTATTTTCTTCATCTAGAAATGCTATTGCAGTATTACCAATATTTATATATTCATCAATCTTTTGCTGTGAAAATTCATATTTCCCAAATTGCTTTTCGTATAATTTTTGAGCTTCTCTTGCTAATTCTTCTTCTTTAATTTCTTGTTCTTTTTCTAATAATGCAATCCTTTTTTGCAATTCTTCGTTAGTAAGTTCGAGTTTAGATAATTCATTTTCTTCGATTAAAGTAAGTTTATCTTTAGAATTTAATTCATTTATACGATCGTTAGTAGTTTTTAACTCTTCATTTAATTTATTTAATTCAGACGTTATAGATTCATATTCCTGTTTAACTTCTGCGACTTTTTCTTTTTGCTCGTCTATTGTAACAATAAGAGAATCAAAAAGTTTAATTAATCCTTGTATTGCAAAGAAAGCTGCGACTGGTGCTAGCATACCTAATACCGTATTTAATTTAATTGCTGCTGCTGTTGATAAATTTAATCCAGCAGTTAATTTGGTAATTGCGATAGTAGCAGCATTTATAAATGGAAAAAACAATGAACTGGTTTTAAAAAATGTAAAATAAATAATTAAACCAGATATGACAGTATTAAAAAATCCTATTTTATCAATTAAACTAACAATACCTGTACCTAAATCTAATATAAATTTCATAAATCCAGAAGTTAATGTGTTTTGATATAAACTCTCTAATGTAGCCTTAAATTTATCAAATCTTGCCTGTGTTGATTCTTGGTATATTGCAAATTTTTCTTCTGCTGTACCTGCTGAATTTAAAGCTGCTTCATAATATTTTAAAGAATCACTGTAATTGTCGAGTAGGGTAATGAGCCTGTTATGTTGATGTACATTCGCCAGCGCAGTGGTTACATATGCCTTCTCATTTTGTGTTAACTCATCCCATTTACTACCAAGCTCATCTAACACATCTGCTATTGGTCTTAATTGACCTTGTGCGTCAACAGCAGTAATTTCAACTGTTTGTAACGCTTTAGTTACATCATTTATTTTAGTAGCATCTTCTTCATTAAATCCTGTCTCTTTTATTTGTTCGTATCGGCTAATAATAGATTTTAAGCTATTACCTATAGACGAAGCAGATTCTCTAGTTATACTTGAAATGGTTGCGATCCATGATGCTATTTTTTCCAAACTTACGCCACTGTTCTTTGCCGTACTTGCAACTTTTTGTAAAGCTTCACCAATCTCTTCTGCTCCACTCGCCGTAATATCTCCTAAATGTGCAAATATATCTATAATTTTCTGTACACTTTCTCCAGTTGCATTAGCTGTAGCAGTTATTATTCTATTACTTTCTTCAAGTGAGATAGACGAAATTTTAGCATATTGAATAATTGCTTTCATTCGTTCTTCTACTTGACTATCATCTAAACCCTGCCTAAATAAATCTGCTGCTGTAAATGCTATTTCTCTTGTTGTTACATTCATTTCTTTGGCAAGTTTATTATAAGATAAAGCAAGTCGTTTTACTTCTTCTTGTGTTTTATTAGTTACTATGCGAATTTCATTAAGTGCATTATCAAGTTCACGTACATATGATATTGCTGCTCTTATTTGCCTTATCGTTCCAAATAATAAAGTTCCTGCCCCAGTCCATATAATCATTTTATTCCATGCAACTTTGAACATATCTCCCAAAGTCATTACATCCCTATGAGTTGCTTTAACCGCAGCATTAGCATTTTTGACAGACGCTTCAAGTGTTTTAAAATCTGCATTTAATTTTTGTACATTAAAATTACTAGTATTTAAATTGTTTAAAGATTCTCTAAAGGCATCAATTTGCCTTTTTATATCTGCATTATTAAGCAAATCACCATATCTACTTTTTAAATTTAATAATTTGGCTTCTGCTTCTTGTCTATATATTACTATTCTTTCTTGTAAAATCTTATTTAATTCTTTTTCTTTTCTCTTTTGTTGTTCAATTGCCATACGTACTTTTTGTTCATATTGTAGTAACTTCTCCTTGTCTGCTAATGCTCTTTGAGATAGCTTTTCTTGATTTAATCTTTGTTTTTCTTCTTCTTTATATATCTTCTGCAAAGATTTATATAATTTTATTTGTGCTTCAGCATTAGTATCAGCATTAACCTTTAAAGGCTTTAAATTTTTTTCTATTTTTCTTAACTCATTTTCTAATTCTTGTTTTGTAGTTTTTTTTAATATAGCTTCTATAAGAATTTGTATTTTATCAGCCATTTTGAATATCTCCCTTCTTCGCTTTATTTACGCTAGGGGAGGGGAGAACAACTCCCCTCGCATAATTTGAAATTTATATAAAATAAGAATTTTATTGGCTCACAGTATTGCGCCTATATAGGCTCGTGAGAACTATTTAATCTATAAATGCCTCATCAGCATCGTCTGTATCTTC
>Ga0208564_1001925_pt1 | contig 16976 bp, 17 predicted proteins | sample AD_UKC073_MetaG_FD_184439 | JGI IMG/M metagenome (GOLD analysis project Ga0208564, IMG submission 184439) | Active sludge microbial communities of municipal wastewater-treating anaerobic digesters from USA - AD_UKC073_MetaG (SPAdes) (version 2) | ecosystem: Engineered > Bioreactor > Anaerobic >... | reverse complement strand
AGCAAACAATGACCACCCTGCGCTGGGATAATGCCTTTTTCACCCTGAAATGATGGTTTTTTCCACCAGCCGGTCGTCGCCGAGCACGATCATCGCGAACAGCAGCTCGTCGAGCGTCTGCGCCTGCGCGGTGCGGCGCGCCAGCAGCGGCGTGGCGGCCGGGTTCAGCACGATGAAGTCGGCCTCATGGCCCGGCTGCAGGTTGCCGACCACGCCACCCAGGCCCAGTGCCTGCGCCGCTCCTGCGGTGTGCTGCCACCACAGGTGCTGCGGGCTCAGGCTCAGGCCGGCCTTGGTCTGGCCCTCGCGCCCGGCGGTATAGGCCGCGAGCATGGTGTGGAACGGGCTGAAGCTGGTGCCGCCGCCCACGTCGCTGGCCAGCCCGTAGCGGAAACCCACGCGCTCCGCACCCGCGTAGTCGAAGAATCCGCTGCCCAGGAACAGGTTGCTGGTGGGGCTGACGGCTGCCGCCGTGCCGGTGTCGCGCATCAACGCGCGGTCGTCGTCGTCGAAGTGGATGCAGTGCGCATAGACCGCGCGCTCGCGCATCAGCCCATGGTCGTCATACACCGCCAGATACGAGCGCGAGGCCGGAAACAGCTCACGCGCCCAGCGCACTTCATCGAGGTTCTCCGACACATGCGACTGGATCCACACGTCGGGGTAGCGCGCCGCCAGCTCGCCCGCGCCCGTCAGCTGCGCCTCGCTGCAGCTCGGCGCAAAGCGCGGCGTGATCGCGTAGCCCAGCCGGTCCACGCCGTGCCATTGCTTGATCAGCGCCTCGGTGTCGATCAGGCTCTGTTCGGTCTGGTCGCGCACGCCGTCGGGACTGTGGCGGTCCTGCAGCACCTTGCCGGTGATCAGGCGCAGGCCACGCTGGCGGGCCTCGGTGAACAAGGCATTCACCGAGGTCGGGTGCGAGGTGGCAAAGGTCAGCGCGGTCGTCACGCCGTTGCGCGCGAGTTCGTCCAGAAAGAAGGTCGCCACGTCGGTGGCGTAGGTCGCCTCGGAAAACCGCGCCTCGTGCGGAAAGGTGTAGTGCTCCAGCCAGGGCAGCAGGCCCTCGGCCGGCGAGCCGATCACGTCGGTCTGCGGGTAGTGGATGTGCAGGTCGAGAAAACCCGGCGCGAGGATGCGCCCGGGCAGATGTGTCACCGGCACGCCGGGGAAGCGGGCCACTAGCGCGTCATGGTCGCCCACCGCGATGACCACCCGCTGGCCCGCCGCGTCGGACCCGGTGACGAGCAGGCCGTCCGTGTCAAAAACGGCACGGCCGTCGTCGTCAAATCGCAGGAGGGAGGCGCGCCAGGCTTTCATGCGCCTATTTTGCGATGCGTCCCTGCACACCGGATACGAGAAAGTTCATAGTGAGTATCTGCTCGTCCGTCATCGCCTGGCCCTTGGGCACCACCTCGCGGCCCTCGTTGTCGACGATGGGGCCGGAAAAAGGCTTGAGGCGGCCGCTGGCGATGTCCTTCTGGCGCGCCAGCACCTCCGCCTGCACCGCCTTGGGCACCTTCGATCCAAAATCGCCGACCCGGATCATGCCCTCCTTCACGCCGCCCCAGACCTTGCCGCTGGTCCATGTGCCATCAACCACCGCCCGAATGCGCCGCGTGTAGTAGTCGCCCCACTGGTGCGTCACCGCCACGATCTGCGCGTCGGGCGCCACCTTGCGCATGTCGGAGTGGTAGGCCACGGCCAGCTTGCCGCGCTCCTGGGCGGCCGTCATCACCGCCGTGCTGCCGGTGTGAAAGGCGATCACGTCCACGTTCTGGTTGAACAGCGCCATGGCGGCGTCGCGCTCCTTCGGCGGGTCGAACCAGGCGTTGAGCCACACCACCTTGACTTGCGCCTTCGGGTTGACCGAGCGCATGCCCAGCGTAAAGGCATTGATGCCCTGCAGCACCTCCGGAATCGGAAAGCCCGCCACGTAGCCCGCCACGCCGGTCTGCGTCATGCGGCCGGCGGCGATGCCCGCCAGGTAGCGACCCTCGTAGTAGCGCGCGTTCGCGGCCGCGACGTTGTCCGCCGCCTTGTAGCCGGTGATCGACTCGAACTTCACGTCCGGAAATTCCTTCGCCACCTTCAGCGTGGGCTCCATGTAGCCGAAACTGGGTGTGAAGATGATCTGGTGGCCCTGGCGCGCCAGGTCGCGGATCACGCGCTCGGCGTCGGCCCCCTCGGGAACGTTTTCGACGAAGGTGGTCTTCACCCGGCTGCCCAGCGCGGCTTCGACGGCCTTGCGGCCCTCGTCGTGCTGCTTCGTCCAGCCCGCGTCGGTAATCGGCGAGACATAGACAAAGCCGGCCTTGACGGGTTCACCGGTGGGCTTTGGCTGCGAAAAAACGGGAAGGGAAAAACAGACGGCCGCGAGCGCCAAGGCGCCCGCCGGCACGAGGTTTTTGTACATGGTGTTCCTCTACATGGCCCCGGATGACTGAAAAAGCAAAAGGCTGCCGGGGCAGCAGCCTTTGAACTGGATTTTACCCGGGGCAGCCCACCGGGCATGGTCGCTCGCAGCTAACCCCCGTGCGCATGCTGGTGGTGCGCATCGGGCACATGGGCGTGCGCGTGCCGCATCGGATCGTGCTGGTGCCAATGGCTGTGCGGGCCCGCCGGCAGGGGGTCGTGATGATGCAGGTGGTGGCCGTCGTCGTGCGTGTGGGCGTGCTCGTGATCCATGGCCGGGTGCTCGTGGGTGTGGGCGTGGCGCTCCAGCAGGTGCAGCAACACGCCGGCCAGCATCAGCGCGGCGCCCGCCCACCACAGCGGCCCGGCGCCGCGCTCGCCCAGCGCCCATGCCGCCGCCGCGCCGAAGAACGGCGCCAGCGCAAAGACCGAGCCGGTACGCGCCGCACCAAAGCTGCGCTGCGCCAGCAGGTACAGGCGCAGGCTCAGGCCGTAGCCCGTGGCGCCCACCGCCATCAGCCCCGCGGCCTGCGCCCCGCCCGGCAGCGGCTCGCCGCTCAGGGCGGCCACCAGGCCCGCACAGGTGGCCCCCATCGCCGCCTTGGCCAGCACCACCTGGCCGGGGTCGCGTTCGGCCAGCGGGCGCGACCAGGCGTTGTCCAGCCCCCAGGCCGCCGTGGCCACCAGCACCGCCAGCAGGCCCCACATGCCCACCGCGCCGCTGGCGCGCTGGTCCAGCACCAGCGCCACGCCACCGCCCACCAGCAGGGCCATCGCCGCAGCCACGCGCCGGTCCAGCGTCTCGCCATAGAAGCGCCAGGCCAGCACGGCGGTGAACACGGCTTCGAGCGTCAGCATCAGCGACGCGCTGGTCCCGCTGGTGCGCTGCAGCCCCCAGGCCAATGCCACCGGCCCCACCAGCGCACCCGCGATCGCCATCCGCACCAGCCGCCCCAGGTCGCCCCGGCGCAGCCTCGCCTCGCGCGTGGCCGGCTGGCGCAGCAGCGCCCCAGCACCGGCTGCGCCCGCATACAGCAGCGCCGCGGTGGTGAACGCGCCCAGCCCCGCACCCAGGCGCTGGATCAGCGGCGTGCTCACGCCAAACAGCAGCGCCGCCAGCACGGCGAGCAGGCCGCCGCGCAAGGCGGGGGCGTGGGTGTGTTCGGGTTGCGCCGGCGACATGGCTTGTTCAGGCCCCGCTGTGAGGGCTTTCGCGTTCCGAGACAAGGGCAGCGACGCCTTCGGCGAGCCGGCCTGTCACGTCCTTGTGCAGCACGCTGGCAATGCGCGTCTGGTAAGGCATGCCTTGCTCCAGCTATCCCTACCGCTTTTCAGTGGTTGTGGAGCTTTTCCTGCAGCCAGACCTTGATCAGCGACTGGTACGGCACATCGCGGGCATTCGCAGCCGCCTTGATGGAGTCCAGCAAATGCTGCGGCAGGCGCAGCGAGATCGTCCGGGTGGTGGGTTTCAGGTTCGGCAGCGTGACGCTTTTAGCCTTGGTCCAGTCCAGGTGCTCCGTCGAGTCGTGCGATTCCCAGTACGCCCGCTCCTGCGCTTCGGTGTCGAATTTCGGGATGGCTTTAGCCGGCTTGTTCATAGATGGTTCGCTCCTTCCGGTGCATGTCTCGGGCAGAAATCACACGAATCAACTGGTCTGACTGGCGCAACGTGAATGTGATGTGCAGCGCCCGCCCATCGTCCGTCTTGCCCAGTGCGTGGTGCCTCGGCTCATCCTGACTGTGGGCGGCATCCTCAAGCAGAAGCAGAGGGACATTAAAGAAGACTTGTTCCGCTTCAGCCGTGGACACGCCATGTTTTTCGTTTTTCCGGGCATTGCCAGCGTCCCAGTTGAATCCTGAAATTCTCTGCAGGTCGATCATGTCCGTATATTACTATCATGTACAGCGTTTGACCCATACAGCATTTCAGAGGCCTGGAACAAACATCAAATTGCCCGGATTTTCAACAACGCACCCGTCCGGCCGAACCTTCGCTCGATTCACCCCCGCCACCCCGCCCCCTCGCGCCGGGCGCGGCCGAGGGCTTCCAGGGTGTCGAGGATGCGGGGCAGGCCTTTTTTCCAGGGGCCTTTGCCCTTGACGCCGGCTTCGATGGCCGGCAGGGGCAGCGGGGCCGGGCTGGCAGCGAGCAGCTGGGCGTCGGCGCGCACCGGCTCGCGCAGCGTGGACAGCCACGGCGAGGCGCTGGCGGGCGGCGCTGGAAGGGCGGACGGGGCCGCAGGCTCCGAATCCGGCATTTTTATAGCCAAATTGGCTTGCTCCCGGCGTGGATCGGTCTTTGTTTGCTCTTGATCAAGGAGCGATTTCACCCCGTCATGGGCATCGGTTTCGCCTGAGGCAGCGCAATGCTTCAGTAAAGCGCCGAGAACTTCTCGATCATGGGCGTCGGCCCGGCCAGGATGAGGTGGTCGCCGGGCTTGATCTCGGTCTCTGGCTTGGCGTAAATGAAATCCTGATGCCGACGCTTGATGCCGACGACCGTCACGCCGTGTTTCTTGCGCACATTCGAGACCGCCAGGGTCCTGTTGTGCGTTTCCATCGGTGCGCGGGTCTTCGCAATCGCAAAGCCGTCGTCGAACTCGATGAAATCCATCATCTTGCCGGTCACCAGGTGGGCCACCCGTTCGCCCATGTCGGCCTCGGGATAGATCACATGGTGCGCGCCCACCCGCTCCGCGATGCGCCCGTGCTGGGGGTTGTTGGCCTTGGCCCAGATATCCTTTACACCCAACTGTGCCAGGTTCAGCACGGTCAGCACGCTGGCCTCCAGGTTGGCGCCGATGCTCACCACCGCGTGCGAGAAGTCGGTCACCGACAGCTGCTGCAGCGCCACCAGATCGGTCGAATCGGCCTTGACCACATGGGGCAGCTCATGCGCCAGGTCCTGCACGATTTCCTCGCGGGCGTCCATGGCCAGCACCTCGTGGCCTGCCGCCACCAGCGAGCGCGCTACGGCGGCGCCAAAGCGCCCCAGGCCGATGACGACCACGCTGTCGCCCCGCGTCGAGTTCGATTTAGCCAACAATTGGTTTCTCCTCTGGGTAACGGTAGGCCCTGGGTACCTGGTTCATCGCCAGCGCCAACGCCAGCGTGACCACGCCCACACGGCCGGCATACATCAGCGCAATGATCACGCCCTGCGCACCGGGGGGCAGTTCGGCCGTGATACCGGTGGACAGACCCACCGTGGCGAAGGCCGACACCACTTCAAACAGCAGTTTGTCCAGCGGGAGACCGCCCGCCAGCGGAATGATGAGCAGCAGCCCCAGCGACACCGCCGAACCGCTGAGCACCAGGATCGACAGCGCCTGGCGCTGCACCGGGGTGCCGATGCGCCGCCCGCGCAGTTCCACGTCGGCCCGGCCGCGGATCTCGCTCCAGACGATCAGCAGCAACAGAAAAACCGTGGTCACTTTCACACCGCCCGCCGTGCCCGCGCTGCCGCCGCCAATGAACATCAGCACGTAGTGCAGCACCAGCGATTCGAGCTCCAGCGCGCCGATGTCCACCGCGTTGAAGCCGGCCGTGCGCGCCGCCACCGACGTGAACAGCGCCGCCAGCCACTGGTCCGCAACACCCAGCGGGCCCAGCGTCTTGGGGTTGTCGTGCTCCACCGCCCACAGCGCCAGCGTGCCCAGCACCACCAGCGCCGCCGAGCCCCAGACGGTCAGCGTGGTGTGGATCGACCAGCGCGCGTGCCGCTTGCGCCGGTTGGCCCACAGCTCGGTGATGACCGGAAACCCCAGCCCCCCCACCACGATGGCCAGCATCAGCGGCCCCAGCACCCAGGCGTCGGTCACGTGGCGCATCACGCTGTCGGGCCAGGTGGAAAACCCCGCGTTGTTGTAGGCCGAGACCGAATGGAACGCGCCCAGCCACAGCGCCTCGCCCCAGCCGATGTCCATCTTTTGGGCAAAACGAACCGCCAGCCACAGCGCCACCAGGCCCTCGACCAGCACGGTCACCACCAGCACCATGCGCGCCACCGAGCGCACGTCGCCCAGCGACAGCGCGTGGGTTTCAGACTGCAGCAGCAGCCGGGTGCGCAGCTTCAGGTGCCCGCCGATCAGCAGGCCCATCAGCGTGGCCGAGGTCATCATCCCGAACCCGCCCAGCTGGAACAGCGCCATCACCAGCCCCTGGCCCAGCGGGCTCCAGTAGGTGCCGGTGTCCACCACCACCAGCCCGGTCACACACACCGCCGACGTGGCGGTGAACAAGGCCGTGAGCCACGGCGCGCTCTGGCCGCTGGCGCTGGCCCAGGGCAGCATCAGCAGCGCGGTGCCCACCCCGATGGTGGCCAGAAAGGCCAGCGCCAGCACGGCGGCCGGGTGGGTGGGCAGGTGGCTCTTCATCAGCGGGGATTGATCGGTGAGACGGGGCAGTCTAAACGCTGGCGGGGGTGGGGCATGGTATCGGGCGGTGGTTTCCGCCCCGCAACGGCGCCCCGGTGGGTTTCTATGGTCTTTTTGGCCAATACCCATCGTCGAATGGTCATTGTCTGCTCTTGAAACAAGAGCAATCAGGCGCCCGCAGACGCATCCGCGGCCACACACACCGCCACCAGCAGCCGTCTCCAAGGTGGCGCCTCGCGGTCAAACGCCACGATCCGGGCGCTCAGGGCCTGGCCGCCGTCCAGCCGCGCCGCCAGCGCGGCGTTGTCGGCGCGGGGCACATAACCCAGCGTGGTGCCGGCGCCGTCGATCCGCACCGCCAGCGGGTCGTGCGGGTTGTCGGCTTCGCGCACCAGGCTCAGGGTGCCGCCGGGCAGCAGCCGGGCCGACACGCCGGCGCCGCCGTGGTGGGCAAGGCCCGCCACATGAATCCGCACGATTTCGCCGGGAAGCGGGCGGTTTTCCGGGCGGGCGCGGTGGCGGGCCAGCACCACGGCCAGCTCGCGCTCCTCCGCCAGGCCCAGCGGCCCGGCCGGGCGGCGCTCCCACCGCCCGACCGCCCGCCTGCGGCAGGTGGCGTGCTCCCAGGCGCGGGCCAGGGCGCCGTCCCGAAAGCTGTCATTGATGGACTCCAGCACCCGCACGGCCAGCGCCTGCATCGCGGCGCTGCTGGCGGTGTTGCCCCGGCCGCGCAACTTCCGCAGCGCATATTGCGGCGTGCGGCCCACCAGGTCCTGCACCACGTACAGCGCCGTGCCGCGCTCGCCGTCCTGCAGCGACAGCGCCATCACCCGGGCGCCGTCGTCCTCGCACATCCCCCAGTAGTCCCCCACGCAGTGGTGCATGGCGTCGCCTTCGTCCGCCAGGGCGCTGGGGGTCAGCAGCTCCCGGGCGGTGGCGTCGCCCAGCAGCAGGGTTCCGAGCACGTCGGGCAGGGTTTCCTCGCGCCCGTCCGCGCGCACCGTGGCGCGGGGCGCGGCGTGCCAGCGGGCCGACGCCCGCAGCAGCGACCGCAGGCCGCGTTCGCGCAGCCAGGCCAGCCCGAGCATCGTGTGGGTCACGCCTGCGTCCGGGCCGGCATGGGTCACCGCCGCGCGCAAAAAGTCCTCGGCGTCCGACACGGCGGCCGGCAGCGGCGTGAAGGCGTCGGCGCAGGCGCGCCACACCGGTGTCCAGCCGCGGCGGAAGATGTCGTGCGCCGCCGCCGTCAGCCGCTCGCGCCCGCCCACCAGGCTTTCCAGCGCCGGCAATGCCGGTACATACAGGTCGATTTCGCCCCAGCCGGCCGGTCGCTGCTCGGGCGTCAGCGCGTCCATCAGACGCAGAAACTCGTCGTGTGGCATGGCGGTGCTGCCCCCCATCTGGCGGCACAGCGGCCCGCGCACCAGGCCCCGCGAGATTCCATGGTGCGCAGCCAGCACGCCGACCAGGTCGCGGCCCCGGTCGATGGCCTCGATCACCGCGTCGTCGTGCGCGCGCCAGGCGTGGCGTTTGCCGCCCCCGCATTCCAGCTGGTGGTGGGCCGTCAGCAGCACCGGCGCCACCAGCAGCGGAAACCGGGTGATCGCCTGCAGCCGGCGCTGGCGCTGCTCAGGCGGCAGGATCGCCAGACGCGTGTAGTTGCGCGCCGAACCCCAGGTGCGCTGGGCATCCAGTTGCCCCAGGGCCTCCAGCACCTCCGCGTCCAAGCCTCTGCCAAAGGACAGCGCACCCGAGTGGGCCGGGCTCCAGCGCCCCGCCCGCAGCAAGGGCACCACCGGCGCCGCGTACACGGCGATCGCCCACCCGAATGCCGGATCGTTCACCTCCAGCAGCAGGCCGCGCGCATCGGCGAGCGAAGCGGCCACCAGGGGCGCCAGAACGTCGTCTCGCCCCAGGCATGACGCCTGCAGGCGAAACACACGCACCTGCCCGTCGTGCAGATGCAGCCACACCCGCGCGAACTCGTCGTTCTCGCCCAGGGCTTCGGCGGAGAGCCAAAGCGCGGAGCGGACGCGGTTCATCGGGCGCGCTCCGAATTCGGGTCGCGGCTGGTCTGCAGGTCAATGGGGTCTGGTACGTCCATGGTTCGGGTTGGTTTCGGGGCTGATGGGCGCTGTGCCCCACATGCTATCGCGCCCGCACGCCGCCTGCGCGATACTGGCAACCACCCGGATTTACACAGAAAGCCATGATTTCAGACACTGTCGCACTACTCGGCCCCTGGCTGCGCCCCGCGCTGGTGCTGCTGAGCCGCGCCGTCGAGACCCCACAACCGGGCAGCACAGACCCCGCGCCACCCCATGATGCGCAGGCGCTGTGCGATGCCGCCAACCGGGCCCAAAAAGCCTTCACCGACGCGCTGGGCCGGCTGCAGGCGGGCGGTGGCGACTCCCTCATCGGTGACCCGGCGCACCTGCGCGCGGTGGCCACCGATATTGAAACGGCCAGCCGCCTGCTGGCGCAGGCCGACGCGCAGGCGCGGCAGCGAATGCGTGCGCTGCCGGGCGACCCGGCCGCCACCACGCTGGCGCTGGTCAGCCGCGACAACCTGGTGCTGGCCGCCCACCTGCTGACCGACCTGATCCGCGCGCTGTGCGATCCCGACGCCGCGCAGGCGCTGGGCGGTGGCGAACCGCGCCCGGATGGGCAGGTGGTGGTGGAGTTCGGCGTGCGTTTCAATATGCCGGAGCACGCCCGCGAATTGGCGGGCTGGATGCCGATGGGCCTGGCCTGGCGCCAGCACGACGTCCAGACCGCGCTGCGCCTGTCCGCTATGACCCCGACACCGCTGCAACTGCGCCTGCGAGAGGCCGACAGGCAGCGCGCCGCCGAAGGCGCCGCCCGCCCGACCGCCTCGGGCGCCGGTGCCTGGCACGCGCTGAGCGCCGGCTTCGCGCTGGCCTGGCTGGTCAGTGCGGTGTCGGGGCGCGATTCTGAAGGCGACTAGGCACCGGGGCTGGCCTGGGGCGGAAATTTCAGATCAAAACCGGCTTTTCCCAGCGTGGAATGGTCGTGGTTTGCTATGGATTGAGGATCATTCAGGCTCCACTCGGGCGCGAACATCGACGGCCATGATGATGAAATCCCCTTGGCGATGCACTGACCTGCGCTACACCGACTCCAGCCGTTGCACCATGTCGGGGAAGCGCGCCACCATGCGGATCAGCAGTGCCGCCTGGGCATTGGGTCTGGCGCGCCCCTGTTCCCAGTTCTCCAGTGTTCGTGGATTGGTGCGCAGATACCGCGCAAAGACCGGGCGCGACAGGTTCAGCTTTTCTCGTACCGCGAGCACCTCCTGGGGCGCCAGCGCCGGCACCGGCTTGTCGGCGGGCGTGACGCGCCGCAGCGTCAATTTGCCCTCGCGCTCGGACTTCAAGGCCTCAAAGCCTTCGGCAAGCTCCGCAAAGAGGTCACGTTTGGTCATGGCTACCGTCCTTTCGTTTGCGCGCGTTGCGCCACTTCGTTGTCGAGCATGCGCTTCAGCAACTTGCGTTGCTCGGGGGTCAGGTCGTCTGCCTGATCCTTGTCGTAGACCGTGAACAGCCAGAACTGGCCACCCCCCAGCCACCAGTAATAGATGACTCTCAGCCCGCCGCGCTTGCCCTTGCCACGGCGCGGGTCTGGCTGGCGCACTTTGCGCAAACCACCCGTGCCTTCGATCACATCGCCCGCCATCGGGTTGGCCATCAGTTCCAGCTGCAATGTGCGATACGCTGCGTCATCCAGGTATTGGGAGCGCAGGCGTTCGAAGGGCGGCAGTTCGATAAACGTGGCGTTCACAGAAAGTATACGTTAATTGCGTATATTTTATCCTCACCCCCGCCACCCCGCCCCCTCGCGCCGGGCGCGGCCGAGGGCTTCCAGGGTGTCGAGGATGCGGGGCAGGCCTTTTTTCCAGGGGCCTTTGCCCTTGAAGCCGGCCTCGATGGCCGGCAGGGGCAGCGGGGCTGGGCTGGCGGCGAGCAGCTGGGCGACGGCGCGCACCTGCTCGGGCAAGGTGGCGGGCCAGGGCTGGGCCGCGGTGGCGGGCGTGGGGGCGCCCGGATGGGCGGTGGCGTCTTCGGCCGGCACTTCGGGCACCTGGGAGGCCGGCGTGGCCTCGTTTTCGGCCATTTTCATGCCCAAATCGGGCTGTTCCCAGCGTGGAATGGTCGCAAGGCGCTCCTGATTCAGGAGTCCATCGGCGGGGGTCCGCGCCGCCTGGGCGGCGGCCACTTCGCGCGCGGCGCGGCGCGCCGGGTCCTGGAAGTCGGGGCGCAGCCAGCGAATGGTGCCGGCAGCCTCCTCGGCGGCGCGGCGGGCGTTGAGGGCCACCAGGCGCTCCAGCACTGCCTCGGTCCAGACGGCGCGCGCGGCCTCGTCCGCCCAAGGCACGGGGCCGAGGTCGCTCCAGCCGTAGGCGGCCAGCACGGCGGCGTCCAGCTCGTCGTGCAGGCTGCGCAGCACGCTGACCAGGCCCTGCTCGTGCAAGACCTTTTCCTTGGGTGAAAGCGCCTCGCCGCGGCGCAGCTTGTCGAGCACGTTGTACAGGCCGGTGAGCGTGACGGCGTCAAACGCCGTCTGCCGAGCCTTGCGGTGGGCGTCGAGCTGTTCGGCGAGTTTGCGGATGTGGTCGGTGAGTTCGGGGGTGAGGCCGGTGTCGTCGTGGGGGAAGGGGAATGGCTCGAAGCAGCGGGACTTGTTGTAGCGTGGGTCGTTGCCCACGCCGAGCCGCCCGCCTGCCGCCAGCGCCCATTCGACGTGCACCTGACTGGACAGCACGCCCAGCCACGCGCCATCGTCGGTCGCGATGGCGATCAGCATGTTGTCGGGCAACACGCTGGCGTCGAGGAACTGGAAGGTGCGGTGCTTGGCGGTTTCGACGGTAGCGATGTAGCGGGGCAAGCCGGCCAGTGCCGGCCGAAAGTCCTTTCGGGGTTCGCCAAAAACCCACCAGTTGTCCCGGTAAGTGGCGCGGTTGTTCTGGTCACGTTCCGGCTTCACCCGCTCCACCACCCACTGGAACACGGCCGGGAAGCGCACGCGGACCTCGTCGGCGTTCAGGCCGAACAGGTCGATGACCAACACGTCGCGGGGCGACGCCATCAGGTCGCGGCCATTGCGGTACTCACGGACGTGGCGCTCCAGCCCCGGCACGGTGCCCAGGCCGAGCGTGGCGGCTTCTTCGCGGCTGACGATGAAACCCGCGCCGTGCAGCTTCACGCCGGGGGACGACAGCTCGGCGTTGGCCTTCAAACGGCCGGCACCGCTGACTGCGGCGCCCACCTTCAGGTCCGCTTGAATCCGGCCCTGGCGCTCGACCAAGCTCACGATCACTTCGCCGCTTTCGGCCGTCTGTTCGTCCGTCACGGTGAGCAGACGCCCCTTACCGTGGCCCGCCAAATCGGGGTCGGAGCCCGAGTTTTGCTGCGCAAAATCGGGATCCGACCCCGATTTCGCTACCGTCATGGCGATGCGTACCGCCGCCCCGTTGGCGCTGTCCACCCACGGGTGATCCGGTATCGCGTAAATCAAGCTGAGCGCCATCAAGCCGGGGCGGGGCGTGCCGGGGGCCGATTTCTGCGCATTTGGCAGCATGAGGCCCCCGGCATGCCCCGCCCCGGCCGCCACCCGACCTCCGGCTTTCACCGGCAACCCGTCCAGCGCCGCCTGCACCACGCGGCGGTTGAAGGTCTGTCGCAGGCTATTGGTCGTAATGAAGCCGAAACGCCGAGCCAAGCCTGCACGCACCAGCCAAGCCGCGTGGTGCCACCAGTACATGACGAAGTCCGCACTCTCCGGCACGTCGGTCCAGGTGGCGCGCAGCGCCTGCACATAGCCATCGCCCAGCGCCGCCCGCATCGGCCCGGCGCCAATGAACGGCGGATTCCCCACAATGAAATCCGCCGCCGGCCACTCGGCGGGGCGCGGGTTCACGTAGCGCCACTGCGGCACCTGCGCGGCCTCGTCGGGCACGTCCTCGCCCGTCACCGGGTGCTTCTTGAAGGTGGTGCCGTCCCAGCGGGTGATGACCTGGCCCGACTCATCCGTGGCCAGCTCGGCACGGTCGTAGGCCAGCACCGCGTCGCGATGTTCGATGTTGCCGTAGTCGTGCACCACGGGCTCGGCCACGCTGGCCAGGCCGCGCGTGCGCACATGCCACTGCAGCCAGCCGATCCACAGCACCAGCTCGGCCAGCGCGGCGGCGCGCTCGTTGAGCTCGATGCCTCGCAGCTGCTGCAGCGTGACGGTTTCGCCCTCCAGGCCCAGGCGCTCCTGCGTCTGGCCCAGGGCTTCGAGCTGGTTCATCACCTCGCCCTCCAGGCGCTTGAGGTGCTCCAGCGTCACATACAGAAAGTTGCCGCTGCCACAGGCCGGGTCGAGCACGCGGGTGGTGCAGAGCTGGTGGTGAAAACGGCGGATCTCGGCGCGGGCTTCTTCCAGCTTGGCCTCGCGCTTCTTGCCCTCCAGCTCGTCGGCCTCGCGCGCCAGCACGATGGCGGCGGCCTGGGCGTTGGCCCAGTCGGCGCGCAGGGGCTCCACCACGGTGGGCAGCACCAGGCGCTCCACGTAGGCGCGTGGCGTGTAGTGCGCGCCCAGGGCGTGGCGCTCGGTGGGGTCGAGCGCGCGTTCCAGCAGGGTGCCGAAGATGGCAGGCTCCACCTCGGTCCAGTTGGCGCGGGCGGCGCGCAGCAGGCCGTCGATCTGCGCGGTGGTGAGCGGCAGCACGTAGCCGTCCGCCGCCGCGCCCTTGAACAGCTTGCCGTTGAAGCGCAGCACGTCGGCGGCGATGGCGGCGTTGAAGCCGCCCGCGTCCATGCCAGCCCAGAAGATCTTGAGCATCTGCGCCAGGGTGGCGGGCTGCTCGCGGTGCTGGCGCAGCAGGTGCACAAAGCTGCCCAGGCCCTCGGGCCCGCTTTTGGGCAGCAGGCCCACGTCCTCGGCAAACATGCTGAACAGGCAGCGCGTCAGGAAGCCGGCCACGTGGTGCGGCGTGTGGCCAGCGGCCTCCAGGCTTTTGGCCAGCTCGGCCAGCTCGGCGGCCACCTCGCGCGTGACGCGGGCGCTGGCGCGGCTGGGGTCCAGGCTCAGCGGGTCGGTCCACAGGGCTTTCAGGCGCTTGCGGATGGCGGGGTCGGCCAGCTGCTCCAGCCGGATGCGGTGGCTGCGCGGGTCGGGGAACGGGGTGTAGGTGGCGCCGGAGCGGGTGAACTCGGCGTACAGCTCGATGACGTGGCCCACGTCCACCACCACCACAAAGGGCGGGCGGCCCTCCGTGGCCGGCAGCGCGCGGGCGTAGTTCTCGGCCTGGGTGCGGGCGCGCAGGAGGGCGTCGTCAAACCGGCGGCTGCCGGCGGCGGCCTGGCGCTCGCCGTCTTTGAGCTTCTTGCTCTCCCAGACGAAGTGGCCGCGCCGGTAGCAGTCGATGCGCCCGGCGCTGGTGCTGCCGTCGCCGTGGGTAAAGGTGATGGGGCGCTCGAACATGTAGCTCTGCTCGGGCGTGGGGTGCGGCGGCTGCACGCCCAGCAGCTCGCAGAGCTGGATGACGAAGCTTTGCGAGGTGGACAGCTCGCTGGCGGTGACGCCCCGCCAGCGGGCGATGAACTCATGCGTGGCCCGGGTCGTGGCGTCGATGGCGGCATCGCTGGCCGCGGGGGTGGTGCTGGCGGTGTCTCCCATGCGGCGCATCATAGCGGGCGGAGGCTGGCGCGCTCGAAGAAACTCCCGATTTGATAGCTTTTAACGACCATTCCACGCTGGGTTGTGGCACTTTTTAATTGAAATTGGCCTCAAAACAAGCGCTGACAGGACCCGCCACGGTCGACGTCGTCGGTGTGGCCGACATGCTTGACGCATATCAACCGAAAAAGACTTGCCATCGTGCTGCACCGCACCAATGCCTAGACTGCAGACCCGATGACCGAGCCCCTATCAGCACCCGCCCCCGTCGCGCCCGCGCCAGCCCTGCCCATCAGGCCCCGCCCGTGGCTGGCGCGGCTGCATCCGTCCTTGTTCGGCATGGCGCTGGGGCTGCTGGGCCTTTCGGGCGCCTGGCACCGGCTGGAGCCGGCCGGTGTGCCGCTGGCGGGGCCGATGGCCGCGGGCATTCTGGCTTTCGCGCTGGGGCTGCTGGGGGTGCTGGTGCTGCTGTGGCTGGCCAAGGCGGTGCGCCACGGCGCGGTGCTGCGGCAGGAACTGCCGCACCCGGTGCAGGGTGCGCTGCTGGCGCTGATGCCGGTGGCCCTGCTCATGGCCGTGGCGCTGGTCGCCGGCCGCTGGCCACAGGCCCGCGATGCCCTGCTGCCGCTGGCGCTGGTGGTGCTGGCCGGTCAGGGCTGGATGGCCTGGCACGTGGTGGCCGACCTGTCCACCGGCAAGACGCCGCCGGAGCTGGTGACGCCGGCCCTGTACCTGCCCACGGTGCCGGGTGGTTTTGTGGGCGCAATGGCGTTGCAGGCGCTGGGGTTTCACGGCTGGGCCACGCTGCTGATGGGCATGGGGCTGGGCGCCTGGGCGCTGCTGGAGATGCGCATCCTGAACCGGCTGTTCGCGGGTCCGCTGCCGCTGGCCCTGCGGCCCACGCTGGGCATCGAGATGGCACCGGCTGCCGTGGGCGCCCTGGCGGCCAGCACGCTGTGGCCCAACCTGCCCGCCGACGCGGTGATGGTGGCGCTGGGCGTGGCCAGCGGACCGGTGCTGGCGGTGCTGACGCGCTGGCGCTACTGGAGCGAGGTGCCCTTCAACGTGGGTTTCTGGTCGTTCTCGTTCCCGCTGGCCGCCTTCGCGTCCACCACGGTGGAGGCGGTGCGCCGCGGCGACTGGCCGCTGTCGGTGGCCGTGTTCGCAGTGGCGGTGGCCAGCGCGGTGATGGCCTACCTGCTGGCCCGCACGCTGGTGCTGCTGGTGCGCGGGCGGCTGCTGCCGCCGGTGTGAGGGCGGGCGGATCAGGCCTTCGGAACCGCGTGGGCGCGCAGCCAGGCGGCGAACGCGTCTTCGGAGAGGTCGCCCGCAGCGACGGAGAGCATGGTCAACACGCACTCGGTGTCGGTCGCCGTCAGTTTGTACCCGTTCAACCGTAGAAACAGCTCTGCAGCCACAAAGCCAGTTCGCTTGTTTCCATCAATGAACGCGTGGTTGCGAGAAATGCCGTAGCCATAAGCCGCTGCCAACGCGGCGGCGTCCGCCTCGCCGTAGGCCGCCAGGTTCAACGGTTTTGCCAGGGCGGATTCCAGCAAGCCGGCATCGCGCACCCCGGCGCCACCGCCGTGCTCGGCCAGCTGCGCATCGTGGACCGCCAGGATGACCGCATGGTCAATCCAGATCCAGCGGCTCATTTCGCCAGCTCGCGCAGGACGTCGCGCCGCTCTTTCATGATTTCGCGCGCCACCCGCATCTGCGCCTCGAACTCGGGGTTGTGCGTGGTGATGCGCATGCCGTCGGGCGCTTCGGTCACGTAGAACTCGTCGCCCTTTTCAAGGTTGAGACGCGCCAGCAGTTCTTTCGGGAACACGGCGCCCACCGAATTGCCGATCTGAGTGAGCTTGAGGGTGTGCATAGGAACTCCGCATGTAATAACAAACGTAATACTACCTGCGCCCACCCCGTCGGTCAAACCAGCCCTCAGTCATCGTGCTCCACAAACCGCTCGAAGACTTCGTTGAGCTGGTGTGTCCAGCGCTGCTTGTCCCCATCGGGTGCGAAGCTGGCTTCGATGCTGTTGTGCGCCAGGGTCCAGGCGTGCTGGGTGCTCAGGTGCAGGGCCGCAAAGGTCTGCTGGAAGTTCTCGTTGAGGTAGCCGCCGAAGTAGGCCGGGTCGTCCGAGTTGATGGTGGCGCACAGGCCGGCGTCGAGCAGCGCGCGGAGGTTGTGGTCTTTCAGGTCGGGGAAGACGCACAGCTTCTGGTTCGACAGCGGGCACACCGTCAACGGCGTGCGGTCCTTCGCCAGCCGGGCCATCAGGGCCGGGTCCTGGGCGCTTTGCACGCCGTGGTCGATGCGCTCGACCTTGAGCACGTCCAGCGCGCTCCAGATGTAGGCCGGCGGCCCCTCCTCGCCCGCATGGGCCACGAGGTGCAGGCCCAGCTCGGCGCAGCGGGCGAACACGCGCGCGAACTTTTCGGGCGGGTGGCCGAGCTCGCTCGAATCCAGGCCGACGCCGATGAAGCGGTCGCGGTACGGCAAGGCCTG
>Ga0208564_1001923_pt1 | contig 16999 bp, 14 predicted proteins | sample AD_UKC073_MetaG_FD_184439 | JGI IMG/M metagenome (GOLD analysis project Ga0208564, IMG submission 184439) | Active sludge microbial communities of municipal wastewater-treating anaerobic digesters from USA - AD_UKC073_MetaG (SPAdes) (version 2) | ecosystem: Engineered > Bioreactor > Anaerobic >... | reverse complement strand
GTTGGCATAGAGGGTGAGATACCTATGACAACGCGCCTCGGCACGAGGCTGCCGACCCTCAGGTCATGAAAGATCCGGGCTAGGGTGCCGGCCGGATGAAGCCCATGCGCTGCAGCAGGGCGCGGGCGGTGGTCATCAGCTCGCGCACCTGGATGGCGGCGGTGGCGCAGTCGGCGGTGTCGAAGCTGGCGCCGTCGCTCTCGATGCGCAGCGCCAGCGCGTGGATCGAGCGCAGGCCCAGGCTGGCCGAGGCACCCTTGACCGCATGCGCCAGCGTCTTCAGGTTGCCGGCATCGCCGTCGTCGAGCGCGGCGAGCAGGTTGGCCGCGCTGCCGCCATCGTCGTCCAGGAAGCCGATCAGCACCGATTGGTAGCCGGCCAGGGTGACGCCGACGCAGACGTCGCCGATCACCGCCATGTCCAGGTGCGCGGCGACGTCGCTGGTGCGGAAGCGCCGCCGTTCGCCGGTGGCAGCCGGCGGCGCGGCCGGGGCGGGGGCGATGGCGGTGGGCATGGGCATCGGTGGTGGGGGTGTCTTCGGTCGTGCGGAGGCGCCGGCTGCCGGGCTGTCCGGGGTGGCAGGCGGGTGGTCGGTCGGGGCGCTGTCGGTGGTCCCGGGATCGGCCTCGCTATCCGCCGCGGTGTCGGCCCGGGCGCCGAACAGCGCGCCCAGCAATGCCTCGATATCGTCCGCCTGCACCGGTTTCGTGAGGCATTCGTTCATGCCGGCGTCGATCACCCGCGTGCGGGTCTCGGCAAACGCGTCGGCCGTCAGTGCCACCACCGGCACCCGCGCCATCGCCGCCGGCCCGGCGCGCAGGGTGCGCGTGGCCTGCAGGCCGTCCTGCACCGGCATGTGCAGGTCCATGAAGACCAGGTCGGGCACGCGCTCGGCGACCAGGGCCACGGCCTCCGCGCCGTTGGCGGCCAGGCGCACGCGGTGGCCCATGCGCGCCAGCAGCACGGCCATGAACTTGCGATTGACGGGGTGGTCGTCGGCCACCACCAGATCCAGCCCGCGGGCCGCGCCGCCGGCCGGTGCGGCCGGCCAGGCCCGCGTGGGCGCCGCCAGGCCGGTGCCGCGGTGGGCATCGGCCTCGGCCACCGGCGCCGCGCCCGGCAGGTCCAGGCTGAGCGTGAAGACCGAGCCCAGGCCGGTGCGGCTGTCGACGGTGATGTCGCCGCCCATCATGCGCGCCAGGCTGCGCGAGATCTCCAGCCCCAGCCCGGTGCCGCCGAAGCGCCGCGAGCGGCTCTCGTCGCCCTGGCTGAAGCGCTGGAACAGCCGCGCCCGGGTCGCCTCGCTCATGCCGATGCCGCTGTCGCGCACGACGAAGCGCAGCTCGTGCATCGGCTCGGCGCCCAGCGCGTCGGCCGGCGCCGGGCGCGTGGTCACGGTCAGCGAGACCTCGCCCTCGTCGGTGAACTTCACCGCGTTGGCCATCAGGTTGAACAGGATCTGCTTCAGGCGCTTGCCGTCGGCCAGCACCCACTGCGGCAGCTCGGGCGCCACGTGCACCCGCAGCGCCAGGTCCTTGGCCTCGGCCGACAGCGCCATCAGCGCGTGCACGTCGCGCAGCAGGCGGTGCAGGTCCAGCGGGTGCGGGGCGATGGTCAGGCGCCCGCTCTCCAGCTTGGAGATGTCGAGGATGTCGTTGAGCAGGTCCAGCAGATGGTTGGCCGATTCGCGCGCGGTGTGCAGGTAGTCGGCCTGCTCGTCGTCCAGGCGGTCGGTGTCCAGCAGCGCCAGCATGCCCAGCATGCCGTTGAACGGTGTGCGCAGCTCGTGGCTCATGTTGGCCAGGAAGGCGCTCTTGGCCTGGTTGGCGGCTTCGGCCTCGGCGCGGGCCTCGCGCAGCTTGTCGGCCACCTGCTGCAGCTCGTGGCGGCGCTGGCCCAGGCTGCGGAAGTGGCGCAGCGTCTGCAGGCCGAAGACGGCGGTCATCAGGCCCATGAACAGGGTCAGCGCCACGCCCAGCCGGGCCTGGTGGCGCAGTGTCTCGCCACGCTGGGCAGCCGCCGCCTCCAGCGCCACCTGGCTGCGCCGGGCCAGGGCCTGCAGCGGCGGGTGCAGCGTGGCCAGGTCGGCCAGTGCCGACACGGCGGCCTGCGCCGGCATCGCCAACGCCGCGTCGCCCAGCACGGGGCCGTGGCGGCGCACGAAGTCGTCCAGCGCGGCCAGGGTGGCGCCGTCTTCGGGGCTGGCCGGCACCAGCGGCGGCAAGGGCTGCGCCTGCACCGCGCGCAGGCTGGCGGCCAAGTCGCCGAAGCACTGGCGCACCCGGGCTGCCTGGCTGCTGCGCACCGGGTCGCCCGGCTCCAGCCGGGCCTCGCGCAGCATGTCGCGCAGCTGCAGCAGTTCGAGGTCCAGCGCCTGCACGCGCCAGGTGGCGGCCTGGGCCGCTTCGGCGCCCGCACCGGCCAGCAGCGACTGCTGGCTCAGCTGCACCCAGGCCACCGCCGTGCAGGCCAGCACCAGGGCGATGCCGGACAGCAGCAGCCGGCGCCGTGAACGGCGCCAGTCGGTCTGGGCGGAGAGCAGGCGCTCGGGCATCGTCAGCGGAGGCCGGGCAGGGCGGACGGAACAGGCATCGATCGGCGACGGAGGTGCTGGCGGCATGTCAGCCGGCGCCGAGTGTCCCCCAGCCAGCCGGCGCCCAAGGCGCGATCAGGCGGGCCGGCGTCGATCAGTTCTCGCCGCCGCGCGGTCGGCACCGGGTCGGCGAAAATCCGGCGGATGCCCATCCCCCCGCCCCCCGGCCAGGCGCCCGCCGCCGCCGCGCTGGACATCCGGCACCAGGCCAGCCTGCGCACGCTGAACACCTTCGGCTTGCCGGCGGTGGCGCACACCCTGGTGACGATCCGCAGCGATGCCGACGTCCGCCGCGTGCTCGACCACCCCGCGCTGGGCCGCGCGCCCAAGCTGGTGCTGGGCGGCGGCAGCAACCTGGTGCTGACCCGCGACCCGCCCGCCGTGGTGCTGCAGGTGGCGGTGCCCGGACAGCGCCTGGTGGCCGAGACGGCCGATGCCTGGATCGTCGAGTTCGGTGCCGGCGAGGCCTGGCACGAGGCCGTGGCCTGGACACTGGACCAGGGCCTGCCGGGGCTGGAGAACCTGGCGCTGATTCCCGGCACCGTGGGCGCGGCGCCGGTGCAGAACATCGGCGCCTACGGGCTGGAACTGGCCGACCGCTTCCACAGCCTGGACGCGGTGGACCTGGTCACCGGCCGCAGCGTGACGCTGGACGCTGCGCGTTGCCAGTTCGGCTACCGCCACAGCGTGTTCAAGCAGCCGGCCGCCGAGGGCGGGCTGGCCGGCAAGAGCGTGATCACCCGCGTGCGGCTGCGCCTGCCCAAGCCCTGGCAGCCGGTGCTGGGCTATCTCGACATCGAGCGCCGCATGGCCGAGACCGGCAACCACGCGCCCGATGCGCGCACGCTGTTCGACTGGGTGTGCGCCATCCGACGCGCCAAGCTGCCCGACTGGCGCGCCATCGGCAACGCCGGCAGCTTCTTCAAGAACCCGGTGGTCAGCGCCGAGCAGTGCCGCGACATCATCGGCCGCGACCCGCACATCGTGCACTACCCGATGGCCGACGGCCGCTTCAAGCTGGCGGCGGGCTGGCTGATCGACGCCTGCGGCTGGAAGGGCAAGCGCGTGGGCAATGCCGGCGTCTACGAGCGCCAGGCCCTGGTGCTGGTGAACTGCGGCGGCGCCACCGGCGCCGAGGTGATGACCCTGGCCCGCGCCATCCAGGAAAGCGTCTACGGCCGCTTCGGCATCCGGCTGGAGCCGGAGCCGGTGGTGGTGTGAGCACCGTCGCCGGCGCGACTTTTCACGGGTTCCTGCCCATGTCGCAGCGCAACATGCTGCGGTACACCGCTGGGCTTCGTCCGCCTTCTGCCGGCCCCGCGCCGCTGTCCTCCCCATGACCCAGCCCAGCACGCCATCCCGCACCCCGCCGCACCTGGCAATCTGGCCCAAGCGGCTGCCGCGCACGCTGCGCCTGCCCGAGACCAGCTTGTGGTTCAACCTCGAGGTCAGCGCCCGGCGCTTTCCCGACAAGCCGGCCTACCTGTTCTTCGGCCAGCCGCTGACCTTCGCCAGCCTGCTGGCCCAGGCCGAGGCGCTGGCCGGCTGGCTGCAGGCGCACGGCGTGAAGAAGGGCGAGCGCGTGGCCGTCTTCATGCAGAACTGCCCGCAGTTCGTGGTCGCGGTGCATGCGGTGCTGCGCGCCGACGCGGTGGTGGTGCCGGTCAACCCGATGAACAAGGCCGACGAGCTGGGCCACTACATCACCGACCCCGGCACGCGGATGTTTCTGACCACCGCCGACCTGGCTGCCACCGTGGCAGAAGCCAATGGCCGGCTGCCGGCGCACCAGCAGCTGGCGCACATCGTCGCCACCCGCTTCACCGATGCCATGCCCGCCACGCTGGACGACGGCGAGACGCCCGCGCCGGCCATCCTGCAATGGCTGCAGGCCGACCCGGCGCTGCCCGCGGCCACCAACAGCACCGGCGTCACGCGCTGGACCGAGGCCATCGCCGCCGGTCATCGCCCCGGCCCGCACACCGCCGAGCCCGACGATCTGGCCCTGCTGCCGTACACCAGCGGCACCACCGGCCTGCCCAAGGGCTGCATGCACACCCACCGCACGCTGATGCACAACGTGATGGCTGGCGGCATCTGGGGCTTCTCCACCAGCGAGGCCATCAGCCTGGGCGTGGTGCCGATGTTCCACATCACCGGCTTCATCTATGGCTGCCTGGCCTCGGTGGCGGGTGGCACCACCACGGTGATCCTGCCGCGCTGGGACCGTGAGCTCGCCGGCCGGCTGATCGCCCGCCACCGGGTGACGCACTGGACCTGCATCCCGACGATGATCATCGATCTGTTCGGCAGCCCGAACTACGCCCGCTTCGACCTGAGCAGCCTGAAGTACCTGTCGGGTGGCGGCGCGGCGATGCCGCAGGCGGTGGCGCAGCGGCTGATCGACGAGTTCGGCATCACCTTCGCCGAGGGCTACGGCCTGACCGAGACCGCCGCGCCCACCCACAGCAACCCGCCCGAACGCGCCAAGCTGCAGTGCCTGGGCATTCCGGTGATCGGCACCGACAGCCGCATCATCGACCCCGACACGCTGAACGAACTGCCCATCGGCGAGGCCGGCGAGATCGTCAGCAGCGGCCCGCAGGTGTTCAAGGGCTACTGGGGCCACCCGGGGGCGACCAAGGCGGCCTTCATCGAACTGGACGGCAAGACCTTCTTCCGCACCGGCGACCTGGGCCGCATGGACGAGGAAGGCTACTTCTTCATCACCGACCGCCTCAAGCGCATGATCAACGCCAGCGGCTACAAGGTCTGGCCCAGCGAGGTGGAACTGCTGCTGTTCAAGTGCCCGCTGGTGCAGGAGGCCTGCGTCATCAGCGCCCGCGACGCCTACCGCGGCGAGACGGTGAAGGCGGTGATCGTGCTGCGCGCCGAGCACCGCGCCACGGCCAAGCCCGAAGACATCGTCGCCTGGGCGCGCGAGCACATGGCGGCCTACAAGGTGCCCAAGCTCGTCGAGTTCGTCGACGCCCTGCCCAAGAGCGGCTCGGGCAAGGTGATGTGGCGCCTGCTGCAGGAGAAGGAAGCGCAGGCCTGATCCGCGCGCTCGCGCGCCCATGAAAAACGGCGGCGCCGCTTGCGCGGCGCCGCCGTTGGCGCAATCGCAGCCAGGCTGCCGTTGCCGATCATGCAGCGGGGCCGTGCCCCGCGGTGATCACTGCTTGACGTCCGGGCCCTTGCCGATTTCACCGGCCTTCACGGCGGCAGCGGCTTCCTTCTTCACGTCGGCGCGGGCCTTGGTCGACTTGGCGCCGGCCGTCGGCGAGGCCGAGCCTTCACCCTTCTCGATCGTGCCGGCCTTCTCGGCGGCGGCGGCTTCCTTCTTCACGTTGGCGCGGGCCTTGGTCGACTTGGCGCCGGCCGTCGGCGAGGGCGAGCCTTCACCCTGGTCGATCTTGTGGGCCTTGACGGCTTCCTTGGCTTCGGCCTTGACCTCGGCGCGGGTCTTTTCCTGGGCCAGGGCGCCTTGGGCGGCGAACATGGCGGCAACGACGGCGCTGAGGGTGATGAGGGTCTTCTTCATGGTTGGATCTCCTGCTGAGCTGTGGAGGGACGACCCTCGCGCGAGGGCCTGGGGGATTCACGGTGCCGACACCGGCGGCGCCCGGCGGGCAACCGATCAGATCGGAACAACATGGATTGTGCGCAGCCTCGCGACGGTTCCGGCTTGACGAGCCAGAAACGGGTGGCCTGAGGCCGAGGATGTGGCATGCGCGCAACGGCGCAGCCGCGCAGCGAAGGGCTGGCGAGGTCAGAAGCCGGAGCCAGGCGTCTGCAGGAAGGCCAGCTCCTCGTCGGTGCTGGCCCGGCCCAATGCCGCGTTGCGGTGCGGAAAGCGGCCGAACCGCGCAACGATGTCCAGGTGTTTCTGCGCCCATTCCACCAGGCCGGCCAGCGCCGGCTCGTCACGCGCCAGTTGCTGGAACAGCTGCACCGACGTGCGCTGGTGCGACAGGTCCTCGGCATGCTCGAACGGCAGGTAGGCGAACTGCCGCTGCACGCCGGTGAGCGCGCGGTCGGCGCCGCTGGCCACCAGGGCGCGGGCGGTCTGCAGCGCCATGCCGTCGCCGGCAAAGGCGCGTGCCGTGCCGCGAAAGGCATTGCGGGTGAACTGGTCGAGCACCAGCACCCGTGCCAGTGCCGGCAGCGGCTCGACCGGGCGGGTCAGCCAGTCGTCGATGCCGCCGACCAGGGCGCGCTCGATCAGCGGGCCGAAGCGGCCGCGGATCTGCGCGTCGAAGGCATCGTCCTTCTTGAACCAGGCGGCCCGCGGCTGGGCATGGCCGGGGTCGTCGGTGGGGCCGAACCAGAAGTCGAGCACGGCCAGGGCGTCGGTGTGCATGGTCTTGCTCCTCAGTCCAATTTCGCGCCGGAAGTCTGGACCGCCTGCGCCCAGCGCGGCATCTCGGCGGCCAGGAAGCGGGCGAACTCCTCGTGGCCGAGGAAGGCCGGGTCGGCGCCCTGCTGCACCATGCGGCTCTTGATCGCCGGGTCATCGAGCACCGCCTTGAACGCGGCCGACAGCCTGTCCAGCACCGGTTTCGGCGTGCCCGCCGGCGCCAGCACGCCGTAGAAGCCCACCACCTCGAAGCCCTTGACGCCGGCCTCCACCATCGTCGGCGTGTCGGGCAGGGCGGGGTTGCGCTGGGCGCTGGTGACGGCGAGCGCCCGCAGCTTGCCGGCCTTCACGTACTGCGCGGCCTGCGGCACCGATTCGGCCATCAGCTGCACCTGGCCGGCCATCAGGTCGGTGAAGGCCGGCGCGCTGCCCTTGTAGGGGATGTGCACGATGAAGGTGCCGGTGGCGGCCTTCAACATTTCGGGCACCAGGTGGCTGATGCCGCCATTGCCGGCCGAGCCGTAGTTCAGCCCGCCCGGCCTGGCCTTGGCCAGCGCCACCAGCTCGGCCACGCTCTTCGCCGGCATGGCGGGGTTGACGACCAGGGCCAGCGGCTGCTGCGCGGTGCGCGCCACCGGGGCGAAGTCCTTCAGCGTCTGATAGGGCAGCTTGGTGTAGATCGCCGGGTTGATCACCATCGTGCCGGTGTTGGCCATCAGCAGGGTGTGGCCGTCGGGCGCGCTCTGCGCCACCGCCTGCGCGCCCACGGTGCCGCCGGCACCGGCCTTGTAGTCGATGACCACCGGCTGGCCCAGCTGCGCGGCCAGCTTGTCGGCCAGCAGGCGGGCATGGGCATCGAGCGGGCCGCCGGCGGGGAAGCCGATGAGGATGGTGACGGGCTTGGTGGGGAAAGGCTGGGCGAGGGCTGGCAGTGCGGCGGCTGCGAGGGCCAGCGCCAGGACGGCACGGCGGCCGGAGTGCAGGGCGATCATCGGTGCGGCAGGTGAGTGGGCGAGGCGGCCGGGAGGCGGGTTGCGCCGACGCAAGCCCGGGTCGGATTGTGGGCGGTCCTTGACGGTGCTGGCGATGTTCCATCAGGGGCCAGCATCATGCCGCAGGCCATCCGAGGCGGAGGAGGACCATCATGAACGACACATCGGCGCCGCGCTCGGCGTCCTGGCCCTGACGGGCTGCGCGACGGTCGTCAACGAGACCACGCACCCGATCAAGATCGAGACCCTGACCCAGCAGGGCGCGGCAGTCCCGGGCGCGGAATGCCGTCTCACCAACGCCGACGGCACCACCCAGGCCCGCTCGGCCGAGCGGGATGGCCAGCCCGTGACCGGCGTCGAGCCGCCGGCCGCCCGCTGAATCACAACCAAGGACGGCCTTCCCTCCACGCTTCTGACGCGATGACCATGATCCACACCCTGCACCGGCCGCTGCTCGCCGCCATCACCACGGCCGCTGTCCTGCTGAGCGGCTGCGCCATCAACGCGCCCGCCGACCAGCCGTCGATCGGCAATGTCGAGCAACTGAAGAAGACCATGCCCGCCCCGGTGAACGTGGGCAGCTTCACCGTGCGGCCCGGCGCGGAAGGCGCCGCCAGCATCAGCCTGCGCGGCAACCCCATGGCCTCGCCGGTTGGCGGGGACGACGCCGCCTACCTGGCCGATGCCCTGCGCAACGACTTGACGCTGGCCGGCAAGCTGGACCCGAAGTCGGGCGTCGAGATCAGCGGCCAGCTGCTGAAGAACGACATCGCTGCGGGCGGCTTCTCGACCAACAGCTGCGAGATCGAGGCGCGCTTCGTGGTGCGCCGCGACAACCAGGAGCGCTACAACGCCGTGCACCGTGCCACCGACAGCTGGGACTCGTCGCAGGTCGGTGCGGTGGCCATTCCGAAGGCGCAGCAGCAGTACCCGGTGCTGGTGCAGAAGCTGCTGTGCCTGCTGTTCGGCGACGCGCAGTTCCAGGCGGCGATCAAGTGAGGACCCGACCCAGGATCCGACGCACCCTTGCCGTCGCTGCCCTGGCGGGCGCGGCCCTGTTCACCGGGTGCGCCCACCCCATCAGCCTGACCAGCGACATCACCAAGCATGCCGGCAGCGGCCTGTCCAAGGTCGACCGCAAGGTCGGCCTGGTGCTCACCGAGGACCGGCGCAAGCTGACCGTGGAAGGCCCCGGCGGCGGCGACAAGGTCAGCTTCCAGCCCTACACGGACCTGGAGCCGGGCCTGTACGTGGCGTTGTCGGAATCCTTCGCCGGCGTGTCGCGCGTCACCGGACCGAGTGATCCGAAGGTGGCGGTCGACGGCCGGAGCCATGTGGTCGTGCCGGTGATCAACACCACCTCGTACTCCCCGAGCCTGGTGACCTGGCCGCCGACGGTCTTCACCATCGAGCTGAACCTGAGCTTCAACGACCTGCAGGACAAGCCGGTGACGCAGGTGCGGGTGCAGGGCGAAGGCCGCGCCGAGTTCGCCGAGTTCAAGACCGACCTGTCGCTGTCGGCCCGGCGTGCGGCCGAGGACGCGCTGAAGAAGCTGGTCAAGGCCGTGAACGATGCCGCGGCGCGGCTGACGTAGCCCGCCCTCAGTCGGCCGCTGCGGCACCCACCGCCTGCCACAGGAAGGCGAACTCCAGCGCCAGCATGTCCGCCTTCTGGCGGTTGTCGGCGGCGCCGGCGTGTCCGCCCTCGATGTTCTCGTAGAGCAGGGCGTCGTGGCCCAGCTCGCGCAGGCGGGCGGCCAGCTTGCGGGCGTGGCCGGGGTGCACGCGGTCGTCGCGGGTGCTGGTGGTGAACAGCACCTTGGGCAGTGCCACGCCCGATGACGCGGGCTTGGCGTTCTGGTACGGGCTGTAGCGGGCGATCCAGGCCCATTCGGCGGGCACGTCGGGGTTGCCGTATTCGGCCATCCACGACGCGCCCGCCAGCAACCGGTGGTAGCGCCGCATGTCCAGCAGCGGCACCTGGCACAGCACCGCGCCGAAGAGCTCGGGCCGCTGCAGCATGACCGCGCCCACCAGCAGGCCGCCGTTGCTGCCGCCCTGGATCGCCAGGCGCTTGGGTTGCGTCACGCCGCGGGCGATCAGGTCTTCGGCCACGGCGGCGAAGTCGTCGTAGCTCTTCTGCTTGTTCGCGCCGATGGCCGCCTGGTGCCAGGCCGGGCCGAATTCACCGCCGCCGCGGATGTTGGCGACCGCGACGACACCACCGTGGGCCAGCCAGGCCGTGCCCCAGCCGGCCGAGTACACCGGCATCTGCGCCACCTCGAAGCCGCCGTAGCCGTACAGCAGGGTGGGGTGGCGGCCGTCCAGCACCAGGCCCTTGGGCGCGACCAGGAAGTAGGGCACGCGCGTGCCGTCCTTCGACGCCACCCAGTGTTGCTGCACCTGCAGGCCGCTGGCGTCGAAGTAGGTGCCGCGGGTCTTCAGCTGCTGCAGCGGCCGGCCGTCGGTGTGCCCGAGCATCAGGCTGTCAGGGGTCAGGAAATCGGTGTAGCCCAGCAGGAAGGTCTCGGCCAGCGGGTCGTCGGCCAGCAGCTCGTCGTGCAGCGGCTGCAGGCTCAGCGTGCCGGGGTGGGGCGCGGTGATGTCCTGGCGCGTCCAGCCGCCGCCCTGGGCGTCGGGCCGCCAGGCCTCCAGCCGGCCGGCCACGTTGTCCAGCACCAGCAGCAGCACGCGGCTGGCGGTGGTGCCGATGCTCTCCAGCGAGCGCCCCGGCGACGGCGTGAACAGCGCCTGCAGCGGCGGCATGGCGGCGGCGTCGCGTGCGGCGAGCAGGGCCTCGGCATCGCCCGTCAGCAGGCTGCCGCCGGGCCAGGTGCGACCTCCCACGGTCCAGTCGGTGCGCAACTGCAGCAGGGCGCGTGCGCCCCAGAAGCTGAGCTGCGCGTCGCTGGGGATGGCGATGGGCTGCAGCTGGTCACCGGCCGGCGTGCGGCGCAGCAGGAACTGCCGGCTGTTGTAGAAGTCCAGCGCGCGGCTGAACACGATGCGCCGGTGACCTGGTGTGTGGTCGACCATCGCGCTGGCGGCCACGTCCTTGGCCTCGCCCTCGAACACCACCGGCGCGTCGGCCAGCGCGGTGCCGCGCTTCCAGCGCCGCACGGTGCGCGGGTAGCCTGAGTCGGTGAGCGAGCCGGGCCCGGTGTCGGTGCCCACCAGCAGGGTGTCGGCGTCTTCCCAGGTGACATCGGTCTTGGCCTCGGGCAGGCTGAAGCCGCCGGGCACGAAGCGCTTGTCGACGAGGTCGAACTCGCGCACCACGGTGGCATCGGCGCCGCCGCGCGACAGCTGCACCAGGCAGCGCCGGTAGGCCGGGCCGTGGGCGGTGGCGCCGGCCCAGACCCAGTTCTCGCCCTCGGCCTTGCCCAGGGCGTCCAGGTCCAGCACCGGCTCCCAGTCCGGCTTGTCGGTGCTGAAGCTGGCCAGCGTGGTGCGCCGCCACAGGCCGCGCGGATGGGCCGCGTCGCGCCAGAGGTTGTAGAGCCAGGCGCCGCGGCGGCTGACCTGCGGGATCTTGTCGGCCGCGTCCAGGATCTGCTGGAAGCGCTCGCGCATCGCCGCGAAGCGCGGGTGGCGTTCCAGCTGTGCGCGGCTCTCGGCGTTGCGCTGGCGCACCCAGTCCAGCGCCCGCGTGCCCTGCACGTCTTCCAGCCACAGCCAGGGGTCGGTGGCGTCGCTGGTGGCGAAGCCCGGTGCAGGGGTGTCGGCAGCCATCGCGGGCCTCCTGGACAGGGCCAGCCCGGCGGCGCCGGCCAGCAGGTGGTGGACTTGGCGGCGGGTCAGGCTCATTGGCCACCGCGCCACAGCGGTTGCGGCTGCAGTTCGACCGAACTGCTGCCATCGCCGGCGTAGACATGGCCGTCCTGGATGCTGAACTGCAGCTGCATCGAGCGCTGCGCCAGTTTCGCCAGTGCCTGGCTCTGTTCGTGCGGCACCTGCCAGACGTCGAGGTTGCGCAGCCGGGTGATCTTGTTGGCGATGCCGGCGTACCAGATCGGCGCCGAATGGCTGTAGCAGTACAGGCTGACACGCCGTGCCTTGCCGCAGGCGCGCACCAGGCGGCGCTCGTCGGGCTGGCCCACCTCGATCCAGTGCAGCACCTGGTCGGACAGGTCGCGGTGCCACAGGTCGGGCTCATCGACGTCGGCCATGCCGCTGGCCAGCCTGAGCGTGCCGTTCTGGTCGTCGGCCGGCACGTTCAGCGCGAAGGCCAGCAGGCGCAGCATCAGCCGCTCCTCGGTCTCGCTGGGCTGCAGGGGGATGGTCAGCGCATGTTCGCCATAGACGTTGCGGTCCATGTCGGCCACCTGCAGCGTGGCCTTGTAGATCGTGGCCTTGAGTGCCATCAGCGCTGGCCCTCGCACTGGAGCATCGGTCGGTTCGGGCAGGGGAACGGCGGCATGGCGGTGGGGCGCTGCGGGTGGCGCACGGCGAAAAGCGGCACTGTGCCACACGGGCCATGCGCACCGCCCCGGCGCCCTGGTGAAGTCGCCGACGCGGCGGCCCGGCGGCGGCGACAGAATCGGCCATGGCCCACCCGACCGCGCCCGTGCCGCCCGCCGAGGCATGGATCCAGACCGAGCTCGATCGCCTGCGCGTGCAGGGGCATGCTGGCGGCCTGGCGCTGGCCACGCTGGCCAGCGCCGGCGTGGCCCTGCTGTACATCGGCCTGCTGCGCCCGGCGATCCCGCTGGCCTGGCTGGCGGCCTGGGTGTTGGCGCTGCTGGGTGCCATCGGCTGGCGCCTGGCCTTGCCGCTGGCGCAGCGCCGCAGCGGGCAGCCCGGCGCGGGGCCGGCGCACTGGCTGCGGCACTACCGTGCATCGGTCGCCGCGCATGGTCTGGTCTGGGGCGCCGCCGCCTGGCTTCCGCAGTCGCTGGCCGATCCGCAGCAGCAGGCAACCATGGTCTTCGTGCTGGTGGGCCTGGTGGTGGGCGCGATGGCGCTCACGCTGTTCGACCTGGCCGGCGCGCTGCTGTTCGCGCTGGGCGTGGTGCTGCCACTGGCCCTGCGCCTGCTGCTGACCGACGCCGCGCTGCAGCCGTCCAGCCTGGTCGCCTGCGTGATGGGCGGCTCGGTGTTGCCGCTGCTGGCGCTGGCCAGCGTGCAGGCCGAGCAGGAACGCCGCGCCCTGGTGGCCGTGCGGCGCGCCGAGCGCCTGAGCGCCCAGGGCGCGCACGAGGCGCAGTCCCTGCTGCGCGAGGTCTTCGACCATGCCGACCTGGGCATCAGCGTGTTCGACGCCGAGCAGCGCCTGGTGGCCTGGAACCAGCGCGTGGCCGAGATCACCGGGATGGACCCGGCCCTGCTGCGCCGGGGCATGCCGCTGGCCGAGGCGCTGGAGAACCTGTGGGACCGCGGCATGGTGGTGCGCCTGTCGTCGGCCCGCGACCGTGCCAGCGATGTCCGCCAGCGCCTGTCCCTGCTGCACCAGTCGGTGCCCAGCGTCTCGCGTGAGCGGCGCACCGACGGCCGGCTGACCGAGACCCGGCGCAACCCGCTGCCGGGCGGTGGCTTCGTGATGTTCCATGCCGACATCACCGAGCGCGAGGCCGCGCGCCGCGCCGCCGCCGAGCAGCAGCGCATGCTGGCCCTGGTGCTGGAGCGCACCGAGCAGGGCTTCTGGACGATCGACAACGACCTGCGCACCATCGACGCCAACCCGGCGATGTGCCGCATGCTGGGCCTGGAGCGGGCGCAGCTGCTGGGCCGCAGCATCTACGAGTTCGTCGACGCGGAGAACCGGGCGGTGTTCGAGCGCAACGTGGCGCTGCGTGCCACCGGCCAGGCCAGCAGCTACGAGATCAGCCTGACGCGCAGCGACGGTCGCCCGCTGCACTGCCTGAACAACGCCACGCCGCTGTTCGACGCCGCGGGGCGCAAGGTCGGCGCGCTGGGGCTGTTCTCCGACATCTCCGCCCGCCGCGCCGCCGAGGAGCGGGCGCGCCTGGCCGGCGAGGCGCTGGCGCAGAAGTCCGACGTGCTGGCCTGGACCCTGGACAGCCTGGTGCAGGGCGTGCTGAACGTCGACCCGCAGGGCCGCTGCACCGCCTGGAACCGCCGCTTCCTGGAACTGCTGCAGGTGCCCGCGGCCCTGATGGAACGCCGGCCGCTGCTCAGCGAGCTGCTCGACTGGCAGCTGCAGCACCAGGCCTTCGGCCCGCAGCTGGAGCTGCTGGACCAGGCCGGCCGCGAGAACATCGCCCGCTCGCAGGCGGGCGTGCCCCAGCCCAAGGGCCACCGCTACCGGCAGGTGCGGCCCGACGGCACGGTGCTGGACGTGGCCTCGCACTTCGCGGTCGACGGCAGCCTGGTGCGCACCTTCACCGACGTCACCGCCAGCGTGGCGGCCGAGGCCGCGCTGATCGCCGCGCGCGACGAGGCCGAGGCCGCCAACCGGGCCAAGTCGGAGTTCCTCTCGCGCATGTCGCACGAGCTGCGCACGCCGCTCAACGCGGTCCTCGGCTTCGCCCAGCTGATGCAGGCCGACGCCGCCGAGCCGCCGGCGCCCGGCCAGCGCCAGCGGCTGGACGCGCTGCTGCGCGGCGGCCACCACCTGCTGGCGCTGATCAACGACGTGCTCGACGTCGCCCGCATCGACGGCGGCCAGCTGCAGCTGCAGCTGGCGCCGGTGGACTTCGCCAGCGTGCTGGACGAGGCGCTGGCCCTGGTCGAACCCGCGGCGCGGGCGCGCGGCGTGGTGCTGCTGGCGCCGCCGCGGCTGCCGGGCGGGGCCGGCGTGGTGCTGGCCGACGCCACCCGGCTGCGCCAGGTGCTGCTGAACCTGCTGACCAACGCCATCAAGTTCAACCGGCCGGGCGGCGACGTGCGCATCAGCCTGCAGCCCGCCGGCGCGCAGCTGCGCCTGGACGTGGCCGACCAGGGCGCCGGCATCAGCGCCGAGCAGCTGCCGCGGCTGTTCCAGGCCTTCGAGCGGCTGGACATGGATGGCGCGGTCGAGGGCACCGGCATCGGCCTGGCACTCAGCCGCAGCCTGGTCACGCTGATGCAGGGTGACATCGGCGTGTGCAGCACACCGGGCGAGGGCAGCGTGTTCTGGCTGGTGCTGCCCTGCGCCGATGCCGCGGCCGCCGCCACGCCCGGCCCCGCGCCCGCCCTGCCTGCGCCGCAGCACGCCCGCCGCCGCGACGTGCTGTACATCGAGGACAACGAGGTCAACCAGGTGCTGATGCAGGGCATGCTGGCGCACCGTCCGGCCATCACGCTGCGCCTGGCCGGCCTGCCCGAGGAGGGCGTGGCCATGGCCCTGGCCCAGCCGCCGGACTTGCTGCTGCTGGACATCCAGCTGCCCGGCGCCGACGGCTACGAGGTGCTGCGCCAGCTGCGCGCCCATGCCGTGCTGGCCGCCATGCCGGTGATCGCCGTCAGCGCCAACGCCATGCCCAGCGACCTGGCCCAGGCCCGCGAGGCCGGCTTCGACGGCTACCTGACCAAGCCGCTGGACATGCAGCGGCTGTTGGCGGCGGTGGATGCGGCGCTGAATTGACCCCCCCGAAGCGCCTTCGGCGCTCCCCCCGCAGCCCGGAAGGGCTGCTTCGCAGCCGTGGGGCACCGCCAGCAGCCCGGCAGAGCCGGTTCCGCGGCGGTCGCTTGGTTGCGCCGGCGGCGTGCCGCGCGAGCGCTCAAGTCGTCCTGTAGGCCAGGCGCACGTAGATCGGCGCGAAGGCCTCGGCCTGGGTGACTTCCAGCAGGTGCTCGCGGGCCAGCTCCAGCATCGCGATGAAGGTGACCACCAGCACCGGCGTGCCGCGGCTGGTGTCGAACAGCTCGTGGAACTCGACGAAGCGCCGGCCGTTCAAGGTGCGCAGCACGATGGCCATGTGCTCGCGCACGCTCAGCTGCTCGCGGCTGATGCGGTGGTGCTGGTTGAGCTTGGCGCGGCGCACGATGTCCAGCCAGGCGGCCTGCAGGTCAGCCACGTGCACGTCCGGAAAGCGCGGCTCCAGCGACTGCTCGATGTGGATCTGCGCCCGCAGGAAGTCGCGGCCCGCCACCGGCAGCTGGTCCAGCCGGGCGGCGGCCAGCTTCATCTGCTCGTACTCCAGCAGCCGGCGCACCAGCTCGGCCCGCGGGTCGGCCACCTCGCTGCTGTCGTCGCTGCGCTTGGGCGGCAGCAGCATGCGGCTCTTGATCTCGATGAGCATCGCCGCCATCAGCAGGTACTCGCTGGCGAGTTCCAGGTTGTGGGCGCGGATCTGGTCGACGTAGGCCAGGTACTGGCGCGTCACGTCGGCCAGCGGGATGTCGAGGATGTTGAAGTTCTGCTTGCGGATCAGGTACAGCAGCAGGTCCAGCGGGCCTTCGAAGGCTTCGAGGAAGACCTCCAGCGCGTCCGGCGGGATGTACAGGTCCTGCGGCAGGCGAAACAGCGGCTCGCCGTACAGGCGCGCCAGGGCCACGCGGTCGACCGGCAGGGCCTCGGCGTCGGGCACCGTGGCGGCGCCCTCGTCGCCGGGCAGGGGCGGCAGTGCGGCCACCGGACCGGGCGGCGGTGGCAACTCGGCGGGCACCTCACCGGCGGCGCCGGCGGCGGGCAGCGTCACGGCGCGCTGTCGCTGGGCCGGACCTCAGCGCTGCTTGGGCCGCGAGAAGTAGACGTAGGGCGCCTGCGGCACGCGGGCGGCGCTGTAGCCGGCCTGGGCGTCGCGGTCGATCTGCTTGTCCCACAGCAGGCCGCGGCCGGCGCGCTGCTCGGCTTCCAGCGTCGGCTTCTTGGCCTTCAGCTCGCCGATGAAGTTGGTGACGTCGGAGGTGTAGGGCTTCCAGAACAGCGGCATGGCGGCGGTGGGCTTTCGCGCTTGGGTGGATCAGGGTGAACCCGGTAGTTTACGGCGGCGGGGGCGGTGCGGCGTGGCAGCATCCCGGCCATGAGCGCTTCCGCACGGCCGATCCGAAGGAAGCGCTCTCCTCCCTCGGGGAGGTGGTCACGCAGTGACCGGAGGGCAGACCAGTGAACACCGAGACCGAACTGAAGTTCCGCATTCCGCCCGCGCGCCTGGCCGCGCTGCGCCGCGC
>Ga0208564_1001915_pt1 | contig 17028 bp, 16 predicted proteins | sample AD_UKC073_MetaG_FD_184439 | JGI IMG/M metagenome (GOLD analysis project Ga0208564, IMG submission 184439) | Active sludge microbial communities of municipal wastewater-treating anaerobic digesters from USA - AD_UKC073_MetaG (SPAdes) (version 2) | ecosystem: Engineered > Bioreactor > Anaerobic >... | reverse complement strand
TTTATCTGGCCTGCCTGACGGGATACCGCGACGGTAAGGGCAAACACCATAAGAAGGAGCAGGAATATTATACACAAGAATAATGCGTTAGCTGGAACTTCAACAGCGAGTATTTCGGCCACGAAAAATACAGTTTGCGGAAAAACCGACATAACCACAAAGCTAAAGCTTGTTAACAGCCAGATAAGGGCATATTTAAGCTCCAGCTTCTTTGTTCTCACCATATTAACAATAAAGGCAAAGAACAATACCGAACCAATGATAAGGATTATTCTTAATGTGCTACTCATATTCTTTCACCACGCTTTTCCTGGAAATAGACGCTATCATAATAGCCAGCGTAACTTTTATCATGTAATAAATGCCTTTAAGGCTAGTGATAGAGGATGTTCCCCCTTCTCTGGCATTCATTATAACTGGCATTTCGCATACCTTTAGTTTATTTCTGAGAACAGTCACAACTGTTTCGGGTTCAGGGTAATCCTTGGGATAATCGTTGGCAAACAGCCTTATGACCTCTCTGCTGCAAGCCCTGTAACCGGAGGTAGGATCTGTTATCCTGGTTCCGGTAAGAAGCTTTATCAGCCAGGAGAAATATTTTATCCCCATACGCCTTATCTTTGAGGATTGAAACCCCTCGTTTTCAATAAAGCGGGAGCCGATGCAAAGGTGGTTCCCTTCTTCGATCCTTTTTATCAGGTAAGGAATAAATTTGGGATCATGCTGACCATCCCCGTCTATTTGTATAGCTATATCATAGTTGTCACCGCCGGGATATAATTGACCCATAGCGCCGGACAAGAATTGACCCACACCAAACCAACGGTTTACCATAAAGTGTGACAAATACTTTTATGGGAGATGACCGTATGATAAGGAGTGGGCTAATTAACATGATACGCGAAAATGTGCGAAAAGGAAAGAGTGCATATGCCGTAGGCAAGGAATTGGGCATATCAAAGAACACAGCAAAGAAGTATATGCATCAGCCAAAAACAGAACATGGGCTAAAGGGAAGGACAAGGCCAACAAAACTTGATCCTTTCAAGCCTCAAATAAATGAAATGATGGAGAACGGGATATTCAACTGTGTTGTAATTTTAGAACGGCTGCAAGATATGGGATATACCGGAGGTATCACTATTATCAAAGACTATGTGAAGCCGTTCAGGCCTGCCAGAAGCGCTCCGGCAGTACGAAGATACGAAACATTGCCTGGCAAACAGGCGCAAATGGATTGGGGTATTACCCATTACATAGATGAGAAAGGGGAAATACATAAAACGCCCGTTTTCGTAATGATACTGGGCAATTCAAGGTGCAAGTATGTAGAATTTACAAAGCGATGTGATATCTACAGTCTCTTAAGGTGCATGACAAATGCATTCGAGTATTATGGCGGTGTTCCGGAGACAGTTCTTACTGACAGGATGAAGACCGTAATAACAGGCAGCGAAGCCGGAAAGCCGATATGGAACAGCAGGTTTGAGGACTTTGCATCAGAAATGGGGTTTGTACCGAAGGTATGCCGGGTGAGGAAGCCTCAGACGAAGGGAAAAGTAGAACGCCTTGTAAACTATGTAAAGGACAATTTCCTTCCGGGGAGGAAGTTCAAGGATCTGTATGATTTAAACTCCCAGGCACTTATGTGGTGCAGGAAGGTGGACAGCAAAGTTCATGGGACTACAGGAGAAATACCACTTGAAGCTTTAAGTAAAGAACCCCTGCTGCCGCTGCCGGATAAAGCAGTTCGTGATAAATACAGGTGGGAGACCAGGAAAGTGACAAGAGACGGTGTCGTAAGCTATGATGGTGCAAAATACGGTATACCGTGGCAGTACAGCGGCAGGGAAGTAAGGGTCAGGATATTCGGAGGATTCTTCGAAGTTTACTATGGCGAGGTAAGAATAGCACGCCACAGAACAGAGTATGCATCAGGGAGGATCGTATGGTTTAAGGGACAGTATCAGGGTCTTGCTGAAAAAGGTGGGATAGCGGTACCACTTCCCTTTGCCAGGAAGGAAGGAACAGAATCAGTAGAGATACGCCCATTAAGTGTGTATGACGCACTGGCGGGGGTGATATCCAATGGTTGAACTGGAACATGCCCGAAGCATCCTTTCCGAGCTTGGGCTCGCAACAGCCTCAGAACTCTTGGATGCAAAGATTGAAGATGCAATGCATAAAGAGGCAACTTACCTTGGGTTCTTAAGTGAGCTTCTGAATGCTGAGATACAAGAGAAAAGGCGTCGAAGTGAGGAAACAAGGATAAAACTGTCAAGGCTGCCACACAGGAAAACCCTGGAAGAGTTTGACTTCAGCTTCCAGCCCAGTATAGATGTAAGGCAGATTAAAGAGTTATCAACGCTCGCTTTCGTCGCAAGAGATGAGAATGTGATATTTCTAGGTCCTCCGGGTGTTGGGAAGACTCATCTTGCAGTAGGTCTGGCGATGCAAGCCCTAAGGTCTGGTATGACGGTATACTATACCAGCCTGGCACATCTCATAGCAGACTTGAAAAAAGCAGCACAACAAGACAGGCTTAGCCGCAGGTGGCAAGTATATACCCGGCCAGATATACTGATCATTGATGAAGTAGGATATATGCAGTTGGAGCGTACATCAGCGGAATTGCTTTTCAGGGTCATATGCTCAAGGTACGAAAATGGCAGTATAATACTTACCAGCAACAAATACTTTGGCGACTGGGGCGAGCTTATGAATGATACAGTAATAGCTACAGCTATACTGGACAGATTACTGCACCATTCGCACATCATAAACATAAGGGGTGAGAGCTACAGACTAAAAGACAGACTAAAAGGCGGGGTCAGGGTCGTGCCTCCGGCCGATATATCGGTGAAGGGTAACTCGAAAAATGCGTGACCGGCTACTGAAGCCGGCGATTGATCACCGGCGTTTGGGTCAATTTTTAACCGGCGATTGGGTCAAAAATATTCCGGCGTTGACAATGACAAGATAAATAAAGACAAGAAAGACGATAAAGCTAAGAAACACGATAAGAATAAAAAGGATAAGAATTACAAAGACAATAAGATTAAAGATATACTGAAGAAACTGAAAAAAGACAAAAAGGATGATAAGAATAAAAAGGATAAGAATTACAAAGACAATAAGATTAAAGATATACTGAAGAAACTGAAAAAAGACAAAAAGGATGATAAGGATAAAATCAAGAAAGTGAAGAAGCCCCAAAAAGACGACAAGGACTGCAAAGACATATTTAAGTTCATTAATTTAATCTATAAGAAAAAAGACTGGTTCAAATTCGTGGATTACAAAGACAAGGATTGTAAAAGGGTTTGTAGGCTCATCAAATTAATTAAAAACAAGTATTGCAAAGATAAAGAATGCAGGGAAAATGATTGTAAAATCAAGGATTGCATAAAGGATGGATGCGATTGTAAGAGTTGCCAAAGGCTTATCAAATTAGTTAATAAGTTTTGCAAAGACGATTGCAAAAATTGCTGCAAAGACAATGAGTGCAAAAAGCTCATCAGATTAATCAAACACATGGACAAAAAGGATAAAAAAGATAAGGATTACAAATTAAATCTGCTCCTAAAATTATGCGAAGCATAGCAGTTTTCCCAATAAGAGGGAGAAACAATTAGTTTTGAAAAGTAGCTTTAAATAGCGACAACTCTCGTGTAAAACGAGAGTTGTTGTTTTTTATGGCCCCAAAGTTTAGGGTCGCGGTCATAGTTAAATCGTGTTGAGTAGTGATTGTGAAAATGTTAGAATGGCAATATATGAATGTAGTATAGTAATGAGAGGGGCCCTGAGGAAAGATGAACAAAAAGCTTGATCCGGATGGAAAGATACTCCAGGCTGTAAACATGGACGATGTTAGAGAGTATTTTGCAAAAGATCAATTTGCCACTTCGATTGGGATAAAATTACTGGAAGTGCGCCCCGGCTACGCTGTTTCGGAAATGGAAATAACCGAGCAGCACTTAAACGCGCTTAAAATCGTGCAGGGTGGTGCCGTTTTTACTTTAGCCGATTATACTTTTGCCGCGGCCTCCAATGCCTATGGTCAGGTGGTTGTGGCGGTCAATGGCAGTATTACCTATTTTCAGGTGGCTCAAGGGAAAAAGCTGATTGCGGAGGCTACCGAGGTATCGGTGCAGAATCGGCTGGTTACGTATAATGTGGATGTTTTTGATGAGCATAAGGCGCTCATTGCCAGGTTTACCGGTTTGGGTTATAAGAAGAAAGAAGCCATTAAATAGATAAGAAGGTACCATTTTAATTCAAAGTGTCGAAAAATATAGGACAATAATAGTTGATTTTAAAAATAATATAATATATCATATAAAATTGAATTCACTATTTTTAGGAGGTTCAAAGAAAATGGAAAGAGTAACCAGGTGGAAAAAAATCATTGCCATGCTGACCATAATCGCTTTTTTGTGTCCTAGTGCAGCATTGGCCGCCTCAAAGGAGGCTTCCGGCAAAAAAACACAATCTTCCGTGAAAGTGCAGGTAAAGAATATGCTCGCCAATTACTGCGTGGGGAAAGACAGTCGCGACTACGACAAAAATAATAAAAACTGGAATTATTATTACCAGCAATGGAAAGCAAAATATGCCAAGGATAATAAAGCAGGCAAAGATGATCAAAACAAAAAAGAACAGGGCAAGAAAAACGATAAGAATAAAGCAAACAAATACTGCAAAGACGACAAGAATAAACAAAACAAGGGCGGTAAAGTAAATAATGATAAAAAGAATAAAGACTACAGAAACAACAACAAATCCTGCGGATATGACAGCAAGTATTCTTACTGGTATTGTAAAATAAAGGATAGCAAGGATAATAAAACCTGTAAAGACAACAAAGATAACAAGAATAAGAAAACGTGCGATAAAGACTACGGACGTAAACCCAGTGCAAAAAATATTTATACAAAATATTGCAGTTCAAAAGCCAGCAGTTCCTTCTTTAAAGGGTTGAAACTAATTAGTTACTGGAAATGTGATCTAAGAGCAAAATAACAAATTAAAAAGCTATAGAGAATAAAGAAAAGAAGGAGAAGATACCGGTATTAGGGATTGTTTTCTAAAACAAATCCTGCTGCCGGTATTTTTTTGGTGTTTCACAAGCCTTTTTTGCCGGGTTCAAATTGACAAAAGAGGGCTGGTTTCGTATAATTAAGTCATTGATTTTCATGGCAAAATAAGGGGATGAACTCCTCATCCTAACGCCAAAATGTTAGTGATGAGGCGTTCTTTTTTAAGGTAATGCAAAGAGATTATTAAGAAGCTTGGTGGGAGTTTTTGAGGGGGTCGGAACATGCTAAGCGGAAATGAGATTCGCGAAAAATTTCTTTTGTACTTTGAAGGTAAAGGACACACCAGAGTAGCAAGTTCTTCTTTGGTTCCTTACAATGATCCGACGTTACTGTTTGCTAATGCCGGGATGAATCAATTCAAAGATGTCTTTTTAGGGCTGGAAAAAAGGCCATATACCAGGGCAACCACTGCCCAGAAATGCGTTCGTGCCGGAGGGAAGCATAACGATTTGGATACGGTAGGGCGGACAGCGCGACATCATACTTTTTTTGAGATGCTGGGAAACTTCTCTTTTGGCGACTATTTTAAAAGAGAGGCCATTACCTACGCTTGGGAATTCTTAACCAAAGAATTGGGCTTGCCCGAAGACAAGCTCTATGCGACGATTTATCAAGACGATGACGAAGCATTCGCTTTGTGGCGTGAACTGACACCGCTCCCCGAGGAGCGGATTATCAGGTTGGGGGAAAAAGATAATTTCTGGTCCATGGGGGATACCGGACCATGTGGCCCGTGCAGTGAAATTCTCATTGACCGGGGCGAAGAATTCGCCTGTGGACCGGATTGCAGGATTGGCAAGTGTGAATGTGACCGCTTCCTGGAGATTTGGAATCTGGTGTTTATGCAGTACAACCGGGATGCCGACGGCAAGATGACCCCGCTGCCCCGTCCCAGTATTGATACAGGAATGGGTTTAGAAAGAATTACTTCGGTGGTCCAGGGTGTGGAAAGTAATTATGACACCGATTTAATCAAGCCGCTTTTGCAAGCGATCGAAAAACTTTGCGGCCAGCCCTACTATAAAGATGAGCGGGGATTTCCTTTCCGGGTGATTGCCGATCACATCCGTTCCTGCAGCTTTTTAATCAGCGACGGCGTGTTGCCGGGAAATGAGGGCAGGGGCTATGTTCTCCGGCGGATCCTGAGAAGGGCCATTCGTTTCGGAAAGGTCCTGGGTATCAATGATCCTTTCATGGAGCAACTGGTTCCGGTGGTTGTGCAAATAATGGGACAGGCTTACCCGGAGCTTGCGGAAAAAATAGATTATGTGGCGAAAGTGATCCGGTTGGAGGAAGAACGTTTCCACGAGACATTAAATGATGGGATCCGGATGGCGCAGGAAATCGTGCAGAATCTCAAAAAGCGGCAGTTGGATACGATTCCCGGGACCGAGGCTTTCAAATTATACGATACTTTTGGTTTCCCCCTGGATCTTACAGAGGACATCGCGGAGGAAGCCGGGCTGAAGGTTGATTTGGAAGGATTCAATCGGGCCTTGGAAGAACAGCGCCAAAAGGCCCGTGCCGCACGCCAGGAGGTTAATGCCTGGGATTTAGCCTTATTGGTGACCAATTTGGCGGGCGATCTGCCGGTTACCCATTTTACGGGATACAGCAAAGTGCAAGATGAAGCTACTGTTTTAGCGCTGATTAAAGGCGAACAGGCCGTAGCGGAAGCACAGGACGGGGATGAAGTTTATTTGCTCTGTGAACAAACCCCCTTTTATCCCGAGGGCGGCGGACAGGTTGGCGACCAGGGGGTAATTGTTGGAGCCGCCGGCAAACTGGTAGTTACTAATACAAAGAAGCTGCCTGACGGGAAAATCGTGCATCAGGGCACCGTTTCCGGCACTATGAAAAAAGGGGAAAAGGTCCGGCTAATGGTTAATGTTTCGGAACGGCGCGATACCGCCCGCAACCATACGGCTACTCATTTGTTACACAAAGCTTTGCAGACCGTTTTAGGATCCCACGTGCATCAAGCCGGTTCCGTGGTGGAACCGGCCAGGCTGCGTTTTGATTTTACCCATTTTGCGGCTGTAACCGCTGAGGAGTTATCCGCGATCGAAAACCTCGTCAACGAGCAAATCGCGGCGGGGTTAGATGTTGGCACCAGAGAAATGTCCTTGGAAGAAGCGAAAAAGTCCGGGGCGATGGCGCTTTTTGGGGAAAAATATGGGGAGAAGGTCCGGGTTGTCCAAATTGCTGATTTCAGCAAAGAGCTGTGTGGCGGAACGCATGTGGGCAATACAAGTCAATTAGGGCTCTTTAAGATTGTGAGCGAAGGAGCGGTTGGCGCCGGAATCAGAAGAATTGAGGCGGTTACGAGCCGGGGCGTGCGGGAGTATCTCGCCGAAAAAGAAGCCGTCTTGGCGGAACTGGCGGAACTGGTGAAAGCGCCGGTCGCCGAATTATCCCATCGGGTGCAGTGGCTTCTTGAGGAATTAAAAGAAAAAGAAAAGCTTTTGGTCCAGATGGAAAACAAGTTTGCGCAGATGCAGGTTAACAGCCTTTTGGATAAGACCGTCAAAGTGGAAGGGCTTTCTTTGCTGGTGAGCCGAGTGCAAGCCCGTGATGTGGAAACAATGCGGAAGATGACCGATTTGTTGCGGGATAAGCTGCAAAGCGGGATTGTCGTTTTAGGAGCGGTAATCGACGACAAGGTCAGCTTTATTGTGGCCGCCACCCCTGATCTTACGGCGCAGGGAGCACATGCCGGCAAAATCATCAAGGAGATTGCCCAAATCGCCGGTGGCGGAGGAGGCGGACGACCCGATATGGCCCAGGCCGGTGGAAAAGATGTGGCCAAACTTGATGAAGCTTTGGCGAAAGCCGCGGCCATTGTGAAAAAGCAGCTAAGCAAAGAAAATTAAAGGAAATCAGGTTTTCATCAAGAACTAATAATATAGGGACCATATAAAATATGTGAAAGGGTTATTTTATATACTGCAGCCGAGTTTTGAACAGGAGAATTTGTGGGGTGAGGTTGATGAGTAGTGAAAAAATGGATCAGACGATGATGTTTCGCGTAGTAACCGAAGAAAACGTTTCGGCCAACGAAGTGCTGCATTTCGTCTATGAAGCATTGAAGGAAAAGGGCTATAACCCGATTAATCAGATTGTCGGCTACCTTTTATCCGGCGATCCCGCCTACATCACCAGCCACAAAAACGCCCGGGCGCTGATCCGTAAGCTGGAACGTGACGAAATTCTGGAAGAGTTGGTGCGCAGTTATTTAGAAAAAAAACGAGGTTAAAACAAGTTAATGCGGATTTTAGGATTGGATATCGGTGATAAGAGGATTGGTTTGGCGGTAAGCGATGAATTGGGCATGACCGCCCAAGGATCCGGCACTTTGGAGAGGACCAACGAACTGCAGCTAGATTTGCAAAAGCTGATAGCAATTATCCAGGAAAAGGGGATCACGAAACTGGTCGTGGGGCTGCCTAAAAATATGAACGGCACCTTGGGGATGCAAGCCCAAAAGGTGCAAGATTTTGTAGCGTGCTTAACGGAGCAGTGTCCTGTGGAGGTTGTCTACTGGGATGAGCGGCTGACCACCGTCGCTGCTCATCGTGCTTTGTTAGAAGGAGATACTTCCCGTCGGAAAAGAAAAAAAGTAGTGGATCAAATTGCGGCGGTCATGATTTTGCAAGCTTATCTCGACAGCATTAAATTTAATAAATAATTTAATATATATTTTAATATATATTGAGAGGATGATAAGTTGACAAGGTTTTATCGGCGGGTTACAATGACTTTAGAAGCAAAGGAAAGAGGTGGAAAAAATAATGGTAGATCAGAATGAAAATGTGGTTTTGGTGGACGAGAACGGTGAAGAACACGAATTCGCACTTATCGATGTAATTGAGGTTGACGGAGAGGAATACGCAATTCTCGAGCCACTTGAAGCAGATGAAGATGCGGATGAAGATCAGCCGGAAGCCATCATTTTAAAAATTGGGCAAGATGAAAATGGAGAAGAAATTCTTTACGATATTGAAGACGATGACGAATGGGAAATGGTTGCTCAAAAATGGCAGGAAATGATTGAAGAAGAGGAAGAAGAGGAGTAAAACAGCTTGCCATAAGTCGGTGCGGTTTTGTGACGATGCGGCTGGAACCATTTTAGTCAACTTATTGAAGAATACAATGCGAGAGAGAGAGCCTTTTACCCGGAGCATGGGAAAAAGGCTCCTTTTTTACGGTGCTTTTAAACTTACCCGCTATTCCAGCTTTTCCCTTGTGTTATAAAGGATGCGGAATTAATAAGATACCATTAGTGATACTCAATGGGCGATGGAGGTTTTCCAAATGACCAGGGCACAGCGGATTATGCTCGTTGTTGGCTTAGCCTTGCTGCCGGTTTTGATCATCGGCGGGCTCTGCTGGCGTTGGGGGCTCTTGTCGACAGTCCCCGTTTGGACCAGTGACGACCGGCGGGTTTGTCAAGGCGTGACGATTCAAGGCATCGATGTGGGCGGCAAAAGCAGGGACGAGGTTTTTCGGCTCTTAGATGAGGAAGAGAAGCAAAAAATTGCTAATTACCGGATTATTTTGCATTTACCGGACGAGTCTTCGGTAACCGAAATCCCTTTTTCTGAAATGGGCCTTGGCATAGACAAGCCCAAAACCTGGCAGGCAGCTTTCGAGCAAGGAAGGACCGGCTCTTTAGTGGAACAGCTTAAGGCCAGATGGCAAATCTGGCGGCAGGGGGTTGAGCTCCCTATCTATCTTTCCCTTGATGTAAAAAAAGCGGAAAAGCTGCTGCAAAGAGTCGGCGAACCCTGGTATGTTGCGCCGGAGGATGCGCGTTTTCGGATTACGGAAGCGGATCAAGTGAAGATAGTTCCCGGAAAAGAGGGACAGCAAATTGCAGTGGAGGATACGCTGATCCAGCTTCGGGAAAAGCTCTTTCCAAAGGGGGTTTTGCCGGAAGAAACGCAGGAGTTTCAGTTGGAGTTACGTCTTGTCAAAATCAAGCCGGAACGTACGGAAGAAGATTTGCAAGCTTTGGGCGTCGAAGGGCTGGTCAGCCAGTTTACTACTTATTTTGACAGCGGCAAAATCGGGCGGACCAATAATATCCGCTTAGCCAGCTCCAAATTGGATCATGTGCTGCTCTTGCCGGGCGAGGTTTTCTCTTTCAATGAGGTGGTGGGTCCCCGGACGAAAGAAGAAGGGTATGATGAAGCGGATATTATTCAGAATTATAAATACGTTCCCGGGATTGGCGGAGGCGTCTGCCAAGTTTCCTCGACCCTCTATAACGCGATTTTGCTGGCTAATCTGGAAATCGTGGAACGGGCGCCCCATTCCATGATCATTAGTTATGTTGAGCCGGGCTTGGATGCGACGGTGGTTTACGGCAGCATCGATTTTCGCTTTAAGAACAATTTGGAAAGCGCGATTATCTTGAAAACAGAAATGGGTCAAGAGTCCCTCACCTGTAAGGTTTTCGGGAAACCTATCAGGCAGCGGGTCGAGCTCAAGACTTTTCTGGAGCGGCAAATCGAGTTTTCGACAATTTATAAGGAGGACCCCGCGGTGCCTCCGGGCAAATTTATTGTGGAAAGAAAGGGCGTGCCGGGCAAGGTGTACCGGGTGGAACGGCATATGTATAATACCGCTGGTTCCTTGCTGAAAAAAGAGCAGCTTTCCCGGGATATTTATCCGGCTGTCGACCAGATTATCAAAAGAGCCCCGGAGGAGTCTTCCCGGACGGAAGCGGAATATGGGCAGGATGACCTTTTCGTGGAATAAACAAATGCGCAAACGGCAGTTCTTGTCGACCGGAAAGGTGTTATAGTATAATGAATAAGTATTAGAAAAAACAAGCAAATCTTGCAAAGTAAAAAAGAGCAATAAGAAGAGGAGAAAAAAGAAGCGAAAAATGATGAGGAGAACAAGAAGCCGGAAAAAACGAGCCAGGATCGTTGGGCTAGTGTTGCTGATTCTGGTTCTTTTCGCCGGGGTAAGCGGGGCGGGAGCGCTGCTTTGGTGGCGGGCGCAGGATCCATTGGGGCCGGCCAATCCCCAGGATAAAGAGGACCGGCTCTTTGAAGTGAAGGCGGGGAGTTCCCTGCAACAAATTGCTCGGGATTTGGAGCAGGAAGGCTTATTGAAGGATGAGCGCATCTTTTACTGGTATGCCCGCTTGAGCGGCAACGCCGCCAGGCTTAAGGCGGGCCGGTATTTGCTTAATCCGGCGATGGACGCCCGCACGATCACCGAAAAACTGGTGGAAGGAAAAGTGGCCACCATTACTTTTACTATTCCAGAGGGTTATCACTTGCGGCAAATCGCGGAGGTTTTCGCTCAAAAAGGGATTGCGGAAAAAGAAGAGTTCTGGGAGGCGATCCAGAACGGCAGCTATAATGTGCCTTTTCTTGAGGAATTGCCGCCGCGCTCGGAGCGGTGGCTGGAAGGGTATCTTTTTCCTGATACATATACCGTCCCCCTCGGGACACCGGTGGAGAAGGTAATTGAAGTGATGCTCAAGCGTTTTGCTCAGATTTACGACCGCTTGCCGTCAAATAATACCGGTTTGACCAGGCATGAGTTAGTCACCCTGGCTTCGATTGTAGAGGGCGAATCCGTCCTGGATGAGGAAAGGCCGATTATCGCCTCGGTTTTCTTCAACCGCTTGAAGATTGGACAAAGGCTGGAGGCGGACGCCACCGTCCAGTATCTCTTTGATGAACGGAAAGAACGGGTCCTGTATAGGGATTTAGAGATTGATTCGCCCTATAATACTTACCGCAACAAAGGGCTTCCTCCGGGGCCCATCGGCAGTCCGGGTGAAGCTTCCCTGCGGGCGGTTTTGCAACCGGCGGACACCAAGTATTATTATTTCGTGGCGCGGAAAGATAACAGTGGAGCCCATGTGTTTGCGCAAACCTTGGACGAGCATAACCGGAACAAGCGTCGTTTAGGCTATTAAAAAAAGACCTGTGAATAGGTGGGGTGGCTTTGGCAGAAATTCAGATTCCAGAGAACGTCGTGCAATTTATCCGGCAGTTAATCCCGGACCTGGGTCCTCTTTTTGCGGAAATCGAGGGGGAGTGCAAGCGGGATTATATCCCGTTGATTGACCCGGAGGTAGGGCAGTTATTGCGGGTTTTAATCGAACTGAAACAGGCTCGGCGGATTCTGGAACTGGGTACGGGAATTGGCTATTCCACCTTGTGGATGGCGCTGAATCCCAGGAATGAAGTGAAAAAACTCCACATTACCACGGTGGAGATCGACCCTCACCGGTACGAACGGGCCTGTCATTATTTCGAACGGGCGGGAGTAACTGCGGTTGTGACGCCACTTTTGGGCGATGCTAAAGCCATCATTCCCCAATTAGGGGGGAGTTTTGATTTTATCTTCATGGATGCCGCCAAAGGGCAGTACCCTGCTTTTTTTCAGAAGCTCTGGGGTCTGCTGGAAGCAGGCGGGGTGCTGGTGATTGACAATGTCCTGATGAACGGCTGGGTGGCGGACCTGTATTGGCCGGAAAGGCGGAAGAAAACCATGGTGGTACGGCTGCGGCAGTTGTTGGAAATGCTGAAAACGCACAAAGAGCTCATCACCGTTACCCTGCCGATGGGGGATGGAGTAACGGTTTGCGTAAAAGAACGAAAAAGGACAGACAAGGACTAGGTGGGATAGCAAAGTGAAAAAGGAAAAGGTTGAGCTTTTAGCTCCGGCCGGTGATCTGGAAAAATTACAGGCGGCGGTGCTTTACGGCGCCGATGCTGTTTATCTGGGCGGAAAAGAATACGGGCTGCGGGCCTTTGCAGGCAATTTTTCTCTCGAAGAGATTGCGGAGGGTGTTAAGTTCGCGCATCGGCATCAGGCCAAAGTATACGTTACCGTAAATGTCTTTCTCCATAATCAGGATCTGGCCGGCTTAGGGGACTATTTAAAAAGCTTGGAGGCGTGCGCTGTAGACGGTGCTCTCTTTTCCGATGCCGGCGTATGGCAGATTGCCCGGGAAATATCCTGCAATTTGCCTTTGCACCTCAGTACCCAGGCCAATACTACCAACTGGGCCACCGCCCGGTTCTGGGAAGAACACGGGGTGGACAGGATTGTGCTCGCCCGGGAGCTTTCCCTGGCCGAAATCAAGGATATCCGGCAGAAGGTGGGGCTGGAGCTAGAGGTTTTTGTGCATGGGGCCATGTGTATTTCTTATTCGGGTCGTTGCCTTTTAAGCAACTATCTGGCCGGGCGGGATGCCAATCTGGGTCTGTGTGCCCAGCCTTGCCGGTGGAATTACGCCCTGGTGGAAGAAAAACGGCCGGGGCAATACTATCCGATTGTGGAGGATGAACGGGGCTCTTATGTGTTCAATTCTCACGACCTTTGCCTGATCCGGCATTTGCCGGAGTTGATTGAGGCCGGAGTAAACAGCTTGAAAATTGAGGGCCGGATGAAGAGCGTGCATTATGTAGCCACGGTAGTGCGCGCTTACCGGAAGGCTATTGATGCCTATTACCGCGACCCGGAGGGTTACCGCTTTGATGCGGACTGGTACGAGGAAATCCTAAAGGTCAGCCATCGTCCCTATACCACTGGTTTTCTTTTTGGCCGGCCTACCGCAGAGGCCCATAATTACGAAAGGTCTGATTACCTGCGGGCCTATGATTTTGTAGGACTGGTCCGGGCTTATGACGCATCCGGAGGGATAGCCACCGTGGAGCAGCGCAATAATTTCCGCGTGGGAGATGTTTTAGAGGTGGTAGGGCCGGAAACGGAGCTGTTTACGCAGCGGGTTGCGGCGATGACCGATGAAGAGGGACAGCCGATTGAGGTGGCTCCTCATGCCCAGCAGATAGTGCATATTCCAATGGAAAAACCGGTGCAACCGTGGGATATGCTGCGACGGGCCAAAGAAAATAGCTCAATCAAATATGAAGACAAGAATAGATCATAGGGTTGCGGAGGCCAGGGCGATGCGCGAAAGCAATCATGAGAACAAGTTGTATCTAAAGGTACCCAAAGAGAAAATTGCCTCCTTGATCAGGATTATGGAAGGTTACGACAATGTGGGGCTGGTTACCACGCTCGATCCCCAGGAAGGATTGGTGGCGATTCAGCTAACCCCCGACACTGCAGAAACCGTTCGGAATATTTTACGGGAACTGCCTTTTGTAAAGTATTGTGGCGAGCAAAGTTGAAAAGGAGATAAAAATAATATAAAATAATTGGCAAAAATTAAAGGAGTTAGGATATTTTATCTAGAATATAAAAAAGAAAACGAAATTCAGGCAAGATTCTACTTAAATTCAGACTAGTATGGGAATCTGCGACAGGCAATAATGTTTGTCGGGATTAAACTGATAAGGGGCTGGAAAAATAAGTTTTGCCAAACAATTCAGATAAAAATATTTATATATATAAAATATATAATTATATAATCGAGAAATCATTGAAGGGGAAAGGGATTGGGAGCTAATGTATAAGCTATGGAAAAGAACTTTTGCATTTTGTGTAGATGCTTTTTTATTGACGGGGCTTTTTGTAATCGCAGTATATCTGCTGGATTCTTTATTTAATATGGCTCCTGTTTACAATCTGTTTTCTTTTTCCGGCGGTGCGGGGCAGGGTTCTTTGTCCGTGTCCCTCCGGGGCTTTTTCGAAGCGGAAAAGTCTGCTTTTGTGTACCTGTATTACCTGGCCATTATCCTCGTCCTGTTCTTAGCTTATGAGTACTTCTTCCAGCATTCGGTGCTTTCCGCCACACCCGGTAAATACCTTTTCCGCCTGCAGGTCGTTTATCAGGAGAAAACTCTATGGAGCCTTTTAATCCGCGCCTTGCTCAAGTTCCTGTTTTGCATAACTGTTTTCGGGGTGGCCCTTGAGTTTTTCATCATGTATTTCCATAAAAAACGGCGCACGATTCACGATTTTGTGGCCGGTTCGGAGGTTTGCCCCAGGGAAGCCAGGAACAAAAGAGTGCTTCCCAAAGGGGTCGGCTGGTTCTTTTTGATTGCCGTGGTGACCTTGCTGCCTTACTATTTTGCCAATCAACTGGCCAAACAAAGTTATACCGAGATCAAGTATTCCGAGACGATCAGTATTGATGATATCGGAAAAGAATTATATGAAGGCATTTGGGTTAACAGCAACCGGACCTTGACCTTCACCTACCTCAATAACAAATTGTATATCCATGATTCCGAATACGATTTTTCCGGTTTTCAGTATCTGCCGGACCATACCCTCATGTGCCGCGACCGGAACGGGGATACGATTATCCTGGCCCGAAAAAGCAGTAAACAGCTTACCGTTTCCCAGATCACGGATAACACGGTGCGGTATTATGAATATACGAAGCAGGAACCGGAGGAAGCGCTGAGAAAATAAAAGGACGAACACAAGTATCCCTGGAAATGGGATCATAAAGAATAAAAAGGCCTCTCTTGGCAAAGATACTGCTGGGAGGGGTTTTTTGTTGGAAAAAAGGATCACTGTTTTTATGTTTATGCTCTTGCTTCCTTTTGGCTTAATTACCGGCCGCCTTTTTTCTTTACAGGTGCTGCAGAGCTACGGCGGGTATGCCGAGTCCAATTTGGTGGACAGGGCGGTCAAGATGCGCAGCCAGACCTTAGCCGCAGAAGAACACTACCGGGGGGAAATCCTGGACCGTAAAATGCGCTCTCTTACCGACAGCAGGATCAGACCCACCCTGGTGGCCTTTCCGGGCAGCATGGCCGATGTGCCGGCAGCCTGCCGGGAGTTGGCGGCAATCGTCGCTGTTCCGCCGGAAAAACTGGCTGTCGCGATTCAAAGGAGCACCGAAACCTATGGCCGCCGCGAGCCGGTGATTCTTAAAGTGAACCTTACGGCTGAGGAAGTCGGCCGGATTAAGCAAAAAAAGATCAGAGGCACGGCGGTGGTCCCTGTCAAAACCAGGTACGGGGAAAACTCCCTGGCCCGGCATTTGGTGGGGTATGTGAACAGCATCAGCCCGGAAGTATGGCAGAAATTTTCCCGGGAAAAGAAGACGGCGGATACGAATAATTATCTGCCCACCGCCTACCGGATTACGGATAAGATTGGGGTGGCGGGGCTGGAAGGGAAGTACGAGGAAGTACTAAGAGGTTCGCGGCCGGAAAACAACATCCGGGGGATTGCGGACGGCCAGGGCCGCCTTTTGGACGGTCTGGGCTATAAAATCAGCCGGCAGGAAGCGGACCGGTGGAGAAACCATTTGGTGCTCACCATTGACCGGGATTACCAGGCCATCGTGGAAAAGATTATGGATGAGGAGATTGCGCGGGGGGCGGTGGCCGTAATCGATATTCCCAGCGGGGACGTGCTGGCGATTGCCAGCCGTCCCAATTTTGACCAGAACCTGATTGAAAAATATCTTTCGGGCTATGATGAATTGTTGGACCGCTCGGAACGGGTGGCTTTTTATCCCGGCTCGGTGTTTAAAGTGGTGGTGGCGGCCGGGGTTTTGGAAGAAAACTTGAAGGGGGAACCGCTAAGCTGTGCGGGCAAATATGTGTTCCCCGACGAGACGCAGATTAATTGTACCCGGGAACATGGCGCGCTTGATTTAAAGGAAGCGCTGGTAAAATCCTGTAATACGGCCTTTGTGGAATTAGGATTACGGTTAGGAAGGGAAAAACTGACCCGGTATGCAAACAAACTAGGCCTTAAAGTGGCCCTGGGCGCCGATTCGCCCCCGGCTTTATTGGCCAATGCCTCCATCGGCCAGCAGGGGGTTTTAGTTAGTCCCTTGCAGATCGCTAATTTGTATGCTACTATCGGAAGAAACGGAGTATACCGGCCCTACCGGCTGGTGGCCCAAATCCGCAATTATCAGGGCGAAGTGATTCAGGATTTTCCGGTAAAGTATGGGGAGCAGGTGCTTCTTCCTTCAACTTGCGCCTATCTCAAGGAATGTTTGACCGCGGCGACCCGAGGA
>Ga0208564_1001912_pt1 | contig 17042 bp, 10 predicted proteins | sample AD_UKC073_MetaG_FD_184439 | JGI IMG/M metagenome (GOLD analysis project Ga0208564, IMG submission 184439) | Active sludge microbial communities of municipal wastewater-treating anaerobic digesters from USA - AD_UKC073_MetaG (SPAdes) (version 2) | ecosystem: Engineered > Bioreactor > Anaerobic >... | reverse complement strand
GCAGGCCGGGGGGGATGTCGATGTGCAGCCGCGCCGCCGGCACATAACGCTGCAGCCGGCGCGAGGCCGAGCCCACCAGCTCGTCGATGCCGATCCAGTCGCGCGCCAGCGTCAGGCCCTGGTGGCCCAGGCGGGTCATGTCCAGCAGGTTCTGGATGTAGCGGTCCAGCCGCTCACCCTCGACGCGGATCATCTCCAGCAGGCTGTGCCGGTCTGCCGTGTCCATGGCCGTGCCATAGCGCGCCAGGCTGTCGGCCGCGCCGATCATGGACGACAGCGGCGAGCGCAGGTCGTGCGACACCGAGGACAGCAGGGCCGAGCGCAGCCGCTCGGTCTCGCCCGCCACCCGGGCCGCCTCCAGCTCGGACACCAGCCGGGCGCGCAGAGCGGCCTGGCCGATGTCGTCCACCATGCTCTCGGCCAGCCGGCGCTGCTCGAAGCCCAGGCGCGCCATGGCGGAGGGGAAGCGCAGGGCCACCACGCCCAGGGTGTCCTGGTCCGAGCGCACCGGCAGGAACCACCAGGCCGAGCCGGCCAGGGTGTCGGTGTAGCGGCCGCTGGCCTGGCCGTGCTGCTGCGTCCAGTCGGCGGCCGCCAGGTCCTTGGCGCCCAGTTCTGGCGCCACCGCGTTGGGCCCTGATGCGCCGTTGATGCGTATCCAGGCCTGGGCCTGCAGCGTGCCGTGCAGGGCGGTGGCACCAGCCTGGATGACCTGGCCCAGGTCGGCCGCCGTGGACAGCTGGCGGCCCAGGTTCTGCATGGCCGTGGCATGGGTGTTGGCCACCCGCAGGGCCAGCACCTGCATGCGCAGGCGCGAGGCCAGCCGCCCGGCGATCAGCGCGGCGGCCAGGAAGATCAGCACCGTGGTGACGCCCTGGTGGGCGCTGATGAAGAAGGTCAGCCGCGGCTCGATGAAGAAGAAGTTGTAGGCCAGGAAACACAGCACCGCCGTGGCGAATGCGGTGGGCATGCGGCTGCGCGAGGCCACCAGCAGCACGGCGATGAGGAAGACCATCGACAGGTCCTGCAGCGCCAGGAAGCGCTCGGCCAGCGCGGCTGCGGCCACGGCGCCGGCGGTGGCCAGCAGGGACAGGGTCACCTCGTGGCGGGTCAGGTGGTCGCGGGTGGCGCTCCACAGGTTCATGGTGTGGCGGCGCGCGCGCTGGCGCGCCTGGGGCGTGCTGACGATGGTCAGCTCGTAGCGCGCGCCGCGCTGCAGCAGCTGCTGGGTGAGGGTGCGGTTGAAGACCCGGGCGATGGGCCGCTCGCGGGTGCGCCCGATTACGATGGAACGGGCGCCGCGCGCGGCGGCGGCGTCCAGCAGGGCCTGCGCCACGTCGGTGCCGTGCAGCACCTCGGTGCCGGCGCCCAGGCTGCGTGCCAGGGCAAAGGCCTTGTCCATCTCCAGCTGCCGGGCCTGGCCGTCGCGCGGTGCGGCCACCGCCTGGCCGGTATCGACACACACCACCGACCAGGGCGCGCCGCGCCGCTCGGCGATGCGCCAGCCGGCCCGCACCAGGTATTCGGACTGGCCCTGCCCGTCGATGGCCACCACCACATGGCGCTGCATGGCCAGGCTGTCCAGGCCGCGCGCGGTGCGGGTCTCGCGCAGGTCGGCGTCCACATGGTCGGCCACGGTCTGCATGGCCAGCTCGCGCAGTGCCGTCAGGTTGGACGGCGAGAAAAAGGCCTGCAGCGCCTGCTGGGCCTGCTCGGGCAGGTAGACCTTGCCCTGCTGCAGCCGCTCGATCAGCTCGCGCGGCGGCAGGTCCACCAGCCGGATGTCGCGCAGGCGCTCGAACAGCGCGTCGGGCACCGTTTCGCTGACGCGGATGCCGGTGATCTGGTGCACCACGTCGTTCAGGCTTTCCAGGTGCTGGATGTTGACGGTGGTGTAGACGTCGATGCCAGCGTCGAGCAGCTCGTCCACGTCCTGCCAGCGCCGTTCGTGGCGGCTGCCGGGCATGTTGCGGTGGGCCAGCTCGTCCACCAGCACCACGGCGGGGCGGCGTGCCAGCAGGGCGTCCAGGTCCATTTCTTCAAAAACGCGGCCTTGGTGTTCCACCTTTTTGCGTGGCTGCAGGGGCAGGCCGTCCACCAGGGCCTGGGTCTCAGTGCGGCCATGGGTTTCGACCAGGCCGATCAGCACGTCCGTGCCCTGGCGCTGCAGTTCGCGGGCGCGCGTGAGCATGGCGTAGGTCTTGCCCACACCGGGGGATGCGCCCAGGAATACGGTGAGCCGCCCTGCCGCCTGGCGCTGCAGGGTGCCGACGAGTGCGTCGGCCTGTTCCTCACGGTCGGAGTCTTCGGTGGCCATGCCCGCAGCTTGCCACATCGTCAGCGGGTACCCGGCAGCTGGTCCAGCGCCAGGTTGAGCTGCAGCACGTTCACCCGGGGCTGGCCGAACAGGCCGAACTGCGGTGGCTCGGTGTGCCTGGCCACCAGCGCGGCCACGGCGTCCGGGTGCAGGTCGCGTGCGCTGGCGATGCGGTTCAACTGGATGGCGGCCCCGCGTGGGCTGATGTGCGGGTCGATGCCGCTGCCGGACTGGGTGACGAGTTCACCCGGCACCTCGGTGGGTGCCACGCCGTCGCGCTGGGCCACCGCCGCGCGGGTGTCCGCCAGGCGCTGGCGCAGGTCGGGGTTGGTGCGCGCCTGGTTGCTGCCGGCCATGGCCATGGTGTCGTAGGCGGCGGCCGAGGGGCGTGGCTGGAAGTAACGGTCGCTGGCAAAGCCCTGCGCCACCAGCGCCGAGCCCACCACCTGGCCGCCGCGCTGCACCAGGCTGCCGTTGGCCGCTTCGGGGAACAGGGCCTGGCCCAGGCCGACGCCCGCGAGGGAATACAGGAAGCCGCAGCCGGCCAGGGTGAGCAGCGCGAGACTGGTGGCGCCGCGCAGCAGGCCGGGCGCCAGAAAGCGGTCACCAGAGGGGGTAAGTGGATGTGTATACATGGCAATGCTCCTCAGAGGGTGAACACGGCGGTCAGGGCCATGTCGATCAGTTTGATGGCGGCGAAGGGCAGCAGCAGCCCGCCCACGCCGTACACCAGCATGTTGTTGCGCAGCAGCTCGGTGGCGCTGGCGGGCTTGAAGCGCACGCCGCGCAGCGCCAGCGGGATCAGCAGCGGGATGATGATGGCGTTGAACACCAGGGCCGACAGCACGGCGCTGGCCGGGCTGGCGAGCTGCATCACGTTGAGCACGGCCATCTGCGGGATGCTGGCGGCGAACAGTGCGGGCAGGATGGCGAAGTACTTCGACACGTCATTGGCCAGCGAGAAGGTGGTGAGCGCGCCGCGGGTGATGAGCTGCTGCTTGCCGATTTCCACCACCGCGATCAGCTTGGCCGGGTCGGAGTCCAGGTCCACCATGTTGCCGGCCTCCTTGGCGGCCTGGGTGCCCGAGTTCATGGCCAGGCCGATGTCGGCCTGGGCCAGTGCGGGTGCGTCGTTGGTGCCGTCGCCCACCATGGCCACCAGCCGGCCCTGCGCCTGCTCGGCGCGGATGCGGGCCAGCTTGTCCTCGGGGCGGGCTTCGGCGATGTAGTCGTCCACACCGGCCTCGGCGGCGATGCTGGCGGCGGTGAGCGGGTTGTCGCCGGTGATCATCACCGTTTTGATGCCCATTTCGCGCAGCCGGGCGAAGCGCTCCTTCAAGCCATGCTTGACCACGTCGGACAGCTCCACCACGCCCAGCACATGGCGGCCATCACTCACCACCAGCGGCGTGGCGCCGCTGCTGGCCACCTGGGCCACACGGGCCTCCAGCTCGGCGGGCACCTGCCCGCCCAGCGCCTGCACATGCCGGGTGATGGCGTCGCGGGCGCCCTTGCGGATCATGCGGCCGCCGCCCAGGTCCACGCCCGACATGCGTGTCTGCGCCGAGAAGGGCACGAAGCCGGCGTTGTCGGGCTCCACCAGTTGCTCACCCTTGTCGCGGGCGAGGCGCACGATGGACTTGCCCTCGGGCGTGGGGTCGGCCAGCGAGGCCAGCAGCGCGGCCTGGCGTAGCTGGGCGGCGTCCACCCCGGCCATGGCGTGGAAGGCGGTGGCCTGGCGGTCGCCATGGGTGATGGTGCCGGTCTTGTCGAGCAGCAGCACGTCCACGTCGCCGGCCACCTCCACGGCCTTGCCGGACTTGGCCAGGATGTTGGCCTTCAGCGCCCGGTTCATGCCCGCGATGCCGATGGCCGGCAGCAGGCCGCCGATGGTGGTGGGGATCAGGCAGACCAGCAGGGCGATCAGCAGCACCAGGTTGACCTGCACACCCACGGCGGCGCCGATGAAGGGCAGGGTGGCCACCACGATCAGGAAGGTCAGCGTCATCACCATCAGCAGGATGCCCAGGGCGATCTCGTTGGGGGTCTTCTGGCGGTTCGAGCCCTCGACCAGCGCGATCATGCGGTCGAGAAAGCTGTGGCCGGGCTCGGCGGTGATGGCCACCACGATGCGGTCGGACAGCACCTTGGTGCCGCCGATCACGCCCGAGCGGTCGGTGCCGGCCTCGCGCAGCACCGGGGCCGACTCGCCGGTGACGGCGGCTTCGTTGATGGTGGCCATGCCTTCGATGATCTCGCCGTCGGCCGGGATCTGCTGGCCGGCCTCGACCAGCACCCGGTCGCCCGGGCGCAGGCTGGCGGCCGGCACGGCGGACTCGTTGCCGCTGGCATCCAGGCGGCGGGCCACCAGGTCCTGGCGGGCCCGGCGCAGCGATGCGGCCTGGCCCCGGCCACGCGACTCGGCCACGGCCTCGGCAAAGTTGCCGAACAGCACGGTGGCGAACAGGATGGCCGTCACAGCCCAGCCAAAGCCGGGGCTGGTGGCGCCGGCCAGCGTGGCCACGGCGGCCAGCACGGTGCCGAGCCAGACGACGGCCATCACCGGGTTGCGGATGATGTGCTGCGGGGCGAGCTTTCTGAAGGCGTCGGCCAGGGCGGGCCAGAGGCTGGCAGGGGTGGTGGCGTGGGGTGTTGAAACGCGGGTGTTCATGGCGTCTCCTTATTGGGCTGGATGGGCCAGTTGTTGCAACAAGGTGAGGTGTTCGGCCACGGGGCCCAGCACCAGCACCGGCATGAACTGCAACAGCGTGAGGATGATGACGATGCCGATCAGCGTGAGCGCGAAGGTGGGGGTCTCCACCTGCAGGCTGCCGCTGCCCTCGGGGGCGCGGCGCTTCGCGGCCAGCATGGCGGCGATGGCCAGCGGAATGACCAGCGCGGGGTAGCGCCCGGCGGCCAGCACGAAGGCGCAGGACAGGTTCCACCACGGCGTGCCGTCGGCCAGGCCCTCGAAGCCCGAGCCGTTGTTGGCAAAGGCCGAGGTGTACTCATAAAACACCTGGCTGATGCCATGGAAGCCGGGGTTGGAGGTGCCCGCCAGGCCCGGCACGGCCAGCGTGATGGCGGTGAAGCCCAGGATGACCAGCGGCTGCCATAGCACCAGCACGGCCAGCAGCCGCACCTCGGGGCCTTCGATCTTGCGGCCGAACAGCTCGGGCGTGCGGCCCGTCATCAGCCCGGCGATGAACACCGCCAGCAGCAGATACACGATGAACTGCTGCAGCCCGCAGCCCACGCCGCCCCAGATGGCGTTGATGAGCATGTTGGACATGGCCACCAGCCCGGTCAGCGGCGCGGCGGAGTCCAGCATCAGGTTGACCGAGCCGTTGTTGACCTGGGTGGTCATGGCTGCCCACAGCGACGAGGCGTCCACGCCCAGGCGCAGCTCCTTGCCCTCCATCAGTGCCAGGTCGGCCGCCGTGGCGGAATAGCCCTCGGACCACATCGCCACGCCCACGGACACGAGCGACATCACCAGCATGGTGCCGAACACCAGGGCGCCGAACCTGCGGCGCCCGGTGAAGGCGCCCACCATGAAGATGGTGGACACCGGGACCAGCGCGATGGCCAGGGTCTGCAGGAAGTTGCTGAACGGCGTGGGGTTCTCCAGCGGCACGGTGCTGTTGGGGCCGTACCAGCCGCCGCCGTTGCTGCCCAGCTGCTTGATGGCCACCATGGGCGCCACCGGGCCGAGCGGGATCTTCTGGGTAGGCGCGCCGGCGCTGGTGTCCACCGGGTGGGCCACCGGGCCGGCGGCCAGCGTGGCGGGCACGCCCTGCCAGCTGAGCAGCAGCGTGAGCACCAGGCACAGCGGCAGCATGAAGCGCAGGGTGGCGCGGGTCACGTCCACCCAGTAGTTGCCCACGTCGATGGCCGCGCCGGTGCCTTCCCGCTGGCGGCCGCCGAACAGGCCGCGCAGCGTGGCGGCGGCCAGGGCCAGGCCCATCACCGGGGTGATGACCTGCAGGCCCACGATGGCGCTCATCTGCGCCAGGTAGGACAGCTGGGCCTGGCCGGCGTAGTGCTGCTGGTTGGTATTGGTGAGGAAGGACACCATGGTGTGCAGGGCCAGGTCCCAGGCCATGTTGGGCACACCGTCGGGGTTCAGCGGCAGCCAGGCCTGGGCCATGAAGATGCCCCACACCACCAGTGCCAGCAGCAGGTTGCTGGCCAGGAAGGCACCGGCGTAGCCGCGCCAGCCCATGCCGGTGCCGGGGTGCGTGCCCAGCAGGCGGTAGATGGGGCGCTCCAGCCAGGTAAACAGGGGGTCGCTGCGCATGGGGGTGCCCCGCATGACGGCCGCCAGGTAGCGGCCCAGCGGCCAGCCCAGCGCCAGCAGCAGGGCCAGGAAGAGCAGTGCTTCGGTCATGCTGCAGACCTCCGCACAACGTGCCCGCAGGGGGCGTCAAGGTGGAAACCGGGTGGGCCGAAGCACGGGGCGGAATACATGGATGGCAGGTGGATGCATGGCGAAATCGCCTGCCTGCAGTATTCGAGACCTCCCCGTAAAAACGCCATTCCAGCCATGGCGCCGCGCATCAATTCTGCGTAAATTCTGCGACTGGCCACAGCACAAGACCGCCATGGGAAGGGCTTCCGATGGCGGTCCTGGGTTGTATTTTGCTATCTAATCAATAGCTGCAGGCGGAGATAAATCCTCGGCCTCAGGCCTGTTTGGCTTGAAAAAACCGGTGCAGGCCGGTTTCAGCGGGGCAGGGTGTTCTTGTAGATGACACCGTCCTTCATGATGAGCTTGAAGCTCTGTTCCGGGCGGGTGATCAGCGTGATGTCGGCGACCGGGTCACCGTCCACCAGCAGCAGGTCCGCCAGCGCGCCCACCTGCACCACGCCGAGCTTGCCGGGGTAGGGGTTGCGCTTGCCGGTCAGCTGCAGCAGCTCGGCGTTGGTGCCGGTGGCCATCACCAGCGCCTCGCCCGTGGTGTACCAGCGGGTCAGGCTGGCGAGGATGGCCCCCTGCTGCGCGGCCAGCGCGGCGGAGAACAGCACGTCGGTGCCCCACGCAGTCTTGAGCCGGTATTTCTTCGCCAGTGTGTAGGCATTGTGGTTGCCGGCGAACACTTCCTCGGCTTTTTTCCGCTCGAACGAGCCCGGCGGGAACGCATCGGCCATGGCGTCCGGGAATGGCTGGATGCTCAGCCAGATGCCCTTGCTCTGCATCAGCCGGGCAGCATCCTCGTCCATCAGGCTGCCGTGCTCGATGACCTTGACCCCCGACTCGATCGCCTGGCGGATGGCATCGGCCGTGTAGGCATGCACGGTGACATAGGTGCCCCAGTTGCCGGCCGCTTCCGTGGCAGCGCGCAGCTCTGCCGGGGTGAAAGTGACTACATCCAGCGGGCTGTGCGGTGAGGAAACACCGCCGCCAGCCGTCAGCTTGATGTGCGCCGCCCCGCGCATGAGCTGCTCACGCACGCGCATGCGCACCTCGTCGGGGCTGTCGGCGATGGCGCTGTCGCCATCCATGTCGCCGACGGCGCCAGGCGCCCCCTGCTTGCGTGGCAGGTCGCCGGCCTGGCGGAAATCCCCATGGCCGCTGGTGACGCTGATCATGGCCCCGGACGGGTAGATGCGTGGGCCCGGCACCACGCCTTCGTCCACCGCCTGCTTCAGCCCGAAGACGTTGCCGCCCACGTCGCGCACGGTGGTGAAGCCGCGCATCAGCGTGCGCTGGGACTCCGCCACCGCGACCGCAGTCAGGTAGCGCGCATCACCGCTGAGGATGGCGCCCAGCGACGGGGCCGCCATCATGCTGTGCCAGTGGGCGTCGATCAGGCCGGGCATCAGCGTGCGGCCATTGCCGTCGATCACCTGGGCGCCGGCTGTGGCCGCTGCATCCAGCGGGGTCGCCGAAATCTGCGCAATGGTGTTGCCCTTGACCAGCACGTACGACGGCCCCGACAAGGTGGCACTGGTGCCGTTGAACACCCGGACGTTCTGGAACAGCGTGGTGGCGGGAGCCTTGGCGGCTTGCACCGCCTGGGGCTGCGGGCCTGCGACGTGCGCCTGCACCGCGCCAGCGGCAGCCAGCGCCAGGGCCGCCAGCCAGGGCAGGCAGGCGGCGCGCAGCCTTGGAGCACATGGCGCAGAGGAGAGAGGACGGATGTGCATGGCAATGTTCCCGGTGATGTGGAGGGAAGCGGCCGCGTATCCTGGTCCGCTGGTCAGTCGATCGCGCTCGCTGACTTCACCTGGCTGCGCAGCACGAACTTCTGGATCTTGCCGGTGGAGGTCTTGGGCAGCGCACCGAACACTACCTGCTTGGGCACCTTGAAGCGGGCGAGGTGGGTGCGGCAGAACTCGACCACCTCCTGTTCGGTGGCACTGGCGCCCGTCTTGAGTTCCACGAACGCGCAGGGCACCTCACCCCATTTCTCGTCGGGGCGGGCCACCACGGCGGCCAGCATCACGGCGGGGTGGCGGTGCAGCACGTCCTCCACCTCCAGCGAGCTGATGTTCTCGCCGCCCGAGATGATGATGTCCTTGCTACGGTCCTTGATCTTGACGTAGCCGTCGGGGTGCATCACCGCCAGGTCGCCGGTGTGAAACCAGCCGCCGGCGAAAGCCTCGCGGGTGGCTTCGGGGTTCTTCAGGTAACCCTTCATCACCACGTTGCCCCGGAAGAAGATCTCGCCCATGGTCTCGCCGTCGGCGGGCACCGGCTCCATGGTTTCGGGGTTGAGCACGGTGACGGCCTGCTGCAGCGGGTAGGGCACACCCTGGCGGCCGTTGAGGCGGGCCCGCTCCTCGGCGGGCAGGCTGGCCCAGGATTCCTGCTTGGCGCACACGGCGGCGGGGCCGTAGACCTCGGTCAGGCCGTAGACGTGGGTGAGGTTGATGCCGGCGGCCTCGCAGCCCTCGATGACGGTGGCTGGCGGCGCGGCACCGGCGATCAGGCCATGCACCGTGTGGCTGATACCCTCGCGCAGCGTGGCGGGCGCGTGGATGAGCATGCTGTACACGATGGGCGCGCCGCACATATGGGTGATGTGGTGCTGGCGGATCAGCGGGAAGATCAGTGCCGGGTCCACCCGCCGCAGGCACACGCTGGTGCCGGCGATGAGCGCCATGGTCCAGGGGAAGCACCAGCCGTTGCAGTGGAACATGGGCAGCGTCCACAGGTACACCGCATGGTGCGGCAGGCTCCAGCTGATGACGTTGCTGGCGGCGTTCAGGTAGGCGCCCCGGTGGTGGGTGACCACGCCCTTGGGGTTGCCGGTGGTGCCGCTGGTGTAGTTCAGCGCGATGGCGTCCCACTCGTCCGGGGGCAGCGCCCAGGCGTACTGCGGGTTGCCGGTGGCCAGGAAGGCCTCGTAGCTGGTGTCGCCCAGGTAGGCGCCTGCGGGCGCGGTGTCGTCTTCCACCTCCACCACGTAGGGGCGGGGGCCCTGCAGCAGATCCAATGCCTTGGCGATGACGCTGGCGAACTCGCGGTCGGTCAGCAGCACCTTGGCTTCGCCATGCTCCAGCATGAAGGCGATGGCTTCGGGGTCGAGCCGGGTGTTGAGGGTGTTGAGCACGGCGCCCGCCATGGGCACGCCGAAGTGGGCCTCGAACATGGCCGGCACGTTGGGCAGCATCACTGCCACCGTGTCGTTCTTGCCCACGCCGCGCGCGGCCAGGGCGCCGGCCAGCTGGCGGCTGCGGGTGTAGGTGTCGCGCCAGGTCTGGCGCCGCTCGCCATAGAGGATGGCCACCCGGTCCGGGTAGACATGGGCGGCGCGCTCGATGAAACTCAGCGGGGACAGCGCCACATGGTTGGCGGTATTCTGGTCGAGCCCCTGGTTGTAGGGCGATTCGGTAGGGCGCATCTGTCTCTTTCTGCGATAGGTAGGCACAACCGTGGGACTGTACCGCTGCGACACGCTGTTGCGCAGGGATTCCCTGGGGGCTGTTTTGCTACTTTTTATGTAGCTTCATGCCTTGGTGAAATGGTCGCCTACGGCTATTTTTAACCTTAAATTCAGCGGATTCAGCCTGCTGCAAGCCTGGTGTGCTGCAGTGGGGGCAAGGGGTTTTGGCGGATGCGCAGGCCAGCAGCGCCACGACGATGCCCACGCCGATCCACAGGCTCACCCCCACCCGGCGGCGGGCCAGTCCTGGCGGCCGACTGGATGGTGAGCCGTCCGGGTGGGACAATCCGCCCATTCCGTTCATCCAGACACACCATGACCCTTGCTGCTGAACTCATCAAGACCCTGGCCCCCACCGGTACGCTGCGCGCCTCCATCAACCTGGGCAATCCCATCCTGGCCAAGCGGGGCCCGGACGGCCAGCCCATGGGTGTCTCGATCGACCTGGCGCAGGGCTTGGGGCGCCTGCTTGGTGTGGGCGTCGAATTGGTGGTCTTCGATACGGCCGCCCAATCGGTGGAAGCGGTGAACCAGGAGCAGGCGGATGTCGGCTTCTTCGCCGTGGACCCGGCGCGGGGCGCGGGCATCCACTTCACGGCGCCCTATGTGCTGATCGAGGGCGCTTATATGGTGCGAAACGATTCACCCCTGCAAGACAATGCCGAAGTGGACCAGCCTGCCAACCGGGTGGTGGTGGGCAAGGGCAGTGCGTATGACCTCTATCTCAGCCGCGAACTGAAACAGGCGCAGATACTGCGTTCACCCAGTTCGCCCACCGTGGTGGACACCTTTATCGACGAGGGCGCCGAAGTGGCGGCAGGGGTGAAGCAGCAGTTGCAGGCCGATGCGTTGCGTGTCGGGGGCGTGCGGCTGCTGCCAGGGCGCTTCATGGTCATCCAGCAGGCCATGGGACTCCCAAAAAGTCGGGGTGAAGCTGCTGCGGCGCTGCTGTGCCGTTACGTCGAGGACATGAAGGCGAGTGGCTTCGTGGCACAGGCACTGCAGCGCTACGGGATCCAGGGTGCATCGGTCGCACCCGTGCAGGCATGATGATCATGGTGTTGCCAGCGCACGCTGAGCCGGGAAAAGCGCTGACATTGGAAGCCGCGCCTGGGTCTACACTGGCATCCTTTGCAACACAAGGAGTGAGCATGGTTTCACAACGCACGATGGCGCGGGTGCTGGGCGGTATGGGCGCATTGGTTCTGGCGATGGCGTCCACCAGTGCCTTCGCACAGAGCCGCGAATGGCAAAAAGGCTACGACGCCGGTTTTCGTGATGGGTTTGCCGCCGGGCAGAACGCCGGCGCTGGCGGTGTGCCGCCTTTTCAGCCCCCGCCTGCCGGCAACTGGCAGCAAGGGCGCCTGGTAGTGGATGACGCCCAATTCGGCGTTCGCGGAGCGACCTGTAACGCCCGCTGGGCTGTGCAAAGCACCGTGGACCGCCAGGGCCCCAACCGCATCTACGCCAGCACCCAGCTCTGTGGCGACCCGGCCCCCAACCGGCCCAAGACCCTGTGGGTGACCTACCGCTGCGACAACCGCCGCCCGGTCAGTGTGTCTGCTCCTGAAGGCCGCTGGCTGAACCTGAACTGCTGATCCTGGCGGTTGGCCGTCAGGCGCCGGCCACCGGCATGGTGTAGTTCAGCGTCATGCGGCCGCCGTCCACGGTGACGATCTCGCCGGTCACGTAGCTGGCGGCATCACTGGCCAGCCAGGCCACGACATCGGCGATCTCCGATGGCTCGCCCAACCGGCCCATGGGCGTGCGGCTCATGATCTTCAGGCGAGCCTCCTCGCTGGTCAGCACCGCCTTGGCGGCCAGTTCGGTGGCAATGGTGCCGGGTGCCACGGCATTCACCCGGATACCCTTGTCGGCCAGTGCCAAGGCCATCACCCGGGTCAGCTGGTTGATGCCACCCTTGCTCACGTTGTAGCTGGCGATGGTGGGAATGGCCATCACCCCGTTGACCGAGCTCATGTTCACGATGCTGCCCCGTCCCACACGGGCCATCTCGCGGGCCACGGCCTGGCCCACCAGGAACGAACCCTTGAGGTTGACCCGTAGCACGGCATCGAAATCTGCTTCAGTGACTTCCAGGAAGTCGGCCGCCTTGAAGATGCCGGCGTTGTTCACCAGCACGTCGATACGGCCATGGCGCGCCATGGTGGCGGCCACCAGGGCATCCACCTGCGCCTTGTCACCCACGTCGCAGTGCTGGTAGAGGCAGCCGAGTTCGTTGGCCAGCGCCTGCCCGCGCACATCGTCCACGTCAGCGAGCACGACAGACGCGCCTTCACGGGCAAAACGCCGGGCGCAGGCTTCGCCGATGCCTTGTGAAGCGCCTGTGACGATGACAACGCGGCTATGCAGGCCCAGAGAAATCAGAGAAGGTGAAAGATCGGGAGTGGTCATGTGCGGGTGTTGTGGTGCCAGGCATTGGCACAGTCCTGTGCGGACAAGCCGATTGCCTGCGCTGATTTCCGAGTTTGAACAGTGCCGAGCCTACCCCAAAAGTTGTTCGGGGTTGTTGCGGGGTCAGGGGAGGTGACACATAGGGGTTTTTAAACACATATGGTCATGCCACGGCACAGAACATTGCCGACATCGAGGACGCCTACGCCGGCATGAGTGCCATCCTGGTGCTGATCGACCGCGCCCGCAAAGACATCGACCAGATGCTGACGCTATATTTTTAATAGCTTCATGTTGCCAAAATATGGGGCCCTGGGCAGCAAAAGTGTGGTGGGATGGCCGACATGCGGCCATTGTGCCGATAGGGGAACAGCGCAAAAGCAAAAGGGGCGCCTGCGCGCCCCTTTTGCATCAACGAACCTCAGCGGGTCCGGAAAATTCAGCGGCCGTAGCCACCACCGCCGCCAGAGCGGCTGCCCCCACCGGAGCGGCCACCGCCGCCCCCGTAACCACCACCGCCGGAGCGGTTGCCGCCACCGCCGCCATAACCACCACCACCCGGGCGGCGGCCACGGCCTGCAGCCATGCTGTCCACGCTGGTGCGCATCGGGTCAGGTTGCGAGCCGGGTGTGACAGGGCGCAGGCCGTTGGCATTGCGAAAGCTGCTGGGGGTGCCGAAGCTGGTCATGGCATGGTTGGCACCACGTTGCTCGGAGGCGTCGCTGTTGCCGCCGCCGCTGCGCCGGCCTTGCTGCCCCTGCGCTCCGCGTTGAGGATGGGCATTACCGGGACCACGTGGACCCTGTCCTTGCGATGGACGCGGACCGTGTGGGCGGGGCTGGCCGCCGCCTTCCCCTTGTGCATCACGGGGGGCACTGCTCCGTGGGCCGCGGCCGCCACGGCCACCGGCGTTACCGGCATTGCCACCACGCCCGCCGCCACCACCACCGCCTTCGGCCTTGTTGGTGCGGATGCGGTCCATCATCTCGCTGCGAGCGGCCTTGGCCGCAGCCTGCATCACTTCGCGGCTGGGCGGTTTGCCCGCGCCGCCCCAGATGGTCTGGCGGCCCATGGCGATGGGCTCGGCCTTTTCGCCGGCTTCGGGGCCGAAGCCCTCCATCACCTGCACGGGGATCTGCTGCTTGGTGAAGCGCTCAATCTCCATCATGAAGCCTTCTTCGTCCATACAGACCAGGTTGACCGCTTCGCCGCTGTTGCCGGCGCGGCCGGTGCGGCCGATGCGGTGCACATAGTCTTCGGGAACGTTCGGGATTTCGTAGTTGACGACGTGGGGCAACTCGTCGATGTCGATGCCGCGTGCAGCAATGTCGGTGGCCACCAGGGCGCGAATCTCGCCGCTCTTGAAGCCGGCAAGCGCCTGGGTGCGGGCGCTCTGGCTCTTGTTGCCGTGCAGCGCCATGGCGCTGATGTTGTTCTTGGTGAGGAACTCGGCCACGTTGTTGGCACCGAACTTGGTGCGGGTGAACACCAGCACCTGGCTCCAGTTGTTGCGGTTGATGATGTCCACCAGCAGGGCCTTTTTCTTGCCACGGCCCACCGGATGGATCACCTGGGTGATGCGCTGTACGGTGGTGTTGCGTGGCGTGACCTGCACGCTCTGCGGGTTTTTCAGCAGGCCGTTGGCCAGGTCGCGGATTTCGTCGCTGAAAGTGGCGGAGAACAGCAGGCTTTGTTTGTCCTTCGGCACCAGGGCCAAGATCTTCTTCACGTCATGGATGAAGCCCATGTCCAGCATGCGGTCGGCTTCGTCCAGCACCAGGATCTCGATCTGGCTCAGGTCCAGCACACCTTGTTGCTGCAGGTCAAGCAGGCGGCCGGGGGTGGCCACCAGCACGTCGACACCCTTTTTGACCTTGGTGATCTGGGGATTCATGCCAACGCCGCCGAAGATCACGGTGGAGCTCAACTCCAGGTATTTGCCGTAGGTCTTGACGGATTCTTCCACCTGCGCGGCGAGTTCGCGGGTGGGGGTCAGCACCAGGGCGCGGATACCTTTGCCGCCGAATTTGTTGCGAGGGGCCTCGCCCGCGCTCAGGCGCTGCAGCAGCGGCAGAGTGAAGGCCGCAGTCTTGCCGGTGCCGGTCTGGGCTCCGCCCAGCAGGTCGTTGCCGGCCAGCACCAGGGGAATGGCCTGGGCCTGGATCGGCGTAGGCGTCTCGTAGCCTTGTTCTTGTACGGCTTGCAGAATGGCTGGAGCCAGATTCAGTTCAGTGAATGTCATTTAATGAGAGAAAAGGCGCCCATCCGGGCGCTGGGATGAAGGACGCACGCAATGCGCGTGCTGCGGTGATCGGCCTGCAGCGGTCAAGGGACCAAGCCAGTCGGTGGCAGATCAGTTTCAAGGGTGGGACAGGGCCGTGTGATGCGGCGGGAGAGTCCCCAGCGAAGTGCTGGTATTGCGGATGACTGGGGCCGCAATGCACCTATTGTCGCATGAGTTGGGCCCCATGCAACGATAATCCTGCTTTTGCTCACCTGAATCCACAACACTAATGGCCCAGTACGTCTACACCATGAACCACGTCTCCAAGACCGTGCCGCCCAAGCGGCAGATCTTGAAAGACATCTCGCTGTCCTTCTTCCCCGGCGCCAAGATCGGCGTTCTTGGCCTCAACGGCTCGGGCAAATCGTCCCTGCTCAAGATCATGGCCGGGGTGGACAAGGAGATCGAGGGCGAAGCCATCCCCATGGCGGGCCTGTCCATCGGCTACCTGGAGCAGGAGCCCAAGCTCAACCCCGAGCACACCGTGCGCCAGGCCATCGACGAAGCCATGGGCGAGGTCAACACCGCCAAGGCCCGCCTGGAGGAAATCTACGCGGCTTACGCCGAAGAAGATGCCGACTTCGACGCGCTCGCTGCCGAACAGGGCCAGCTCGAAGCCGTGATTGCCGCTGCCGGCACCGACTCTGAACACCAGATCGAAATTGCCGCCGACGCACTGCGCCTGCCCGCGTGGGATGCCAAGATCGGCCTCCTGTCCGGTGGTGAAAAGCGCCGCGTCGCGCTGTGCAAGCTGCTGCTGTCCAAGCCCGACATGCTGCTGCTGGACGAACCCACCAACCACTTGGACGCCGAGTCCGTCGAATGGCTGGAGGTGTTCCTGCAGCGCTTCACCGGCACCGTGGTGGCCATCACCCACGACCGCTACTTCCTCGACAACGCAGCCGAGTGGATCCTGGAACTCGACCGCGGCCGTGGCATCCCCTGGAAGGGCAACTACAGCACCTGGCTTGAGCAGAAGGGCGCCCGCCTGGAGCAAGAGCAGAAGAGCGAAGAAGCCCATGCCAAGGCCTTGAAGAAGGAACTGGAATGGTCACGCCAGAACCCCAAGGCCCGCCAGGCCAAGAGCAAGTCACGTCTGGCCCGCTTCGAGGAGCTGAGCGACGTTGAATATCAGAAGCGCAACGAAACCCAGGAAATCTTCATTCCTGTGGCCGACCGCCTGGGCAGCCAGGTGATCGAGTTCAAGGACGTCAGCAAGAGCTTTGGCGACCGCGTGCTGATCGACAAACTGAGCTTCAACATCCCCGCTGGCGCCATCGTCGGCATCATCGGCCCGAACGGCGCCGGTAAATCCACGCTGTTCAAGCTGATCGCCGGCAAGGAACAGCCCGACAGCGGCGAGGTCATCATCGGCCAGACCGTGAAGATGGCTTTTGTGGACCAGTCGCGCGACGCACTGGGCGACGACAAGACCGTGTGGGAAGACATCTCGGGCGGCCTGGACATCATCAACGTGGGCAAGTTCCAGATGGCCAGCCGTGCCTATGCCGGCCGCTTCAACTTCAACGGCCAGGACCAGCAGAAGAAGGTCGGCAACCTGTCGGGCGGTGAACGCGGTCGCCTGCATCTGGCCAAGACGCTGATCCAGGGCGGTAACGTCTTGCTGCTGGACGAACCATCCAATGACCTGGACGTGGAAACCCTGCGTGCGCTGGAAGACGCGCTGCTGGAGTACGCCGGCACCGTGCTTGTCATCTCCCACGACCGCTGGTTCCTCGACCGCATCGCCACCCACATCCTGGCTGCCGAAGGCGATTCGCAGTGGGTGTTCTTTGACGGCAACTACCAGGAATACGAGGCCGACAAGAAGAAGCGCCTGGGTGAAGAGGGTGCCAAGCCCAAGCGGGTGCGCTTCAAGGCCCTGAAGTAAGTCGCCGGATCGGCCGGCTTCACTGTGTGTGGCGCCGGCCAATCCCCCTCAAAGGAGCTGAGGGCATGCCTGCGCAGGCATGCCCCCGTCTGGATCAGTTATTTTTGTAAAGCGCGCCAAGCACCCGCTCGGGGTCTCCTCGTTTTCAGTGCAATAAGTGACGGTACGCAAAGCTAGCACTGGCGCGGGGGTGGTCTGGGTAGACCGTTGATTTCATTGACTTTCCTGTTCGCTTTGTAAACG
>Ga0208564_1001911_pt1 | contig 17048 bp, 15 predicted proteins | sample AD_UKC073_MetaG_FD_184439 | JGI IMG/M metagenome (GOLD analysis project Ga0208564, IMG submission 184439) | Active sludge microbial communities of municipal wastewater-treating anaerobic digesters from USA - AD_UKC073_MetaG (SPAdes) (version 2) | ecosystem: Engineered > Bioreactor > Anaerobic >... | reverse complement strand
AGGGTGCCGGGCGCTCGCGGGGTGCTTATCGGATTGGCTCCTCACACCCTAGTCTCTGCACCTTCTCGCCTACCGGTCCTTCGACCTGCCTTCGGCGAGCTTGGCTCAGGATTGCCGGGCCATTGACTGGCTGACGGTTTCCCTGAGTTCACCCGGTTTTTCCATTGCCGCTTTCACGGCAAGGTCACCATTTCGATGAGTCCTCTGCTCTAACCAACTGAGCTAACGGCCCATTCATAAAACAACTTCAACTCTCTGCGCTTTCAGCGCCCCCGAGGGGTCCCGAAAACCGCCATTTCTCCTTCGGTAGCAAGAACGTAGCAAGCGCCCCGCCGCCAACTTCCTCGATAGCAATCCGGCGAATTCGCCAGAAAGCTGTAAGTGCTTGATTTCAAAGCGTTGGAATCAAGCAACCAGTCCGAAAAAAGTGACGATTATGAGACCGACCGTCCTCTGCTCTAACCAACTGAGCTAACGCCCCGGAGCGCTCTGCAATGCTTCAAAGGACCGTATTGTAAGAGCCTACTTGTGGTGGCTCAGCGCATTGCTGACCAGACGTGATGTGATATCCACGATCTGGATCATGCGGTTGTAGGGCATACGTGTGGGGCCGATCACACCGAGAGTGCCCACGACCTGCCCGTCCACCTCGTAGGGGGCGCTCACGATCGACAAGTCCTCGAAGGGAACCACCTGGCTTTCGCCGCCTATGAAGATCCGCACACCCTCCGCCTGGCTCGAAATATCCAGCAGCCGCATCAGCTGTGTTTTCTGCTCGAAGAGATCGAACGCGCGGCGCAGGTTGCCCATGTCGGTGGAGAAATCACTGACCGAGAGCAAGTTTCGCTCGCCTGCAATGACCACTTCGTCCTGCGCCTCCGACATGGCTTCGGAACTGGCGTTGACGGCCGCCTGCATCAGCGAGGAGATCTCGCCCCGCAAATCCTCCACCTCGGACTGGAGGCGCTCACGGACCTGCTCAATGGCCATACCGGCATAGTGCGCATTCAGGAAATTAGCAGCTTCGACCAACTGGGACTGGGTGTAGTCGGCTTCAGTGAAGATCACCCGGTTCTGCACATCACCCTCGGGCGACACGATGATGACCAGGAAGCGCCTCTCGGACAGACGCAAGAACTCGATGTGCCGAAACACCGATGCACGCCGGGGGGCCATCACCACACCGACAAACTGCGAAAGATTCGACAGAAGGTGCGCTGCATTGGCAATCACCTTCTGTGGCTGTTCCGCCACCAGGGATGGTGGCGCCAGTTGCTCCCGCTGCGCAGTCAGCATGGTATCCACGAACAGCCGGTAGCCACGCGCGGTGGGTATGCGTCCCGCCGAGGTATGGGGGCTGGCGATCAGGCCGAGCTCTTCCAGGTCCGACATGACGTTGCGGATGGTGGCGGGGGACAACTCCAGTCCCGACGCCCGCGACAGGGTCCGCGACCCCACGGGCTGGCCTTCGGCGATATACCGCTCTACCAGCGCCTTCAGCAGCAACTTGGAACGATCATCAAGCATGGAACCATTCTACTGTTGAGTTTTTTTTCAGGGCAGGCGGCAGCCTCGCGCCACTTGCGGCTATCCACCCTGAACAGGACTTTCGGCAGAGCTGCAGGTCTTTGCTCGAGCGCAGTACTTTTGATGTTGTAATTTACGAATGAAATCAAAATTCAGCCGTGTGGCCCTGATTGGCAAATACCAGACTGCAGCGCCCGGCACATTGGCTGAGGAGTCTCGCAAGGTACTGGAAGACATTGCGGCCTTCCTGTCGCAGCAAGGTTGCGAGGTGGTGCTCGAAAAGGACACAGCCACCAACACCGGGATCCGTGCGTTTGACGTGTTGAATGTAGACGCCATCGGCGAAGGCTGCGACCTGGGGCTGGTGGTAGGGGGAGACGGCACCATGCTGGGCATAGGGCGCCAACTGGCGCGGTTCGGCGTGCCCCTGATCGGCATCAACCAGGGACGGCTCGGGTTCATCACCGACATTCCGCTGCAGACCTACCGCGAAACCCTGATGCCCATGCTGCAGGGTGCCTACGAGGAAGACCACCGCAGCCTGATGCACGCGAAGGTGATGCGCGGCGCCGACTGCGTATTCGAGGCGCTGGCCATGAACGACGTGGTGGTCAACCGCGGCGCCACGGCAGGCATGGTGCAGTTGCGGGTGGAAGTGGATGGCCATTTCGTGGCCAACCAGCGCGCGGACGGACTCATCATCGCGTCGCCCACGGGCTCCACGGCCTATTCCCTTTCTGCCGGCGGGCCGTTGCTGCACCCGTCCATTCCCGGCTGGGTAATGGTGCCGATCGCCCCCCACACACTGACCAACCGCCCCATTGTGCTGGCCGACGCGGCAGAAATTGCGGTGGAGATCGTGGCGGGCCGCGATGTCAGCGCCAATTTCGACATGCAGTCCATCGCCTCGCTGCAGCACGGCGACCGCATCACCGTACGGCGATCGGAGCACCACGTGCGTTTCCTGCACCCTGTGGGCTGGAGCTATTTCGACACCCTGCGCGAGAAACTGCAATGGAATACCGGAGGATCATGACGTGGCTTTGACCCACATGAACTTGCGCGACTTTGTCATCGTGCAGGAGCTGGACTTGGGGCTGGAGAGCGGCTTCACCGCGCTAACCGGCGAAACCGGCGCCGGCAAGTCGATCCTGATCGACGCCTTGCAACTGGTGCTCGGCGCCCGGGCCGATTCCGGGCTGGTGCGGGAAGGCGCGTCCCGCGCCGAGGTCAGTGCAGAATTCCATTGCCCACCCGCGCTGCTGGAGTGGCTGGACGCAACAGGCTTTGACCAGCCGGACGCCGCCGCTGAAGCACAGGTGCTGCTGCGCCGCACGGTGGACACCCAGGGGAAAAGCCGTGCCTGGATCAACGGAAGCCCGGCCACGGCCACACAGCTGCGTGAGGTGGGCGACCATCTGGTGGATATCCATGGCCAACATGCCTGGCAGAGCCTGACACGGCCGGATGCGGTACGGGGCTTGCTGGACGCCTATGCCGGCATCGAACTGGCCCCTCTAGCCGCCTGCTGGAGCAGCTGGCGCCAGGCCCAGCAGGTGCTGGCCTCCGCACGGCAGGCCCAGGGCCAGCTGCAGGACAACCGGGATCGCCTGCTCTGGCAGATCAATGAGCTGGAGAAACTGGCCCCCGCCGCTGGCGAATGGGAAGAGCTGCAGGCCCGGCACACCCGCATGTCCCATGCGCAGGCCTTGCTGGATGCAGCCCAGGGCGCAGTCAACCACCTGTCGGACGACGACACCGGTGCGCTGGATTCGCTGTCCAGGGCCCAGGCCCTGCTGCAAGCCCAAGGCCATATCGAACAGGATTTCCTGGCCTTGGTTGACGTGCTGAGCTCCGCACTTGCACAAGCGGAAGACGCCGCCCATTCGCTGCACAGCTACCTGCGCAATGCCGAACCCAACCCGCAGGCGCTAGCGGTCCTGGATGAGCGCCTGGGGCTCTGGGTCTCGCTGGCACGACGCTACAAACGCAGCCCTGAAGACCTGCCCGCGCTGCTGCAGGGCTGGAAGACTGAACTGGCCGCACTGGATGCCGCGTCGGACCTGGCCGCCCTGGAGGCTGCCGAGGCGTCTGCGGCCAAGGCCTACCAGGAGCAGGCCCAGCGCATTTCCCGATCACGCACCAAAGCGGCCCCTCAGCTCGGCAAAGCCATCACCCAGGCCATGCAAGGCCTGGGCATGCAAGGTGGGCGCTTCGAGGTTTTGCTACAAAAGGCAGAGCACCCCACGTCCACTGGATGGGAGGAGATCAGCTTTCTGGTTGCAGGCCATGCCGGCAGCACGCCCCGGCCGGTGGGCAAGGTGGCTTCGGGCGGCGAACTGTCCCGCATTGCACTGGCCATTGCCGTCACCACCAGCCAGTTGGGCACAGCCCAGACCCTGATTTTTGACGAGGTGGACTCGGGTGTCGGCGGCGCCGTAGCCGAGACGGTCGGGCGTCTGATGCAGCAACTGGGCCAGGACCGCCAGGTGCTGGCAGTGACCCACCTGCCCCAGGTGGCGGCCTGTGCCGACCACCACCTGGTGGTGTCCAAACAACTGTTTGGCAAAACGGTGAGCAGCTCCGTCGCCCCGGTCCAGGGTGATGCCCGTGTAGGTGAAGTTGCCCGCATGCTGGGCGGCGACCACCTAGTGACGACCAGCCAGGCCCACGCAAGACAGATGCTGGGGCTGCCCGGCAGCCAGCAAAGTGCAACGCAGGCACGCCGCCAGGCAGGTACCAAGAGATGACGCCCATGGACATGGAAATTGCGCTCATCACCGGCATGTCCGGTTCCGGCAAGTCCGTGGCGCTGCATGCGCTGGAGGATGCCGGGTTCTACTGCGTGGACAACCTGCCGCCCGAGCTGCTGCTGCCACTCATCGCACTGGAAGAACAACACCAGGCCACGCGTGTGGCGATTGCGATGGATGTGCGCAGTGCAACATCGCTGCCCCTGGTGCCCACCCAGCTTGCAGCCCTGCGGACCCAGGGCGTGAAGATCCGCCCCCTGTTCCTGGACGCGTCCACCGACACCCTGGTGCGGCGCTATTCAGAGACCCGCCGCCGCCACCCGCTCTCCAACAGCGAAGTGCAGGACCAGCAGCGGGCGCTGGTACAGGCCATCGAGCTGGAGCGTGAGCTGCTGGCCGACCTGCGCGACCAGGCCCATGTGATCGACACCAGCTTCATCCGCTCTGCCCAGCTTCAGGGCTACGTCAAAAGTCTGGTGTCGGTGCCCAGCAGCCGCCTGACCCTGGTATTCCAGTCCTTTGCCTTCAAGCGCGGCATTCCAGTCGACGCCGATTATGTGTTCGACGTACGCATGTTGCCCAACCCGCACTACGACCCTGTGCTGCGCCCGTTGACGGGCCGGGATGAGCCGGTGGTCACCTACCTCGAAGCCCAGCCCGAGGTAGGCCAGATGTTCCGGCATATCGAACAGTTCCTGACCCACTGGCTGGACCCGATGGCCCGCGACCACCGCAGCTATGTCACCGTCAGCATTGGCTGCACCGGCGGTCAGCACCGGTCTGTCTATCTGGTCGAGGCACTGGCGCGGCATTTTGGCCAGAAGTGGGTCACGCTCAAGCGCCACCGCGAACTCGATGCCGCCTGAAGTTCCCTTGGGCCACCCGGCACAGCAACTCAGGCCGGCACAGGCATTTGTGCTTCCAACAACTTACGCACAGGTGCCGGCAGCCCCAGTGCCTGCCACTGGTCTGCCGTGTACCAACCGCCTGCAGCCCCCTCTTCCAGGGCCATGTCGGCAGGTGCAGCCCCATCGAGTCGCACGGGGTGCAGGTGCAGGTCCTTGTGGGTCAGCACATGCAGGAAGACGGGCAGGTCCTGCGCCGCACGAGCCCCGCCATCCGGCAGGCGGGCGAGCAGGTCCTCACGGCTTGCAGAGACTGGCAGACAATACAGCCCCGCCCAGATGCCGCGCGCCGGCCGTCGCTCCAGCCAGACACGCTGGTCCTCGTCCACCGCCACCAGTAACCACCAGGCCTCCGACGTGCGCTTGAGTTTGCGCGTGCGCACGGGATACCGCTCCGGGTCACCGTCACGCCGGGCCACACACACAGTGTCCAGTGGGCAGACCATACACCGGGGCTTGCGCGCCAGGCATACAGTGGCGCCCAGGTCCATCAGGCCCTGCGTGTACCGGGGCATGGCGGTGGGCAAGGCCGTGCGCGGCAGCAGCTCTGTGGCCAGCGCCCACAGATCCCGCTCATGGGCCGGCACCGCCAGGTCGGCGTCAAAGCCCAGCGCGCGGCTCAGCACCCGTTTCACGTTGGCATCCAGGATGGCAGCGCGTTCGCCATAACAAAATGCGGCAATCGCCGCTGCCGTGGAGCGGCCGATACCTGGCAAGGTTTGCAGCAATTGCGCCGACCGTGGAAACTCCCCCTGGTGTAACGCCACGACCTGCCGTGCGCAGGCATGCAGATTACGGGCCCGGCTGTAGTAGCCCAGCCCGCTCCACAAGGCCAGCACATCGTCAGCATCGGCCGCAGCCAAGGCGGCCACATCGGGGAAACGCGCCAGGAAGCGCGGGTAATAGTCCAGCACCGTGGACACCTGCGTCTGCTGCAACATGATTTCCGAGAGCCACACCCGGTAAGGATCTTGGGTGTTCTGCCACGGCAAGGTGTTGCGCCCATGGGCTGCCTGCCAGTGCACGACAGCATCGGCCAGGCGATGCTCCACCAGGCCCTTCATGCAGTCTGCAACTCCGCTCCGGCAATGGCTGCGACGCCGGCTCCAGGCGCTACGGGCAGCACGAGCTGGGCGGTCAACTCCCGCAGTTTGGCCTCTTGTAAGTTCAGCACATCCTCGCTGGCTTCGATCTCCGCAATACGCTCCGCCAGCCCGGTAGCGGCCTGCTGGATGCGGTCGATGGCCTCGATGCGTTGGGCATAACTGCGCTGGCGCTCGGTGATCTGGGCATCCAGCTGCGAAATGGCCGATTTGCTCCACATCTCCAGTTCGCCCGCCGCCGATTCGAACACCGTGCGCACACGGGTACCCAAGGCACGCGCCAGACGCTCGGAGAACTCGGACTGCACTAGCTTCAGCAGGTTGCCAGCCCCTAGGTAGTGCACATGGGTGCTCTCGATGCGGGCGAGGTCGGACTCGTACCGCGCCAGCACCGGAGCCTGGGGCAGCTGCAGCGAAAAGCCGAACTCGGCATTGAGGCTGCGGAAGCTCGACTCCAGCATGGTGTGGATCTCGGTGCCAGACGTCTGCGCCCGTGCCAGGGCCTGGGCTAGGCGGCGGAAGGTGTCGTCATACGTCCGCTTGGCGCCGAACTTGATGCCGCGCTGCCGCAAGGCGAGGACAAGGTCGGTCATCTCGGTCTTGATGGCCGAACTGCCCAGGGTCTGGAACACATCCTTGAGCAGCTTGACGTGCACCGACCGCACCGCGTGGATCTTCTCGGCGCTGGCATCGAACTCGCGCTGTTCCTGCTCGATGCGCCCGCGCATGTGGGTGATCACCGAAGCATTCTTCCCGCGCAGGCTGCGCAGCTCCAGCATCTGGTCGTCGAGGTCGCGGCGGCGGATGTTCAGCACCCGGCTCGTTTCGGTGCGCAGGCCGGCAATGCCGGATGCCACCGTCGAGCGAAGGATCTCCTGGCGCTGGCCCAGCACACCGCGGGCCAGCACTGCCTCCAGCTGGGGCAAGGCGCTGGCGCGCAGCAAGGCGTCGTCATGGGTGATCTTGGCGACCAGGCCCTTCTGGGCCGACACCGCCAGCACCTGATCCTGCGCGATACCCAGCATGGAGGCCGACGTGGCGCACTGGCGCTGGATTTGCGTCTGCACTTCACTGCCCACACTCAAGGCATCCCACAAGGTGTCAATCTTGTTGAGCACCACCAGCCGGGTGGCGTTGTTTTCCGCCTCCGGGGCCAGATGTTCCCGCCAGATGGCCAGGTCCGAGCGTGTCACGCCGGTATCTGCCCCCAGGATGAAAACAATGCCATGCGCCTGAGGCAGCAGGCTCACCGTCAACTCGGGTTCTGCACCCACGGCATTCAGGCCCGGGGTGTCCAGGATCACCAGCCCCTGGCTGAGCAGCGGGTGGGCGATGTTGATCAGCGCATGCCGCCAGGCGGGAATCTCGACCATCCCCTGCGCATCGGGCAAGGGGTTGTCCTGGGGCAGCTCGTCATGCCAGAAGCCCAGCGCACGCGCTTCGTCCAGAGTGACCCTGCGCGTCTGTGTCACCTTGCTCAGAGCGGTGGCCAGTTGCTCAGGATCGTCCACATCCAGCGGGATCTGGGTCCATTGCTCCGGCACCAGACGCCATTCGGCCAAAGCGCGGGGCTGCAGTCGTGTCTCGATAGGCAACAGGCGCAGGCAGGGCGGTACACCAGCGTCATAACCCAGCTCCGTAGGGCACATGGTGGTGCGGCCCGGGCTGGCCGGCATGATGCGCCGGCCGAAGCCCGCAAAGAAGATGGCGTTGATCAGCTCGGACTTGCCGCGCGAGAACTCGGCCACAAAAGCCACCATCACCTTGTCGGACCGCACCTGCGCCTCCAGCCGATGGAGCCGCTCCTGCACGGCGTCGTCCATCAACTGGTGGTCGCCCATCCATTCCGCCAGCTGCTTGAGGCGCAAGGCAAATTCCCGGCGCCATGCGCCATGCAGATCCAGTTGGCTGTTGAATGAAGGTCCCACGAATGTTCCTCGGGTTGATGCTGTCAATATAGCATTGGCAGAGGGTGATTGTTACCCATCGTTACACGCAACCCCTAGGGCCTCTGGCAGCGGGAGCAGAAGTAGGTGGCGCGCTGCCCCTGGCGGATCGACTGGATGGGTGTGCCGCAGGTGCGGCAGGTCTGGTTTTCGCGTCCGTACACCATGGCTTCCAGCTGAAAATAGCCCGACTGGCCCTGCGCATTGGAAAAGTCGCGCAGAGTGCTGCCGCCTTGCTGGACCGCGCGCCGCAGGACGTCCTGGATGGCGCGGTGCAGCCGCCCTGCCCGCACCAGACTGATCTTTGACGCCCGGGTGGTGGGCCGGATACCCGCCAGGAACAAAGCTTCCGATGCGTAGATGTTGCCCACTCCGACCACCAGATCACCGGCCAACAGCACCTGCTTGATCGGTGCGCTGCGTGCACGCAGCCCGGCATGGAAAGCCGTCAGCCCGAATGCATCCGTGAGCGGCTCCACTCCCAAGTGCCCCAGCAGCTTCTGCGCCACCGGGCTTGCCTCTTCGGTCGCAAACACCACCGCACCAAACCGGCGCGGGTCATGCAGGCGCAGGGTTCCCTTCGAGGTCACCATGTCGAAATGGTCGTGCACCCCGGGCAGCCCTGGCGTGTCCGAAAAAGCCAGGCTTCCTGACATTCCCAGATGCAGCAAGAGCAGCCCGTCGTCCAGATCCAGCAGCAGGTACTTGCCACGCCGGCGCACACCGCGCACCCAGCGCCCATGCAGCATTTTTTCTTCGCAACCCAAGGGCCAGCGCAATGGCTTCCCCATGCGCACGGAAACAATCTGTGCATCCTTGATACGGTCTGCAAAACTCAGGCGGGTGACTTCGACTTCGGGTAGTTCTGGCATGGCATCAAGGTTAACAACCATGGATTATCATGATTCGATGAAGCTGTTTCTTCGCCACGCAAGCGCCCTTGCTGCCGCTGCACTTTTAGGGTCGACCTGGGTCCACGCTGCGGCCACCACACAGCAGACAGCCAAGATTTCATCAAGCCATCCAAGTCCGTCGGACACCCAAAAATTGGCTGAATTGTTCTACGAGGTACTGCTGGGCGAATTCAAGGCCAGCGAGGGCGACCCCAGCACGGCCTATGCCCTGCTGCTGGATGCAGCGCGCAAGAACACCGATGGCGCGCTCTACAAACGAGCCACCGATATTGCCCTCAAATCCCGCTCCGGGGACGCAGCCCTGGCGGCGGCACGTGCCTGGCGACAGGATCTGCCGCAGGATCGCGACGCCAACCGCTACGAACTGCAGATCCTGCTGGCACTGGGCAAGATCGAGGAGACCGCCGAGCCGTTGCGACGTGAGTTGGATGGCGCTGAAGGTGTGGTGCCCCGGAACGCCACCTTGAACGCTCTGCCCGCGATGTATGGGCGTGCGCCTGACAAAAAAATGGCCGCGGACGTTGTGGAACGGGTCCTGTCCAGAGAGCTGGCCGATCCCGACACGGTGGTCAGTGCCCTGACCACCGTGGGCCGGCTACAGTTGGCGGCAGGTAATCTGGAACTAGCACTGGATGCCGCGCGCAAGGGGCAGGAGAAAGACCCCAAAGCAGAGGACCCCGCCGTCCTGGCACTGGAAATCCTGAGTCAAGGTGCCCCCTTGGCCGAGTCGCTGGTGCGCAAATACCTCGAGAATGACCCCCAGCCCGAGTACCGGATGGCCTACGCCAAGGTGCTTGCCCAAGCCCAGCAGTACCCCCAGGCTTTGCAGCAGTTGCAGATCTTGACCAGCAGCCTGCCCCAGCTTGGAGCGGCCTGGCTACTGCAAGGTACGCTGCAAATGCAGGCTGGCGCCCTGAAAGAGGCCGAAACATCACTCAGCACCTTCATCTCCTTGGAGCTGCCGCGCCAACCGGGCGAAGCACAGAGCCGCAGCACCGTGCAGGCCCTGATGCAGCTGTCGCGCCTGGCTGAAAAGCGCCAGGACTACGCGGAGGCACAGTCCTGGCTGGACAAGGTGGACTCCCCCCAGGACACCACCGAGCAAACCCTGCGCCGTGCCTCACTGCTGGCCGCTCAGGGCCAGTTGAGCCAGGCCCGGATGCTACTGCGCGAGCTGCCCAGCGACAGCCCGGAGGACAAAAGGGCTGCGCTGATGGCTGAAGTGCAGTTGCTGCGTGATGCAAAGCTGCTCCAGGACGCCTACGAGTTGCTGGGCACAGCGGTGGCGCAATCACCCCAGGATGGCGACCTGCTCTACGAACAGGCCATGCTTGCTGACAAGCTGGGCAAGACCAGCGACATGGAACGCCTACTGAAGAAGCTGATCGCCAGCCACCCGGACTACCACCATGCCTACAACGCACTGGGGTATTCCTATGCAGACCGTGGTATCCAGCTCGAAGAAGCCCGCCGCCTCATCCGCAAGGCACTGGAGTTCGCGCCGGACGACCCCTATATCAACGACAGCCTGGCCTGGACCGAGTTCCGCAGCGGCAACTTCGCGGAAGCCCTGCGTATCCTGGAAATCGCATTCAAGGCCAAGCCCGACGCGGAAATCGCCGCCCACATGGGAGAAGTGCTGTGGGCCATGGGCGACAAGAAGCGTGCACTGGACACCTGGCGCGAGGGCCTGAAGATCGATAGTGACAACGCCACCTTGCGGGACACCCTCAAGCGCCTGCACGCCAAGCCGTGACCCCCCCCTCCATAACGCTGAGCCGGCGAGTGCTGCTGGCGGTGGCAGTGCCCACCACCACCGGATGGCTGGCAGGATGCGCCTCCCCCCGTACAACCCCCCCCAGGGAAACACAAGCCTGGACGGGCCGGCTGGGCCTGGTAGTGGAATCCGAACCGCCCCAGTCCTTTGCGGGCGGCTTCGAGCTGACCGGAACGGCTGTCATGGGCATCCTCTCCCTGTTTTCCCCCCTGGGGAGCCAGGTGGCGCGTATGCAATGGTCTCCCAACGAAGTCACGCTGACCGATGGACAGACCATACGCCAGTTCGCCTCACTGGATGCACTGACCGAGCAGACAACTGGCACAGCCTTGCCCGTCCAGGCCCTGTTCCAATGGTTGCAGGGGCACCCCAGCCATGCAGAAGGATGGGATGTCGACCTTTCCGGCTTTGGCGACGGCAAACTGGTTGCGCGTCGCAAGAACCCCCAGCCCGCCGCCATTCTGCGCATCGCACTGGACCCATAAACCATCAGGCTCCGGTGGTTGCGCATTTGGCGACTCTTGTACATTGCACCGCCATGCGCGCCCTGTACGACATTCCTGCCCCAGCCAAGCTGAACCTGTTCCTGCATATCACAGGCCGGCGACCCGACGGCTACCACCTGCTGCAATCCGTCTTCATGCTGATCGACTGGTGCGACACCTTGCACTTCGACCTGCGCCAGGACGGTGAAATTGTCCGGGAAGACCTGGCCGGCGAGTTGCCCGCTGACGACCTGTGCCTGCGCGCTGCACACGCACTGCGCGCAGCCACCGGGGTCACGACAGGCGCCCACATCGCTATTGAAAAACACCTGCCGTCCCAAGCCGGCCTGGGAGGAGGCTCATCCGACGCCGCCTCCTGCCTGCTGGCCCTGAACCGGCTTTGGAACACCCAGCTCACGCTGCCGCAGCTCAGCAAAATCGGCCTGGCCCTGGGGGCCGATGTGCCCTTCTTCCTGTGCGGACACCACGCCTGGGTCGAAGGCATCGGCGAGCAACTCACCCCGCTCACCGGCGCAAACAGCCTGCCCCCCGCGCGTTTTGTCGTGGTCAAGCCCGCCTCCGGCCTACCCACCCCTGCAATTTTTTCTGCGCCGGATTTGAAACGCGATTCAGAAGCTGCTACAATGCGAGGCTTCGCTGCAGACACTTACGGCTTTGGCCGAAACGACTTGCAGCCCGTTGCCCAACGGCTTTGCCCGGAAGTGACATCAGCCCTCGAATGGCTGAATGCGCGCCAGCTGCAAGCCCGGATGACAGGCTCAGGAAGCGCCGTGTTTGCGCAGTTGCTGGAAAGCCAGGACCTCAATGCACTGCAGGAACAAATTCCTGCAGGTTGGCAGGTCAGGCAGTGCAGCAATCTGGACGCACATCCTTTGGCTGGGTGGGCGTGAAGCGGGAGTTTATCGGTTGGCAGTCTTCACGGACTGCAGACCCGTGTAGGGGAGTCGCCAAGTTGGTTAAGGCACTGGATTTTGATTCCAGCATGCGAAGGTTCGAATCCTTCTTCCCCTGCCAAATGACATGCGCTGCGCAACGCCTGCGCATCACGTCAAGCACCGGCACCTTTTTCAGGCACCTTTTTTGATCTCCGGGACGCACATGCAGGCTCATCACCCTGATTTCATGATTTTCACGGGTAATGCCAATCCTGGCATGGCTGCGGAAATCGCCCAGCATCTCGGCATCTCGCTTGGTGCCGCCAGCGTAGGCCGGTTCTCCGATGGTGAAGTCACCGTCGAGATCAACCAGAACGTGCGTGCCCGCGACGTGTTTGTCGTGCAAAGCACCTGCGCCCCCACCAACGAAAACCTGATGGAACTGCTCATCATGGTGGACGCACTCAAGCGTGCCTCCGCCGAGCGCATCAGTGCGGTGATCCCCTACTTCGGCTATGCCCGCCAGGATCGCCGCCCCCGTTCCGCCCGTGTGCCCATCACCGCCAAGGTGGTGGCCAACATGTTGCAGGCAGTGGGTGTGGACCGCGTGCTGACGATGGACTTGCACGCTGACCAGATCCAGGGCTTCTTCGACATCCCGGTCGACAACATCTACGCCTCACCTGTGCTGCTGGGCGACCTGCGCCAGAAGAACTACGAAGACCTGATCGTGGTCTCGCCCGATGTGGGTGGTGTGGTGCGCGCACGCGCCCTGGCCAAGCAGCTAGGCTGCGACATGGCCATCATCGACAAGCGTCGCCCCAAGGCCAATGTCAGCGAAGTCATGCACGTCATCGGCGAAATCGAAGGCCGCAACTGCGTGATCATGGACGACATGATCGACACCGCCGGCACCCTGGTGAAGGCCGCCGAGGTGCTGAAGGAACGTGGCGCCAAGCAGGTCTACGCCTACTGCACCCACCCTATCTTCTCCGGCCCCGCCATCGAACGTATCGCCAAGGGCACGGCCCTGGACGAAGTGGTGGTGACCAACACGATTCCGCTCAGCGACGCCGCTGCAGCCTGCAAGAAAATCCGCCAGCTCTCCGTGGCCCCGCTGATCGCCGAAACGATCCAGCGTATCGCCAAGGGTGAGTCGGTGATGAGTTTGTTCTCGGACCAGGAAAACCTCTTCTGAGCTTTTCTGGACGGGACAAAAAGCCGGGCCGCACCCTCTTCCTGAGGCTGCGGCTCATTTGTCAAACTGGAGCCGCACTGGTCGCGGTCGGTTCCTTGTAGAAGCCCGGGGTTTTCCGTGCTTCAAGGAGTTAGTCATGAATTTTGTCGCCTTTGAGCGTCCCAAGCAGGGTACGGGTGCGAGCCGCCGTCTGCGCAACTCGGGCAAAACGCCCGGTATCGTTTACGGTGGTGGTGCTGAGCCGCAACTGATCGAGATCGATCACAACGCACTCTGGCACGCCCTCAAGAAGGAAGCATTCCACTCCAGCGTGCTGGACATGGACGTTGCCGGCACCGTCAGCAAGGTTCTGCTGCGCGACGTGCAATACCACCCCTACAAGCAACTCGTGCTGCACATCGACTTCCAGCGCGTGGATGCCAAGACCAAGCTGCACATGAAGGTGCCACTGCACTACAGCGGCGAAGAAGAATCCCCTGCAGTCAAGACCGACCATTGCCTGGTGACGCACGTCGTGACCGAACTGGACGTGTCCTGCATGCCTTCCGACCTGCCTGAGTTCATCGCGGTGGACCTCAGCAGCCTGAAGAAGGGCGTTTCGCTGCACCTGAAGGACGTCAAGCTGCCCAAGGGCGTGAGCGCCGTCATCAAGGGTGGTCAGAACAACCCGGTGCTGGTCTCCGTGGCAGCCCCGATCGTGGAAGCCGCTCCGGTGGAAGCCGCTGCCGCACCCGCAGCCCCTGCCAAGGGCAAGGGCAAGAAGTAAATAAACGGGCCTCGCGCCCTTTTCGCTCGGAGACGCCCCACGAAGCCTCTCTCCAGGCACCCAAACGGCCCGCTTGCAGCGGGCCGTTTTTTCTGGATTGCGCACATCCCGATAATCGCTCCATGATCAAGCTGTTTGCAGGCCTCGGCAACCCTGGCGCCGAATACGAAGCCACCCGCCACAACGCAGGTTTCTGGTGGATCGACGCGCTGGCCAATGAACTCAAGGTGACCCTCGCGCCCGACAAGAACTTCCAGGGCCAGGTGGGCCGCACCGCCGTGAACGGGCAGACGGTATGGCTGCTCAAGCCCCAGACCTTCATGAACCTGTCCGGCCGCTCGGTGGCAGCACTGGCCCGCTTCTTCAAGATCCAGCCGGACGAGATTCTGGTGGTGCATGACGAACTGGACGTGCTCCCCGGCCAGGCCAAACTCAAGCTCGGCGGCAGCCACGCCGGGCACAACGGCCTGCGCGACATCCATGCCCAACTGGGCACCGCGGACTACTGGCGCCTGCGCCTGGGCATCGGGCACCCGGGTGTCAAGTCGGAAGTCATCCACTGGGTGCTGAAAAAGCCTCTGGCCGAGCAGCGCACCGCCATCGATGAATGTGTGGACCGCACGCTCAAGGCTGTGCCCGCCCTGCTGGCCGGCGAAATGGAAAAAGCTACCCTGCTGATCCACACGGCCAAACCGCCCCGGCCCAAGCCACCCCGCCCGGCGGAAATGCCCAAGCCTGTCGCGGACTGAGCACCGTCACTTCAGCGCTTGGCAGGCGCAGCAGCCGCCTGCAGGCGCTCAAACTTCTGCCACAGGGTTTCGCGCGACTCCACATGCGCCGGGTTGACCGGGATGCAGGCCACCGGGCAAATCTGCACACACTGGGGCTCGTCATGGTGACCCACACACTCGGTACAAAGCGCGGGGTTGATCTCGTAGATAGACTGCCCCAGGTAGATCGCGTCGTTCGGGCACTCCGGCTCACACACGTCGCAGTTGATGCACTCGTCGGTGATCATCAAAGCCATGGCGCGGCCCTCCTGCAGCCTGGCACAGGCGAATGGCGCAAAGAGAGTGACCCGATCAACATGCTGCCATTATCCCAGGCGGCCAATACCCTTATCCCGAACGATAATGCCTCACGTTGTTTCCCCCACGCTGCGCTGACGAGACCCTTCCCCCATGGGCCTGTTCCTGCTGAAACGGTTTGCCTCCCTGATCGCCACCCTGGCCGGCGCATCCCTCGTGGTGTTCGCCGTGCTGGAGGTGCTGCCCGGCAACGCGGCGCAGATCCTGATGGGACCAGACGCCGCCCCCGAAGCCGTGGCCGCCCTGTCCAGCCGCCTGGGGCTGGACCTGCCCGCCTGGCAGCGTTACGGGCAGTGGATCGGCGGCCTGCTGCAGGGCGACATGGGCCTGAGTTATGCCTACAGCACCCCCGTGTCCGAGCTGGTGCTGGAACGCCTGGCCCTGACCGTACCCCTGGCCGTCATGGCCATGCTGCTCACCACCGCCATGGCGCTCGCAGCCGGCATCTACGCGGCCTCGCGCCACAACCGCCTGGGTGACGTGGGGGTGATGGGCCTGGCGCAGATCGGCATCGCCATTCCCAATTTCTGGTTCGCCATCCTGCTGATCCTGCTGTTCTCCGTGCACTTGCAGTGGTTCTCGGCCGGGGGTTTTGACGGCTGGGGCGAAGGCATCCTCCCGGGCCTGAAAGCCCTGCTGCTGCCCGCCATTGCACTGGCTGTGGTGCAGGCCGCCATCCTGGCACGGATCACGCGCTCGGCCGTGCTGGAGGTGCTGCGCGAGGACTTCGTGCGCACCGCCCGGGCCAAGGGCCTGTCGCAGCGCGCCGCGCTGTGGGGCCATGTGCTGCGCAACGCGCTGATCCCCGTCATCACCGTGATGGGCATGCAGTTCGCCGAGCTGCTGGCCGGCACCATCGTGGTGGAGAGCGTTTTCTACCTGCCCGGCCTGGGCCGGCTGATCTTCCAGTCCATCGCCAACCGTGACCTGATCGTGGTGCGCAACTGCGTGATGCTGCTCGCCGCCATGGTGGTGGCGGTGAATTTCGTGGTCGATCTGCTCTATGCCGTGATCGACCCCCGCATCCAGGCCCACGATATATGAAGCGTTCGCTACGCCACCCCAGCTTCGTGCTCGGCGGCCTGCTCAGCATCGCGCTGCTGACCGCCGCCCTGCTCTCACTGGTCTGGACCCCCTGGTCACCCTACGACATGGACCTGCCCAACAAGCTGCAGCCACCCAGCGCCGCCCACTGGCTAGGCACCGACGTATACGGCCGCGACATCGTTTCGCTGCTGCTGGTGGGGGCGCGCAGCTCCATCCTAGTAGGCGTGGTGGCCGTGGGCATCGGGGTCAGCATCGGCACACTGCTGGGCCTGCTGGCCGCCGCCCGGCGCGGCTGGGTGGAAGAAACCATCATGCGGCTGAGCGACTTCACCCTGGCCTTCCCGGCCATCCTGTCGGCCATCATGCTCACCGCCGTGTACGGGGCGGGCATGGTGAATGCCATGGTGGCCATCGGCATCTACAACATCCCCACCTTCACCCGACTGGCGCGGGGCTCGGCCAAATCGGTCTGGGGGCGTGAATACATCCTGGCCGCCCGCGCCTGCGGCAAAGGGCCCTGGGCCATCACCTGGCAGCATGTGCTGCCCAACATCTCGGCGGTGCTGATCGTGCAGGTCACCATCCGCTTCGCCATCGCCATCCTGGCCGAGGCCGCACTGTCCTACCTGGGCCTGGGCACCCA
>Ga0208564_1001909_pt1 | contig 17066 bp, 18 predicted proteins | sample AD_UKC073_MetaG_FD_184439 | JGI IMG/M metagenome (GOLD analysis project Ga0208564, IMG submission 184439) | Active sludge microbial communities of municipal wastewater-treating anaerobic digesters from USA - AD_UKC073_MetaG (SPAdes) (version 2) | ecosystem: Engineered > Bioreactor > Anaerobic >... | reverse complement strand
TCTCGACGGCTCGGCCGCCAGCTTCGTCTTCCTGCTGCAAAGCGCGGGCATCGCGCTGCAGGACGCGCCGAAGAAGTTCATCCGCGTGAAGAAGCCGGTCGAGGTGCGCCAGGGCGAGGGCAAGCGCCTGATGTGGGCCAGGCTGGAGCCCTTCCACGGCTTCAAGCTCAGCTTCGAGATCGATTTCGGCCATCCGGCGGTCGACGCCACCGGCCAGCGCGTCACCTTCGACATGGGTTCGGGCCGCTACAAGCGCGACATCGCCCGCGCCCGCACCTTCGGCTTCACCAAGGACGTGGAGGCCATGCGCAGCCGCGGCCTCACGCTGGGCGGCAGCATGGACAACGCCATCGTCATCGACGACAGCCGGGTGCTGAATGCCGACGGCCTGCGCTACGACGACGAGTTCGCCAAGCACAAGATCCTCGACGCCATCGGCGACCTGTACAACGCCGGCCACCCGATGCTGGCCCACTACACCGCCTACAAGAGCGGCCACGCGCTGAACAACCTGCTGCTGCGCGAGCTGCTGTCGCATCCCGACAACTGGGAACTCGTCAGCTTTGATGACGCCCGCCAGGCGCCTGCGGGCTTCGCCGAACTGGCGCCGGCCTGGTGAGCGGAGGGCGCGCCCATGCTGGTCTTCCGCCTCGTCTTCGGCCTGCTGCTGCTGGCAGCGCTGCTGTGCTTCGCGATGTCCATCGGCACCGGCCAGGCGCTGTGGCGGCGCCGCGGCATCCTGGTGCTGAAGTGGGCATTGCTCGCGGCGCTGGGCTTTTTCGGCGTGCTCATCCTCGAACGCCTGGCCGTGATGCTGTAGCCTTGACCGAATGACTGCGCTGTTCTGGACGGGTGGGGTGCTGCTGGCCCTCACCGCGGTGCCCGCCATCTTCTTCTTCGTGCTGCACCTGGCCTCCGGCGAGCCGGTGCCGCTGGCCCGCGCCAAGGCCTTCTACCACTGGGCCGTGGTCGTCTTCCTCGGCACCTTCGACATCGCCATCTTCACCAAGGTGATCCAGGGGATCATGCTCTTCTGGTGACGAGGCACGCATGAACCTGCTGCGCGGGCCGATCTTGCGCCCGCGCTGCTCGCCGTCGGGGTGGACGGCTGCGCTTCTCGGCGCAACCTCGACCCGCTCGCGACGGTTCTCGCATCCCTCGGCGCGTCAGTAACTGCGCCCGCCCTTGAACTGCGCATGGGCGCGGCGGCTGGTGGCGCTGCCCAGGGCCTCGAAGTGGCGCGCCGCATGGGCATGCACGATGGCCAGGCCCAGCGCGTCGGCGGCGTCCTTGCTGGGCACGCCGGGCAGGTTGAGCAGACGCATCACCATCTGCGCCACCTGGTCCTTGCTGGCCAGGCCGTGGCCGACGATGGCCTTCTTCATCTGCAGCGCGGTGTACTCGGCCACCGGCAGGTCGTTGCTGACCAGGGCCGCCAGCGCCGCGCCGCGGGCCTGGCCCAGCAGCAGGGTGCTCTGCGGGTTGACGTTGACGAAGACGATCTCCACCGACGCGGCCTGCGGTTCGTAGCGCCGCTTGACCTCGGCCACGCCGTCGACGATGAGCTTGAGCCGCGCCGGCAGGTTGCCGCGCGGCGCCTCGGCGGTGCTGATGGTGCCGCTGGCCACATAGGCCAGGCGCGCACCGTCGACGTCGATCACGCCGAAGCCGGTGCGCTGCAGGCCGGGGTCGATGCCGAGGATGCGCATGGGCGATGGTAATGGCTAAAATGGCCATTCAATTCCAGCCGGAGCAGCGCACATGCGAGTCACCGCCACCGATGCCAAGAACCGGTTCGGCGCCTTGTGCCTGCAGGCCAAGACCGCGCCCGTGGTGGTCGAGAAGGCCGGCGTGCCCGACACCGTGCTGCTGAGCTACGCCGACTACCAGCGCCTGACCGCGCCGGCCGCGTCCGCGTCGATGGCGGCCCGGCGGCGCGCCTTCAATGCCGAGTACAAGGACTGGATCGACGCACAGAACGCGTATCACGACGCCCACGGGCTGTGGAACGAAGAGTTTCGCTTGTGGTGAATGACTGTGGCGCAGTACGACGTTTACACCAACCCGAATGCGCGCTCGCGCGATCAAGTGCCCTTCGTGGTCGATGTGCAAAGCGACCTGCTATCGGCCATGCGCACCCGGCTGGTGATGCCGTTGACGCGGGTTGCGGTTGATCTGCCCGACACGCCGCGCCGCATGGCCCCGAAGTTCACGGTCAGCGGTGAACACCTGGCGCTTGCGCCGCAGGCCACGGCCGGCATGGACGCCCGCGTGCTGAAGCAGCCGGTGGCCTCGCTGGCCGCGCATGCCGGCGAGATCCGCGACGCGCTGGATGCGGTGATCAGCGGCATCTGACACCCGCCGCCTTCACCGGAAGTACCAGCGCACCGAGTGGAAGAACACCGGCGCGGCAAAGCACAGCGGCGCCACGCGGTCGAGCAGGCCGACCGCGCCCGTCACCGAGCTGGTGTTGCCCCAGTAGCGCACGCCGGCGTCCTTCTTCAGGGCCCGCATCACCAGGTCGCCCAGGGCGCCGGCAGCTGCGGCGATGGCGCCCAGGGCCATGGCCTGCAGCGGGCTGAACGGCGTGGTCCACGCCAGCGCCAGGCCCAGCAGCGCGCCGGTGGCCACGCCCAGGCCCCAGGCCGGCAGCGAGAAGCTGCGGTCGATGTGGCGCGCCAGCGGCCGCGTGCGCAGGCGCTGCGCCGCGCCGGCCTGGGCCAGCTGCGCACCGATGGCCACCACCACCAGGAAGAACAGCAGGAAGGCGCCGCGGCCCTGGTTGCCGCGCAGGTCCAGCAGCACCAGGGCCGGCGCATGGGCCAGGCCGTGCACGCAGACCATCAGGCCCCACTGGATCTTGGCGTTGCGTTCCAGGAAGCGGTGCGGGTCGCCCGCCAGCGCGCTGACCACCGGGATCGCCAGGAACACGTAGACCGGGATGAAGACGGTGAACAGGTCGAAGTTGCGGTTGGCCACCAGCACGTACTGCACCGGCAGCACGCCGAAGAAGGCCAGCAGCAGGCTGCGGTGGTCGCCGCGGCGGGTCTGCACCAGGGTGACGTACTCGCGCAGCGCCAGGAACGACAGCACGCCGAACAGCCCCGTGGCGCCCACCGGCCCGCTGACCCAGGCCGCCCAGAACACGCCGGCACCGACTGCCAGCGCCCGCAGTTCGCGCTGCACCCGCTCGTCGATGGCCTGCTGCGCCGGGCTGCGCTCGCGAAAGCCCAGCAGGGCCAGCGCTGCGCCGGCCAGCAGCAGCAGGCCGAACAGCACGACGAAGAGCAGGGCAACCTGCTCGTCGGCGGTCCAGCTGCGCAAGCCGCTCACGATGCCACCGCAGCCGGCTGCTGCGACTCCACCGGCTGCAGCGCGACCACCGCGGCGCGAGCGCGGACCAGGAAGTCGCGCTTGTCCTCGCGGTCACCCAGCGTGATCGGTGCGCCGAAGGTCACGGTGCACAGGATGGGCACCGGCACCACTTCGCCCTTGGGCATCACCCGCTGCACGTTGTCGATCCAGGCCGGGATCAGCTGCACCTGCGGAAACTGCTGGGCCAGGTGGTACAGCCCGCTCTTGAAGGGCTGGGGCAGGCCCTTGTTGCTGCGCGTGCCCTCCGGAAAGATCACCAGCGAGTCGCCGTTGCGCAGCGCCTCGACCAGGGGCTCCAGCGGGTCCTGGTCGTCCGTGCGTTGGCGGCTGACGTAGACCGCGTTGAACACCTCGCGCGTCAGCCAGGCCTTGAACGGGCTGGCGGTCCAGTAGTCACGGGCGGCGATGGGCCGCGTGCTGGCGCGCAGCTCGCGCGGCAGCGCGGCCCAGATCAGCACCCAGTCGAGGTGGCTCTGGTGGTTGGCGAAGTAGATGCGCTGCTCGGCCTTGGGCGGGCAGCCTTTCCAGTGGCCCTGCGCGCCGGTGATCAACCGGGCGATGAAGGCCAGCAGCAGGCCCATGGCGTCGACTCTGGTCATCTCGGGATCTTAGGGCCCGCGCATGACAGGCCGGGCCATGCGCGGCCCGGTCCGGCGCTCACTTGCTGTATTGCGTGATCAGGGCCCGGGCCTCGTCGAGCAGCTGCTTGCCGTTGGCGCCCTTGGCGCTGACGGTCTTGACCCACTCGTCGTCGATCTGCTCGGCGGCCTTGGCCCAGCGGGCGTACTCGGCGTCGGTCAGGAAGTGGATCTTCTCGCCGGCGTCGCGCGCCAGCTTCTGGTGCGGCGCCATCACCGCGTCGAAGGCGGTCTCGCCGGCCCAGGCGCTGGCGGCCAGGCCGCTGTTGTCGTCGATCACCTTCTTCAGGTCGGCCGGCAGGCTGTCGTACCTGGCCTGGTTCATCGTGAAGGCGAAGATGGTGTTGGCCATGCGCGGCTTGCCGGGCGCGGTGTCCAGCGCGTGACGGGCGATCTCCTGCAGCTTGATCGAGGGCACGCCCTCCCAGGGCACACTGGCACCGTCGATCACGCCCTTGCTCAGCGCGTCGGGCACGCCCGGCAGCGGCATCTGCACCGGCGTGGCGCCCAGGGCGCTGATCAGCTGGGCGTTGATGCGGGTGGCGGCGCGCACCTTCAGGCCCTTCAGGTCCTCCAGCTTCATCGGCGTCTTGTCGCGGAAGTGCATCAGCGCGCCGTCGTGCACGTGCATGAAGATCAGCTTCGTGCCCTTGAACTCGTCGAGCGCGTTCTTCTGCACGTAGCTCCACAGGGCCTGGCTGCCGGCCTTGGCGGTGGCGGCCATGAAGGGCAGCTCGAAGACCTCGCTCTTGGTGAAGCGGCCCGCGGCGTAGGTGGGCACGGTCCAGATGATGTCGACCACGCCGTCGCGGGCCTGGTCGAACAGCTGCGGCGGCGTGCCGCCGAGCTGCATCGACGGGTAGATCTGGCACTTCAGCCGGTCGTTGCTGGCCTTGTTGATCTTCTCGCACCAGGGGCCGATCAGGTGGACCTGGCTGGAACTCGTGGCCGGCAGGAAGTGGTGCACCTTCAGCACCACTTGCTGCGCCTGGGCGCCGGCGTGGACGAGGAGCGCCGCAGCGGCGGCGAGGAGCGGGCGGGCAATCCGGGGCATGGCTTCTCCGTTCGGGCGTCTGGACGGGGTGCGCCCGGTGCGGCCGATGATAGGCAGGCCCGCCGACCGGCCGCCCTGGTGTTTCCCGCCCCGCCAAGGCAAGGCGGCCGGCAGCCCGTCGCCAGGCTGCCGGCCGCCCGCAGGACCGCTGACGCTCAGCGCGCGATGCTGTCGCTGGTCTCGACGTTGGCGGTCGAGGCGTAGGTCGCGTTGCTGCGGGTGATGCCGGTGACGGTGAAGGTGAAGGTGCCGGTCGTCGCCCGGGTGGTGGGCGAACTGAAGCGGGCGTAGCCGTCGGTGCCGGTGGTCAGGGTGCCGGTGCCCGAGACCAGGCCGCTCCAGCGGCCGCTGACGCTGGCGCCGGCCATCGGCAGGCCATTGCCGTCGACCACCTTGACGCCGGCCTGCGCCTGCGCCACGCCATTGCGCGTCACGGTGCGCGACATGTCGATGGCAGCGACATGCAGGGGCACGATCACCACCGGTGCATTCACCGTCACGGTCACGCTGCTGCTGGCGCTCAGGCCGGCGTTGTCGGTGACCTTCAGCGTGGCCACGTAGCTGCCGGCCGTGCTCCAGGTGCGGCTGGTGGTGCTGCCGCTGGCGGTGACGCCGTCGCTGAAGCTCCAGTCCCAGGCGACGACGCTGCCGTCGGGGTCGGTCGAGCCGGTGCCGCTGAAGTTGACCGTCACCGGCGCGGTGCCGCTGGTGGCCGAGGCCACGATCACCGCCGTCGGCGCCACGCTGCCCGGGGTGTAGACGGTGGCCGCCACCGCATACTGGCCCAGGCTGCCGTAGTTGCTGTAGCCGGTGGTCAGCGGGTCGCCCTTGCCGGTGCCGGTCACGGCCAGGTAATAGGTGCCCGCGGCCGGCAGCGTCGCGCTGAACGTGGCGTTCAGCGCGTCGGCCGGGTTGAACGTGGCCAGCACGGCGCCGTTGCTGTCGCTGAGCGTCACCAGCGCGTCGAGGTTGGCCGAGCGTGCCGCCGGGCTGACGGTGAAGCTGGCCGAGCCGGCGCCAGCGGCAAAGCTGAACATGTCGACGTCGCCCGGCCGCTCGATGATGCCCACTGCGGCCAGCGAGGTGAGGCCGCCGCTGGACGTGGCCGTCAGCGCGGTGGCGGTGGCGCGGGTGCCGCCGTGGTCGTCGGTGCGCAGCAGCAGGCCGTTGCTCTGCATCACCGCGTAGTCGTCCTGGGTGTTGTTGGCGCCGCTGTACTCGCCGCGGCTCCACTGCACCAGCGACTGGTAGTAGCCCACGCCCATGATCGGCGCCCAGCCGGTGGCGCCGCTGCCCTGGCCGCTGTAGTAGCCGGTGGTGGCGTTGCCGTCGTGGCTCAGGCCCATGTTGTGGCCGGCCTCGTGCGAGATGGCCTCGGCGATGTACTTCTCGTTGCCCGGGCCCAGCTTGTCGTAGAACACCAGGGCCGGCTTGTAGTAGTTGCTGGTGTCGTCGAACACGCCCAGGTAGGCCACGCCGCCGCAGCTGCAGCTGTAGACGCCGCTGCTGCTGGTGACCAGCACCGTGGTGCCGTAGATGTCGTCGGTGGTGCCGGCGCGGGTCAGCAGCTCGGGCGCCACGGCCTCGGTGGTCACGTCGACGTCGAAGGGCGCATAGTCCTCGGCCACGCGCTGCCAGATGTACTGGATGCGCTGCAGTTCGGCGGTGCTGAAGGTGCCGGGAATGCCGTCCAGGTCGAACGGCAGGGCGGTGATCGTGCTGGCCGTGCTGTTCCAGGCGGTGCCGGTCAGCGTCGCGCCCTTGAAGTTCAGGTAGATGGTGCGCTTGGCGCCGGGCTTGCTGTGCAGCAGGAAGGTCTGGTCCAGCGCGGCCAGCGTGCCGTCGAGCATGCCCGGCGAGGCACCGGTGGCACCGGCCACGGCGGCCTTGGGCACGCTGGTGGTGGCGGCGGTGGTGGCCGTGGCCGGCGTGGCGGCATTGGTCAGCGGGCGCTGCAGCTCTTCCACGATGAAGACGCGGCCGCGCCTGTCCAGGCGCCAGGTGGCGTCGTTCTGCAGGTGGCTGCGGAACTCGTCGGCCGACTTGCCGTACCAGGCCGCCACCTCGGGCAGGCGGTTGCCCAGCTGGTCGACGGCGCGCTGGCCGCGGCTGCCGTGCTCGCTCAGCGTGATCTGCGGGAAGGCGCCCTTCTCGCGGTGGGCCACGCGGGGGCTGTCGGCGTTGCGGTCGGCCAGTGCCGGCAGCGCCAGGCTGGCAGCCAGGGCGGCGACCAGGGGCAGTGAGCGGGGGAGGAGGTACATGCGGAGGGCTCGGGCTGGACGATGACGACGGTCCGGCGGTGCCGCAGCGGGGCAGTGGGTCCTGCGTGCGGCCCCGCTGCCATGGCGACCTGCCAAACCGTGCAGGCCGCTGTAGACCGGGAACTTTGCGACCCCGGCTTTCGCGCGGGTGTGCCGACGGACGGCATGGGAGGTCGCAAGACCGCACTGATGGCGTGGACTTACCCGCCGTTACCGGTCACCATTGACGGTTTCTCTGTTGCCGGTTGGTGACCGGTTGGTGACCGGTTTGTGTCCGCCGGGCGGCGGCCCGGCGCGGTTCAGCCGGCCGTCAAACGGTCGCGCAGCAGGCGCTTCATCAGCTTGCCGTTGGCATTGCGCGGCAGCGGCTCGGCACTCCAGCTCAGGGTCTCGGGCACCTTGTAGTCGGCCAGGCGGGCGGCACAGAACGCCCGCAGCGCGGCATCGTCGCCAGCCCCCGCGCTGCCCGGCGCCACATGCACCACCGCATGCACCCGCTCGCCCAGCACCGGGCAGGGCCGGCCGATGATGGCGGCCTCGACCATGCCGGGCCAGGCCATCAGCACGTTCTCGACCTCGACCGAGTAGATCTTGTAGCCGCCGCGGTTGAGCATGTCCTTCTTGCGGTCGAACACGCGCACGTAACCTTCGGCGTCGACCGAGCCCAGGTCACCCGAGTGCCAGAAGCCGGCGGTGAAGGACGCCGCCGTGGCCTCGGGGTTGGCCCAGTAGCCGGGCACCACCATCGGCCCGGCGATCCACAGCTCGCCGGTCTCGCCGACAGGCACTTCGCGGCCGTCGTCGTCCATCACCTTGACCCGCGCCGCCGGCAGCGGCACGCCCACCGTGTCGGCATGGCCGCGGGTCTGGCCCGCGGGCATCAGCGTCACCGGCGAGGTGGTCTCGGTCGCGCCGTAGGCGTTGAGCAGGGTCAGGCCCGGCAGGCGGTCGGCCAGCGCGTCGATGGTGGCCACCGGCATCGGCGCACCGCCGTAGCCGCCGATGCGCCAGGCCGACAGGTCGGCGCTGGCGAAGGCCGGCTGCATCAGGCACAGGTTGTACATGGCCGGCACCATGATGGTGTGGCTGATGCGCTCGGCCTGCAGCAGGGCGATGAAGGGCGCGGCCTTGAACGCCGGCACCACCACCACGCAGCCGCTGACCGCCAGCATCGTGAGGATCACCGCCACCAGGCCGGTGACATGGCTGGCCGGCACCGCCAGCGCGGAGCGCTCGCCCGTGGTGCTGCTCAGCCGCATGCCGGCCTGGTAGTGCAGCACCGAATGCACGAGGTTGGCGTGCGTCAGCATGGCGCCCTTGGGGTGGCCGGTGGTGCCCGAGGTGTAGAGGATCACCGCCACCGCGTGTTCACCCGGTTGCGCCACCGGCGGCGGTGCGTCGGTGCAGGCCATCAGCGGGGCCAGCGGCTGGCAATCGGTGGCATCGCCCACGCTGATGTGCAGGCGCAGGTCGGGCGCCTCGTCGCCGCGCGGCGCACGCTCGGCCAGATCGGCGTCGATGACGATGGCCGACGCGCCACACTGGCGGGCGATGTACGCCAGGCCCGGCCGCTGCTCGCGCACGCCCACCGGCACCGCGATCGCGCCCAGGCGCTGCAGCGCCAGCAGCACCAGGATGAACTCGGGCCGGTTGTCGATGAACAGCAGCACGCGTTCACCGGCCTGGATGCCCTGCCCCGCGAAGCCGGCGGCCAGGCGGGCGCTGGTCGCGTCACATTGCGCATAGGTCAGTCGCGTATCGCCGCAGACCACGGCCTCTGCCGCCGGCGTGCGGGCGGCGCTGTCGGCGAACAGCTGCCACACGCTGGTGGGCCGCGGCGTGAAGGTGGCGACGACGCGGTCGCCGAACCAGGCTTCGTGCCGCAGGGCCGGCACCGGGTAGTCCTGCCAGTGATCGTGAGCGGCCATGTCAGTGCGCCGCTGCGCCAGCGGTGGCGTTCGCGCCGCGCTCGATGATGAATTCGGCATCCACCAGCTTGCGCGAATGGTTCTGGTCGCTCTGGGCGATCAGCACGCTCACCGCCGTGCCCTTCAGCCCGGCGATCACCTCGCCCAGGCGCTTGCTCAGCGCCGGCGCCACGCCCTCGAAGGGCTCGTCCAGCAGCAGCAGCCGGGTGCCCACCGCCAGCGCACGGGCCAGCGCCACCAGCTTCTGCTGGCCGCCCGACAGCAGCAGCGCGCGCCGGTCCTTCATTTCCTTCAATTCGGGCAACACGCTGTAGACCAGGGCCAGGCGCTGGTCGACCTTCAGCGCCTTGTTCACCCACACCGGCACGAGGATGTTCTCCTCCACCGTCAGCTCGGGCACCAGGCCGCGGTCCTCGGGCATGTAGCCGATGCCGAGTTCGGCACGGGCATGCCTGGGCAGCGTCGCCAGGTCCTGGCCATCGAAGCTGATGCGGCCCTGGCTGGCCGCGAGGTGGCCCATCACCGTGCGCAGCGTGGTCGTCTTGCCGGCGCCGTTGCGGCCGATCAGGCCGACCATGGTGCCGTCGGCCACGGCCAGCGACAGCCCGCGCAGCGCCACCACCGACTGGATGGACACGTGGATGCCTTCGATCTTCAGCATGTTGCGGGCTCTCTCATTCGGCGATCAATTCGCCCGTCACATAACGCCGCACGTCCTCGGCCGCCAGCGCCACCGCTGGCACGTCGTCGGCGATCACGCGGCCCGCGTAGAACGCGATCACGCGGCTGGCGTGCTTGGCGACGATGTCCATGTCGTGCTCGACGAACAGCACCGTGGTGTTCGCCTCCTGGCCCAGGGCGTCCATGATGGTGGCCATCATCGGGAACTTCTCCTCGGCCGACACGCCGCTGGTCGGCTCGTCCAGCAGCAGCAGTTTGGGGTGGCCGGTCAGGGCCATCGCGATGTCCAGCAGCTTGCGCACGCCGCCGGGCAGCTCGGCGGTGCGGCGGTTGCGGTGCTCGATCAGGCCGAAGCGCTGCAGCAGCTGCTCGGCGCGCTGGATGGCCGCGGGGCGGCGCGCCGGCTGCCAGAAGCTCAGGCGCCGGTCGTGGCAGGCGTTGGCCACCAGCATGTTGTCCAGCGCCGTCAGGTCGCCGTAGAGCTGCGGGATCTGGAACGAGCGCGCCACGCCCAGGTGGGTGATGGCCCGCGGCGCCAGCGGCGTGATGTCCTGCCGGTCCAGCGTGATGCGGCCGGTGTCGGGCTTGAGGTAGCCGGTGACCATGTTGACGAAGGTGGTCTTGCCCGCGCCGTTGCTGCCGATCAGGCTGACCCGCTCGCCGGCCTTCACCGCGATGTTCACGTCGCTGGCCGCGACCACTGCGCCGAAGCGCTTCTGCAGGCCCGTGGCTTCCAGGAGGTAGGTCACTTGGCATGCCCTTTCATCCACAGCGAACCGATGCCCCCGGGCAGGAAGCGGATCACGAACAGCAGGAACAGGCCCAGCACCAGCTGCCAGGTGTTGGGGAAATAGGCGCTGCTGAAGCTGCGTACCACCTCCAGCACGGTGCTGGCGACGAAGACTGCGGCCACGCTCTGCCAGCCGGCCAGGATGGCGACGAAGACGAACTCGCCGGACGTCGTCCAGAAGCTGAAGTTCGGCTCGATGTGGCCCAGGGCCAGCACCGCCAGGGCGCCGCCCATGCCGCCGCAGAAGGCGGCGAGGATGAAGTTGATCGTCATCGCCTCGCGCACCGAGCCGCCGAGGTATTCGACCCGCAGCTCGTTCTCGCGCACGGCCACCGTCACCAGGCCGCGGGTGGAGTCGAAGTAGATGCGCGCCAGCAGGGCCATCACCGTGGCGATGACCATCGTCACCGCGTACAGGATGTAGCCGTTGTGGCTGTCGGGCAGCTTGAAGCCCAGCAGGGTGGGCCGGCCGACGTTGAAGCCGTCGCTGCCGCCCATCACGTCGACCTTCATCAGCAGGCCGTACATCACCATCGACAGCGCCAGCGTCAGCATCGCGAAGAAGATGCCGCGGTAGCGCGACAGCAGCGGCGCGAACGGCGCCGACACCAAGGTGGCGACGACACCGCCGGCGAGCGTGAGGCCCAGCACGTCGGTGAAGCCCAGCTTGTTGTAGACCAGCGCCGCGGTGTAGCCGCCCAGCGCCAGCATCATGCCCTGGCCGAAGGGCACGACGCCGCCACGCATCAGGCCGACGATGCCCAGCGACACCAGGCCGTTGGCCGCGGCCATGGTCACCAGGAAGGTGAGCCACTTGGGCGCGAACAGGCCGGCGATGCACAGCAGGGCGCAGAAGGCGATGCCCACCATCACCGTGCGGCCGTGGCCGACGCCGCCGGTGGCGGGGTTGGCGGCCACGGGGGCGGAAGCAGAGAGGGATGCGGCCATCAGATTTTCCTCGCCTGGATGCGCTGGAACAGCCCTTCGGGCCGGAACACCAGCACCACGGCCATCACCAGGTAGATGGAGAACAGCTCGGCCACCGGCGCGGTGTGCACGGCCACCGAGCGCGCCAGGCCGACGATCAGCGCGCCCACCGCCGCGCCCTCGATGCTGCCCAGGCCGCCGATGATGACGACGGCAAACGACACGATGATCACGCCCACCGACACGCCAGGCTGCACCGAGATCATCGGCGCGGTGAAGGCGCCGCCCAGCGCGGCCAGGAAGATGCCGATGGCAAACGCCACCATGTAGACCCGCGAGACGTTCACGCCCATGCTGGACGCGACCTCGGGGCTGTGGATCACCGCCAGCACGATCTTGCCCTGGCGCGTGCGGTTCAGCCCCCACCACACGGCCAGGCCCACCGTCACCGCCAGGCCCACCAGCATGAAGTCGTAGCCGACGTAGCTCTGCACGCCGATGTCGATGTTGCCGAACAACGCGTAGGGCTCGGAGACGAAGTACGGGTTGGCGCCCCAGACCAGCTTGGTCACGTCCTCCATGATCAGGAAGAGCGCGTTGGTCGTCAGCACCAGCAGCACCTCGTCGCGGCCGTAGAAGAAGCGCAGCAGGCCGCGCTCGACCAGGGGCGCGATGAAGGCGGCGATGGCCACGGCGGCCAGCAGCATCGCCACCAGCGACATCCAGGGCGAGAACTTCATGCCCGCGGCCCAGGCCACGGTGGTGGCCGCGCCATAGGCGCCCAGGGCATAGAAGCTGCCATGCGCGATGTTCAGGATCTTCAGCACGCCGAACACCAGCGTGAGCCCGAGCGCGACGATGAACAGCCACGACGCGTAGGTCAGGCCGTCGATGAGGATGGTGATGAGCCCGGCCATGTGGCGATGCTCCATTCGAAGAGGTCAGAGCGGTGCCCGCGGCCTGCGCGGGCACCCGTCATGCGGCCGTCAGGCCGCGTCCGAGAGACTCAAGGACATCCTTTGGCGCCCGGGAATCCGGCCTTGATCCAATCTTCCGACTTCATGTTCGCCGGCGGGTTCACGCATTCGGCTGGGAAGCGCACGATGTCCTCGAGCATCACCATCTTCTTGGCTGCGTCGTACTTGGTGCGGCCGATCGCCGTTTCCTGCACCGCCTGCTGGCCGCCGCCCAGGGCCATGCGGATCTTGCCGGCGGGCGACTCCCATTCCGAGTTGCGCATGGCCGTGGCCAGCTGCTCGGGCGTGGGCTTCTTGCCGCCGTTGGCGGCCATCGCCTTCTCGGCCGCCAGCTTCAGGCCCAGCAGGCTCTGCACCATGCGGTACGGGGCCTGCACCGGGTAGACGTTGTAGGCCTTGCTGTACAGGTCCCACCACCAGTCGTTCAGCGCGCTCTTGGGCGACATGTGGCCATAGGCGCCGCGCGCGCCCAGGATCACGCCGTCGGGCATCTTGTCGCCCAGGCCGGGCAGCACGTGGTCGCCGGCCGACAGCAGCACTTGCGTGCGCTTGAACAGGCCGCGCGGGCCGGCCTGCAGCACGAAGGCCTGCAGGTCGCCGCCCCAGAGGCTGCTGTGGGTCACGTCGGCGGGCTTGGCCATCAGCGCCGAGATCTCGGTGCCGTACTGGCCGGCGCCGAACTTGGGCAACTGGTCCTCACCCGGCTTGGCGCTGGGGAACAGCTTCTCCATCGACCAGGTGAAGTCCTTCTTCGAGTCCTGGCCCCAGGCGTAGTCCTGGTTGATCATGTTGAAGGTGTCGACCTTGATGTTCTTGGCCTTCAGGTAGCGCGCCAGCGCCACGTTGTCCATCGCGCCGTGGCTGGCGGTGCGGAACACGTACTGGAACTTGTTCTCCTCGAAGATGCGCGGCGTGCCGCAGTCGTAGAGGATCAGGAACTTCTTCATCTCCTCGGCCGCCGGCGCCACGGCCAGGCAGTCGCCCGAGCTGACATAGCCCACCACCACGTCGACCTTCTCGCGGTCGTACAGGTTCTTCAGCTCCTGCACCTGCTTGGTGGCACCGCCGTTCTCGTCCACGTAGACGAACTCCAGCTTCATGCCGCCGAAGCCGGGCTTGTTGTAGGGCGCCGGCGCCGCGCCCTTGTTGAAGGCGTCGAGCAGCACCTTGGCGCCATTGACCGCCGGGATGCCGAAGCTCTCGGCCGCCTGGCCGGACAGGAAGCTGACGATGCCGACCTTGAAGGTCTCCTGCGCCTGGGCGCCGGTGGTGAAGCCCGCGGCGCAGACCGCCCTGCGGCTGCCAGCAGCCGCAGGGCGGACTTCGGTGCTTGGGAACGGATCATGGGAGGTCTCCTCGGAAGTCGCCCGGATCGGGCATTGGGGAACATCAGGCCGGCTGGGCGACGGGCGTGTCCATGCGGAGCCCGGCCATCGCGAAGCCGCGTTGAAAATCGACCATGTGCTTGCGTGTCCACTCGGCCGCCGCATCGGCATCACGCGCACGCAGCGCCGCCAGCGTGTGGTGGTGGGCATCCAGGTTGCGGGCGCTGCCCTGGGGCAGGCGCTCGAAGATCTGCAGCAGCGTGGGGTTGTAGAGCAGGCTGATCGGCTCGCGCGCCAGCATCAGCGCATGGTTGTGGCTGGCGCGGCCGACCAGGGTGTGGAACTCGGTGTCCAGCGCGGCCTGCGCCGGCAGGCCGGGCTCTGCATCGGCGGCATCGACATTGGCCTGCAGCAGGGCCAGGTCGTCGTCGGTGGCGTGCTGGGCGGCCAGGCGTGCGGCGAGTGGCTCCAGGGTCAGCGCCACGTCCCACAGTTCCTGAAAGGTGGTCTGGTGCAGCAGCAGCAGGCGCATGGCACGCGGCGCCAGCTCGTGCATGCCGGGCAGGCTGACGAACAGCCGCCGGCCTTCGCGGCGCTGCAGCAGGCCCTCCTGTTCGACCTGGCGGATCGCCTCACGCACGGTGCTGCGGTGCACGCCGAAGCGCTCGGACAGCTCCTGCTCGGTGGGCAGGGCCGCACCGGGCGGCAGCGCGCCGTCGAGGATGGCGCGCTCGATCGCCGCCGACACCGCCTTGTAGGCCGGCTCGACGACGACACGCTGGAACACCTGGGCCCCGGGCTGGGCTTGCATGCGGAATGGCTCCGATCGAAGGCTGACGCGTTGGGGCGCGATCTTTGTCCGACAAACGGATTGCTGGAACCTTGTTAACCCGGAGCAGGCCTGTCGACTGCGGGACAAGCTGGCGGCGCTGCGGTCGCAGCCGGCACCACTGCAGCGTCCGGGCAGGGAACCCAGGCGCGAGGATTCAGTCGCGCAGCCCGGCCAGGGCCTGCTGCGTGGCCTGCAGCCCCTGTGTCCACAGCGCGCGCTTCCAGGCGTCGGTGTCCGGGTAGAACGCGGCGCGCAGGTCGGCGCGGATCTGCGCCGCCAGTGCCTGATCGGCCTGCGGATGGGTGTGCAGCCAGTGGTCGGCGCGCAGCGACCGGATCATCTGCGGCAGCGGCACGGTGCCGAATGCCAGGCAGATGCCGGTGTCGGCCGGCGCCGGCGCCTCATCGGCCAGCGCCGCCTGGATCGGCCCGGTCATCGGGATGCTGGTCCAGGTGGCGGTGTCCACGGACGTGACACCGTCGCCCCACCAGGCGCGTGCCCGGGCCAGCGCCGGCCCGGTGTCGACGCTGGCGAAGATGCGCTCGCCCACGCCAAATGGGCCCAGCCCGGAATGCAGGTCGATCCAGGCCAGACGCCGCACCGGCGCGGCGTGCCGGCGCAGGACGGCGCGGAACACCGTGTTGCTCCAGGCCGGCCGGTGGCCGCCGAAGTACAGGCCCTGCGGATGGCTGTGCTGGCCCCGGGTGACCGCCATCTGCGCCCGGCGCGGGCCCATGGCGTCCAGCGCGGCCTGCAGTGCGGCCTCGTTGGCGGGCGGCGGGGGCCAGTCGGCGGGCAGCAACAGGTCGTGCACCGCGGCGTCGTCGGGGTGGTCGGGCAGGGGCTGGCCGAAGTCGATGAAATTGCGGTTGAGGTCGGCGTTGTCCTGGTTGACGCGCCGGCCATGGGCGAAGCCATGCGGGTTGACCGCGTGCACATGCAGCAGGGCGGTGCGCGGCCCGGCCAGCTGGCGCAGCGATTCACCCACCTGCAGCAGCCCGGCCTGGATGCCGCAGCCGCCGTGGCCCTCGACGCCATGCACCGCGCTGGTGGTCAGCAGCAGGGCGTCGGCATCGGCCGGGCCGTCGCGCAATTCGCCCGCCGGTTTGGCGGTGGGATCACGGGCGCAGCAGCGCTTCCGCGCCCGCTACGTCGACGAAAGCAAGGCGCAGGCGCTGGGTCTGCGCGCGCGGGTTCTCGCGCTGCCGGAGAAGGAACCCGGCCTGGCCTGGGCGGCGGAACTGGCTGCGGCAACGCCCGACCAGTCGGCCCTGCTGCCGGGCTTGAAGACCGCGGCCGCCAAGCTGCAGGAAGGACGCCTGTCGCTCAGCGTGGAGGCGCTGGACTCGGAACTGGCGCGCCTGGACACCCCGGCCGCGCCGCCGGACGGCCTGGGCAAGGCGGTGGTCAACCTGCTGACGCAGACGTTGAACCACCGCGAGGCCCTGGTCGAACTGATCGGCCTGCAGGGGGCGCCCCTGTCCGACGCCACCCATGCAGACCTGCGCCAGCGGCTGGTGAAGGCCACGCGCAAGGTGCTGACCGGCGTGATCGACGACAGCGTGCAGGCGCGCCAGCGCAGCATCGAGACCTACCAGGAGGGGCTGAGCTCGATCGCCGACACGGTGCGTTAGGCCGCCTGGCGGCGTCAGCGCAGCGCGTTCAGCAGCCCCGCCGTGCCCAGCAGCGCCAGCAGGCTCCACACGAGCTTGCGCATCTGCGCCTCGTCCAGCCGCAGGTAGATGTGCTGGCCCAGCCAGATGCCGGCCAGCGAGAAGGGCAGGGCCACGCCGATCAGCGGCAGGGCGGCGCTGGTCAGCAGGCCACCGGCGCCGGCCAGGGCCAGGGCCCACAGGTCGGTGAACAGGAAGTAGGCGATCAGCGTGGCCCGGCTGGTGGCCGCGGCCGTGGTGGCGAAGTAGAAGACGATGACCGGCGGGCCACTGATGCCCACGGCGCCGTTCAGCGCACCGGACACCGCGCCCACCGCCAGCGCGCCCGCCGGCCCGGGGGTCTGCTTCGGCGCCCAGCGCTGCGCCAGCCCGCCCAGCATCGCCACCGCGATCGCGAGCAGGCTGCCGGAGACCACCAGGCGCATCAGGCCGGCGTCCAGCGCGGCCAGCAGGCCCAGGCCCAGCGGCGTGGCCAGCAGGCAGCCGCCGATCACCCAGCGCAGGCTGCGCCAGTCGACCTGGCGCCAGACGGACGGCAGCAGGTGGGCGGTGGTCAGCAGCTCCAGCGCCAGAAAGGCCGGCACCACCTGCAGCGGCGGCAGGAA
>Ga0208564_1001897_pt1 | contig 17133 bp, 15 predicted proteins | sample AD_UKC073_MetaG_FD_184439 | JGI IMG/M metagenome (GOLD analysis project Ga0208564, IMG submission 184439) | Active sludge microbial communities of municipal wastewater-treating anaerobic digesters from USA - AD_UKC073_MetaG (SPAdes) (version 2) | ecosystem: Engineered > Bioreactor > Anaerobic >... | reverse complement strand
TCCGCGGCCATTCGACTGTTGCGGGTGCGTTCGTTTTAGGCCGCCGTTTCCGGTTGCAGGCCAAACTGGTTGCGGCCTTCCTTTTTGGCGCGGTAGAGCGCGGCGTCGGCTGCGGCCACCAGCATGCTGGGGTCGGCGCCTGCCACCGGCACCATGCTGGCCACCCCGATGCTGATGGTCAATACGCTGGCGGTGCATGAGCTGGCGTGGGGCAGGGCCAGCGCCTCGATGCCATCCAGGCAAAGCTGCGCCACCTCCCGGGCTGCATCCAGGCTGGTTCCGGGCAGCAGCAGCACGAATTCTTCCCCACCGTACCGCGCCGCCATCTCATCCGCGCGGCGCACACAGCCCGCCAGGGCCTGGGCCACCAGGCGCAGGCAGTGGTCGCCTGCCACATGGCCATAGTGGTCGTTGTAGAGCTTGAAATGGTCGATGTCCACCAGCAGCAGGGCCAGTGGCATCTGCTGGCGTGCTCCCCGGTTCCATTCGTTGGACAGTCGTTCGTCGAAGTGCCGACGGTTGCCGATGCCGGTGAGTCCGTCTGTGGTGCTCAGCTGGGCCAGCTGGGCGTTGGCGGCGGCCAGTTGCTGTTCCTTGTGCACCAGCTCGGTCACGTCGGTGCGCACCCCCGCGATGCCGCCGCTGCGGGTGCGCCGCTCATGCACCCGCAGCCAGCGCTGGTCGGGCAGCTGCTGCAGGGTGGCGGTGCCGGCAGCATGGTGTTCGTGCATGCGCTCGGCGATCCAGCGGTCTTCCTGGCCCTGCGCTTCGGGGAACTGGCCGGCCTGGACGCCATGGCGCAGCATTTCCTCGAAACTCTGCCCGGTGCGCATCAGAGGCGTCATCAAGGGGTAGACCTTGCGGAACTGGGAGTTGCACGCCACCAGGCGGTCGTCCTTGTCATACAGGGCAAAGGCCTCGGGCAGGGTCTCGATGGCGTCTTCCAGCAGCTCGCGGGCCATCTGCGCCTCGGCCCGGGAGGCGTCCAGTTCCTGGCGCTGCCGGACCAGCTCGGTGATGTCCAGCCGCACACCGATCAGGTAGCCGCTGGCGGTGCGGGTTTCATGCAGGTGGATCCAGCGGCCGTTAGGGTAGTCGCGCAACTGGGCTTGCGTATGCTGCCCGCGCTGGGCCAGCAGCTCGGCCACCCACTCGGCCTGCCGTTCGGGCTCGATGGAGGGAATGCCCTGGGCCAGGCCCATCCAGACCAGCTGTTCGTAGGTCTTGCCCAGCGCTTCGCGCACCGGCAGGTGGGGCATCATGTGGGCCAGATGTTCGTTGTAGACGATCAGCCGATCCTGCTCGTCGTAGATCTCCAGCCCGGCCGGCATGGCTTCCAGCGCTTCGTGTAATTGCTGCTGGGCCAGTTGTGCCTGCTGGCGGGCTGCGTGCAGGGCCCGTTCGTTGTGGATGAAGTCGGTCACATTGGTGCGCAGGCTGACGATGCCGCCATCGGGCGTGCGCCGCTCGCTCAGGCGCACCCACTGGTCGCCGAACATCTCCTGCAGCGACACCGAGTTGCTCTTGCGGTGCTGGGCCAGCCGGTGCTGCACCCACTGTTCCTCACGCCCCACGGCTTCGGTGACGGCGCCAGCCCGTGCGCTGTGGCGGATAAGGTCTTCGTAACGTGCGCCAGGCACCATCAGGTGGGCCGTCATCGGGTACAGCTGGCGGTAACGGTTGTTGCATAACACCAGTTTGTCCTTGGCGTCAAACAGGGCAATCGCGTCGGGCAGTATGTCCAGCGCCACATGCAGCTGGATCTGCGCGCGCTGTGCATGGCTTTCGGCGGCCAGGGCACGGTCATGGGTGTGCGCTAGCTGGCGGATAAGCAGCCACTGCACCAGCGCCGCCAGCACCAGCACCAGCACTGCCACCCCAATCGCCATGTCGTGTTGTGACTGCGAGAGGTCGGTACCCATCCGCAGCACCAGCACGAGCATGGCAACCGCCCCCAGCACCAGTGCCAGGAACAGCAGCAGCCATGAAGGATGGGGTCGTGTTCCGCGGAATTCCATGGGGCAATACATGAGCCCGTCGCAGGGGACGGCAGACCGAACGTAACAAAGTTTATCAGCGACAGTCGGGGCGTCAAAGCCTCTTTTTCCTGTTATTGATAATGTAATTTCAATAACGCATACAATCAGCACCGTACATCCATGCCCTGACGACTGCCGACATGACCCTGATAGCCATCCTCATCGCCACCCTGGTTGCCGGTATCGGCAGTGTCTGGATCGCCGCCTTGCTGATGCGCCTGGGCCTGAACCAGCGCACTGGCGTGGGCCCGCAGCATCTGCTGAGCCTGGCGGCTGGCGCCTTGCTGGCCACAGCCTTCCTGCACCTGCTGCCGGAGGCTTTCGAGAGCAACATCGAGCCCCATACCCTGTTTGCGTTTCTGCTGGGCGGGCTGGTGTTCTTCTTCCTGCTCGACAAGGCCGAGCTGTGGCACCACGGGCATGAGCACCACCACCATGCGGAGCATGGGGGCCACGACCACAGCCATGTGCAAGACCATGGCGACCACGCCCACAAGTCCACAGCCGGCAGCTGGGCCGTGTTGACAGGCGACAGCGTGCACTGCTTCGGTGACGGGGTACTGATCGCCTCGGCCTTCCTGGCCGACTGGCACCTGGGCCTGGCTGCCGCCGTGGCGGTGCTGGCCCACGAGGTGCCCCACCACATGGGCGACCTGGCCGTGCTGCGCCAGGGGACTGACAGCCGCAGGGCGGCCCTCGTCAAGGTGTCGCTGGCCGGAGCGGTCACCGCCATCGGTGGCGTAGTGGGTTACTTCCTGGTGTCGCACCTGGAGGCCTGGCTGCCCCTGTTCCTGGTGGTGGCGTCCAGCAGCTTCATCTATGTGGCGCTGGCTGACCTGATTCCGCAGCTGCAAAAGCGCCTGGGCGCGCGCCAGACGGCGGCGCAGATTGCCTGGCTGGCGGTGGGTATTGCGCTGGTGCTGCTGGTGAGCAGCATGTCGCACCACACCCATGCGCATTAGAACGTAAACAGGTTCTTAGGGTTGCCCTCGCGCGGAGCTTGCGGCTATGCTTTCCCATTGATCTGAATGGGAAAGAAAACATGCGAAATATTGTTCTGGCTGCTGCCACGTCGGTGCTGCTGGTGGCCTGCGCGCCTTACCAGCCCACCACTGCAACATCTTCTGTCCAGGGGCCCCGCGCCGTGGGCGAAATTCCCGGCCTGACCTGGAACAGCCACACCGTGGTGTACCAGTGCCAGTCCGGCACCAAGCTGCAGGTGGCCTATCTCAACATGAAGAGCGGTGAGTCCTTCGCGGCCATCCATTTCAATGGCAACACCAGCCTGCTGCAGTCGCGGCAGATGGCATCCGGCGTGCGCTACATCGCACTCGACGAGCAGAACAGCCTGCGCTGGACCACCAAGGGGGATACCGGCTTCCTGAACTTCATGGCAGCCGACCATACGGCCCAGGAGCAAACCCTGCTGTCGGACTGCAAGGCGCTGTCCTGACGGAAGACCCCCCCGTGGCGGGCAGCCACGTTGCCTTGCGGAGACAGTCCATGCGTTATGCCTATATTGCGTTGGTGGTGGTGCTGGCAGCACTGACGGTGCTTTTCATGGTGCAGAACCTGCAGAGCGTGACGGTGGCGCTGTTTGCCGTCAGCCTGGCCATGCCGGTGTGGGTGCTGGTGCTCATCATTTACGCGCTGGGGGCCCTGACGGGCGGTGCGGTCTATGCGTTCCTGCGCGCTTCGGTGCGGGGCACCCGCAGAACCGCTGCATGACGGAGCTGGTCCTTCTGCGCCACGGTGAAACCGACTGGAACCGCGAACTGCGCTTCCAGGGGCAGGTGGATGTGCCGCTCAACGCCACCGGCCATGCACAGGCCCAGCGGTTGGCCCAGCGCCTGATGGCGGAGCCGATCGACCACCTCGTCAGCAGCGATCTCTCGCGTGCCCGGCAGACAGCAGACCCATTCGCGCAGCAGGTGCAGGCCGCACGCGGCATCGGGCTGGCGGTGGATGCCGCGCTGCGCGAGCAGGCCTTTGGCCGCATCGACGGCATGCGGGTGGAGGATATCAAGCGTGACCATGCCGACGTCTGGGCCGGCTGGACCCAGTTCCAGTCTGACTATGTGGTGCCCGAGGGGGAAAGCACCCGGCAGTTCCACGCCCGGGTCATGTCCGCGCTGTGGCAACTGGTGGCCAGCCATCCCGGCAAGACCCTGGCCGTGGTCACCCACGGCGGTGTGCTGGACATGGTGTTTCGCACGGCGCGCGGCCTGGGGCTGGAGGGTCCCCGGCAAAGCGCCATCCCGAACGCCGGCATCAGCCGGGTACGCATGCAGGATGGCGTGGTGGAGTTGCTGCAGTGGGCCGACACGGCCCACCTCGATGTCATGCCGGCGCAGCCGGTGTACGACCAGCAGCGCCTGGCGCGGTAGCTCACGCCGGCTGCGGCCAGGCGCGCTGCGGAGGGCGCAGCAGCTCGAACGCCCGCGCCACCTGCAGCACCCCCAGGTCGTCAAAACGCGGCCCGGTAATCTGCAGCCCGATGGGCAGTCCCTCGGACGTATACCCGCAGTTGATTGACGCGGCCGGCTGCTCGGACATGTTGAAAGGCACCGTGAAGCCGATGTGCTCCAGGGGCCGCAGCGGGTCGTTGGTGGGCGAGGGCAGCTCGGCGGCGAACGCGGGCACGGGCGACGTGGGCGACAGCACATAGTCGAATGCGCTGCAGGCCTGCACCGTGGCCACACGGGTCTGGTGGAACTGGCTGACGGCGCGATACACCTGCTCGCCACTCATGCTGGCGGCGCTGTCGGCCCATTGCCGGATATAGGGAAGCACAAGGGCTTTGCGGTCGGTGGGCAACTGGGCCATGTCCACATGCGAGCGCATGCGCCAGAAGTGGTCCATGCCGTCGAGCATGCCCTGGGTCATGAAGGGCCGCATGGGGGTGACGATGGCGCCGGCGTCCTCGAACATCTGTGCGGCCTGCGCCACCGCCTGCCGCACCTCGGTCTGCACGGGCATGCCGCAGCCGGCATCGAGCAGAAGCCCGATACGCAGGCCCTTGAGGCGGGCCAAACCGGTGTCGAACTGATCCCAGGCGATGTCCTGCCAGGGCAGGGCCATGCTGTCGCGGGCGTCGGGGCGGCTCAGCACCTCCATCATCAGCGCCGCATCGGCCACGCAGCGGGTCATGGGGCCGGCGGCGCGGCCGGTGTAGGGCGGGTCGATGGGAATGCGGCCCAGGCTGGGCTTGAGCCCAAAGATGCCGCACCAGCCCGCTGGCAGGCGGATCGAGCCGCCGATGTCGGTGCCGATATGCAGTGGCCCGTATCCCGCCGCCGCCGCCGCCCCCGCGCCCGCGCTGGAGCCGCCGGGGGTCTGGCGGTTGTCCCAGGGGTTGCGGGCGGTGGCGTGGAAGCTCGACAGTCCCGAGGACAACATGCCGTAGTCGGGCATGGTGGTTTTGGCGATGATCAGCGCACCCGCTTCGCGCAGGCGTGCTGCGGGCGGCGCATCGGCCGCCGCCGGGGCCAGCACGGTGGCTGCCGTGCCCAGCGGGACCGGGTCACCCTGGGTGGCGATGTTTTCCTTGATGGTGGTGGGCACGCCGTCGAGCAGGCCCAGGGGCTCGCCGCGCAGCCAGCGGGCCTCGGACGCGCGGGCCTGCTGCAGCGCGGCCTCGGGCCGCAGCAGCCAGGTGGCGTGCAGGGCGGGCTCCCAGCGCGCGATGTGGGCCAGCACCGCCTGGGTGACCTCCACCGGCGACAGCGTTTTGCTGCGGTAAGCCGCCAGCAGCGCGTGGGCGGGCAGGTCGTGCAGGGCAGTGCTCATGCGGATGCCCAGGACAAGGCGGACAGGTCGTTTACGAAGATGGGCATGTCGCGCCACAGCCCGCGCACGTTCTTGTGGGCGATGGTGATCCACTGCGGCTGGAACAGGAAGACGTTGGCCGCGTCGTCGGCCAGCAGGCGCTGGGCATCTGCCAGCAGTTTGGCGCGGTCAGCCGGGCGCGGCGCGGTCTTGATGCGGGTGTAGAGCTCGTTGAATTTGGCGGACTGGTAACCCCAGTAGTAGTCGGCCTTGGCGTAGTTGCCCAGGTCGAAGGGCTCCACGTGCGAGACGATGGTGAGGTCGTAGTTCTTGTTGCCATACACCCCGCTGAGCCACTGCGCCCATTCGACGTTCTGGATCTTGGCATTGATGCCGATCTTGGCCAACTGGGCCGCAATCACCTCGCCGCCCTGGCGCGCATAGGGCGGTGGGGGCAGGGTGAGGGTCAGCTCCAGCGGGGTGGTCACGCCGGCTTCCTTCAGCAGCACCTTGGCCTTGTCGATGTTGAACGGGTTCACGCCGGTGGTGTCCACATAGCCCGGCGCACCGGGCACGTAGTGGCTGCCGATGGGCACGCCAAAGCCGTCCACCGCGCCTTCGATGACGGCCTTGCGGTCCACGGCGGCCGAGATGGCGCGGCGCACCCGCACGTCGTCCAGCGGCTTCCGTGCGTTGTTCATCGCCAGGATGGTCTTGGCGCGCGAGCCGCTGACGATGACCTGGAAGCGGGGGTTGGCCTTGAACTGGGCCAGGCTGCGGTAGGCCGGCACGCGCACGAACACGTCGAGGTCGCCCGACAGCAGCGCAGCCGTCTGGGCTGCCGGGTCGGAGATGAACTTGAAGGTGGCACGCTTGAGCTTGATGGCGGCGACCTGGCGGTGCGCGGGGTACTGGCTCAGCGTGATGGACGCGCCCTTGTTCCAGCCTGCCAGCACATAGGGGCCGGTGCCTACGGGTTTGGTGGCGTTGGTGTCGGCGCTCTTGGGCTCGGTGATGATGGCCGTGGCCTGGCCCATCAAGAAGAGGAAATCCGGGTCCACTTCCTTGTTCAGCAGCACCACGGTGTACTCGTCCACCACCTGGGTGCTGATGTTGGCGAAGGTGCGCTTGTCCTTGTTGGTGCTTTTCTCGGCGGCGGCACGGTCGAAGGCGAACTTGACGGTATGGGCGTTGAAGGGCTCGCCGTTGTGGAACTTCACCCCGCGGCGCAGCTTGAAGGTGTAGGTCTTCAGGTCGGGCGACACCTCCCAGCTCTCACTCAGCAGCGGCGACACGCTGCCGTCGGGGTTGATCTTGGTCAGGGTCTCGTAGAGGTTGTAGAGCGTGATCTCACCGATGGAGGACGAGGCGTTGGCCGTTGGGTCCAGCCCGGTGGGTTCGAGCACGATGCCCAGCGTCATGGCGCTTTTGCTGCTTTGCGCCCAGGTGGGCAGCGCCAGCGGGGTGATGGCCAGTGCGGACGTGCCCAGCACGGTACGGCGGTTCAGCATGGGTGGGTTCTCCTGAAGTCGAAAAGGGTCAGAATTTGAAGCCAAATCGGCCGGGTGCCGAGGATTTACCTCCGCATATAGCTATCATTTTTATAGTTATGGCGGGATGCATTTCGGCACGGGTATGGGCATGGCCTGTTTTTACACCATCGCCGCATCCAGCAGCAGCCGGGTGTACGGGTGCTGCGGTGCGCTGAAGATCTGCGCCGCTGGCGCCAGCTCCACGATGCGCCCCTGGGTCATCACTGCCACGTCGCTGCAGAGGTGGTTGACGATGGCCAGGTCGTGGCTGATGAGCAGGTAGGTCACGCCGTACTGCTGCTGCATGTCCACCATCAGGTTCAGCACCTGCGCCTGCACCGACACGTCGAGCGCACTCACCGGCTCGTCGGCCACGATCAGACGGGGCCGGGTGACCAGGGCGCGGGCAATGGCGATGCGCTGGCGCTGGCCGCCCGAGAACTCGTGCGGGTACTTGCCCAGGTCGGAGGGACGCAGGCCCACGGATTCGAGCGTGGCCCGCACGCGCTGGCGCTGGTCGGCGGCGGTCATGGCGTTCGGGGTGTCCAGCGCGGCCAGGGGCTCGGCCACGATGCGCTCTACCGTATGCCGGGGGTCGAGCGAGCCATAGGGGTCCTGGAACACCATCTGAAAGTCGCGCCGGGCTGCGCGCAGGGCGCGGGGCGGCAGGGCGTGCAGATCCTGGCCGTCCAGCAGCACCTGGCCGCGGGTGGGGGTGTCGAGCGCCATCACCAGCCGGGCCAGCGTAGACTTGCCCGAGCCCGACTCTCCCACGATGCCCAGGCTACGCCCGGCTTCGATGGTGAAGCTGGCGTCGATGAGCGCGTCCACCACCGGAGCGGGCTCCCAGGGCTTGCGCCGGGGCAGGGTGTAGCGGCGGCAGAGCTGGCGCACCTGTAGCAAGGGGGCGGTCATGGCTGTGCCTCCAGGGCTTCGGGCCGCAGGCAGCGGGCGCTGTGGGCCGGGGTGGCCTGGGGCACGTTGGGTGGCACTTCGGTATGGCAGCGCGGCTGCGTCCAGCCGCAGCGTCCGGCAAAGGGGCAGCCGGGGGGCAGGTCGGCCAGCTCGGGCACGGTGCCGGCGATGGTGGGCAGGCGCTGCGCGCCCCCCGGCGCATGTGGTGCGGCATGGGGCTGCAAGCGGGGCCGCGCAGCCAGCAGGCCCCGGGTGTAGGGGTGGGCGGCGGCCTGCAAGACGCTGGCCGTAGGGCCGCTTTCGACCACGCTGCCGCCATACATCACCAACAGTCGCGCCGTGTTGCGGGCGATCAGGCCGAGGTCGTGCGACACCAGCAGCAGGCCCATGCGGTGCTCTTGCACCAGGCCCTGGATGAGGTCGAGTATCTGCCGCTGCACCGTCACGTCCAGCGCCGTGGTGGGCTCGTCGGCCAGCAGCAGGGCGGGCTTGCAGGCCAGCGCCATGGCGATGGTGATGCGCTGGCGTTGGCCGCCCGAGAACTGGTGCGGGTACTGGTCCAGCCGCTGGGCGGCCTGGGGGATGCCCACCCGCTGCAGCAGCGCCAGGGCTTCGGTGCGCGCAGCGGCAGCACCCAGGCCCTGGTGGCGACGCAGCGGCTCGGCCACCTGCTGGCCGATGCGGTGCAGCGGGTTGAGCGCGGTCATGGGTTCCTGGAACACCATGGCGATGCGGTTGCCACGCAGGCGGCACAGGGCGGGTTCGTCCAGACCGATGAGCTCTTGCCCTTGCAGGCGGATGCTGCCACTCACCTGGGCCGCCTCGGGTAGCAGGCCCATCAGCGCCAGCGCGGTGAGGGACTTGCCACAGCCGGACTCGCCCACCAGGCCCAGGGTGTCGCCGTGCTCCAGCGCAAAGCTGACGCTGCGCACGGCGGCAGTGCTGCCGCGGTGGGTGCGCAGGTCCACGCGCAGGTTCTGGACGTCAAGCAAGGGCATCGGCAGGTGACGCCACAAAAAGGCGCAATGCGATCGTTTCGGATCAGTCTGCGCGAGTATCCATGAATCCGGGACGCGTTCGGAGGTTTTGCGTTCGTTTCCGCGACATCCGCGCCGCGCTGCCCGCTCTCCGGTGGACCTCAGTGCGGCACCGGCGCCGGGTCGGGGTCGCCGGCACTGGTTTTGCCGCTTTCGGCCAGCGCGCTGATCGCGTCGAAATCGAACTGCTCCAGCAGCTCGCGCAGCCGGGCCAGCAGCGGCTCTTGGGCAGGGTTGCCCGCGTGGCGCTCGATCCAGCGCTCGATGTCGGTCAAGCGCCCATGCCGCGCCAAGTCGGCGAGTTCCTTCAGAGATGGCTCGCTCCATCCGGTCGGGTCGGGTGCTGTGGGGTCGGGTGCCTGCGCCTGGGCATCGCGCTGCACGGCGTTGACCCAGCCCGCGCCCGAGGCCTCGACGACCGGCGCGGTCAGCGCGAAAGAAAACGTGGCCCCCTGGCCGGGGCTGCTGGCAACGTCCAGGGTGCCGCCCATGGCCGAGACAATGCGTTGGGCGATGAACAGGCCCAGCCCCGTGCCGCTGCTGGCGACCTCGATGCGCTGGAAAGCGCCAAAAATATCGACGCCCTGGCTGAAATCGATTCCGACGCCGGTATCGCGCACGGCCACGTGCAGCGTGCAGACATTTCCCAGGGGGTCGGCTGCGATCGACAGGGTCACCGCGCCGTTGCGCGTGAATTTGGCCGCGTTCGACAGCAGATTCAGCAGCACCTGCTGCAAGCGCTTGCCATCCACGATGATTTGCCGTGGCATCGGGCCCGTGGTGGTGCAGTGAAAGCGGTTGTTCTGCTGCGCGCACAGGGCGATGGCGTAGTCCGACACATCGTCCAGCAGGCGGGGCAGGTCGGTGGCTGCGGGCTGAAGGGCCAGGGGTTGCAGTTCGCCCTTGGCGTATTCCAGCAGTTCGTCGATCAGCTCGAGCTGGTGTTTGGCGCTGCGCTCGATGGTTTGCAGCAGCTTGCGCTGCCTCTCGTCGGCATCGGCGAGCAAAAGCGCCGAATACCCGCTGATCGTCGCCAGCGGTGCGCGCAAGTCGTGGCCGACGTAGCCCAGCACCTCGACCTTCTGCCGATCCTTGGCTTTGGCGTCAGTGAGTGCCGCCTTCAGCTCCGTGTTCAGGGCTGACGTCTGCAAGGCCGCGCTGCGCTCTTGCTGGCGGCGCAGCATCCTGTGGCCGGCCGTGCGGCTGCCGAGCCAAATCAGGACCAGGCCGAGCGCCGCCACCAGCAGCGCCATCCACAGGTGCTGGCGGCGCACGGCTTGCAGCGGCTCCAGAGAGGCCAGCGTGAGCAACTGGTACTCAGTGTTTCGGAGCGGCAGGCGCTGCAGCAGATAGGGCTTGCCATCGATCAGCCACTGACCGGCATCGGGCTGGCCGGGCAGCGCGCGGATCTCAATGGGCTCGCCCGGCTCCTCGCCATCCTTTGAAAGCCGCGTGGTACCCGCAGGCAGCAGCGCCGCCACGTTGCGCAGCATGAACTGCGGGGAGGATGCGGTGGTGACACGCCCCTGCCGGTTCACGATCAGGGCCAGGTGCCCGCCGCTCAGATAGCTCGCCATCTCCGGTGCGTCGAACTTGACGGTGACCGACCCGAGCGGCGCGCCGTCCAAGTCCTCGATCCGGCTGGACACGAAATACGACGGACTGCGGTTCAGCCGCGCGATGCCGAACGAATGGCCGCTGCCCACGCGCAATGCGTCCACCAGATAAGTGCGGCCCGAGTAAATCATGCCCACGATGCTGCCCGCGTCCGCCCAGTTGCTGGCCGTCACCGTGTCGTCCGACAGGTTGTTCATGTAGATGCGGGCGTAGTGCAAATCCTCGGACAGCCCGTTCATGAAATCGCCGACCTTGCGCACCAGTGGGTCACGGGTGAACTGCGCGGCGCGCTGCTCCCGCGTCAGCTCGGTGGCGCCCGGCGGGTCGACGCGAAAGCGCCGAGCGAGCTCGATCACATCACCCTGGCTGGTGACCATGTTGGCCACGCTCGCCATTTCGGTGAACAGCCGGTCCATGACGCGCGCCGTGGCCTGGGCCTCTTGCGCCGCACTGGCCGCCAGGCCGTCCACCCAGTCGGCCACCCAGCGCTGCGATGCCCACCAGCCCGCACCCGCCACCAGCACCAGCCAGAGGGCGGCCAGCCCCAGCGCGACCCGGCGCACCTGCGGCGGCATAGCGCCCCCTCTTTCAAGGTTTGCGGCTTCGTTCATTCTCGGAATCATCGACCCTGGGGTTGAAATTTATGCTGGTCGATTGAATTTCGACGAGATGAGTTTTTGCAAGATGCCAGGGTCTTCTTGCGATTCATTGCGCAGCTGCGTGGGCGATTTTCCCCAGAATTTTTTGAATTCGGTCGAGAAATTGGCCGAATTGGCATAACCGACTTCCAGCCCCACGTCGGCCACCGCCAAAGTGCTTTGGCCCAGCATCAGCGCGGCCCGGCGCATGCGCTCCTGGCGGATGAATTCAAACGCCGACAGCCCGTCGGATTCTTCAAACAGGGCATTCAATCGCCGCAGAGATACATTCAGTTTGGCAGCAACGTCGGCGCTTTTGAAAGACGGATCGTGAACCTGGGACAGGATGATTTCGATGGCCACTTGTTTTAGCGTCAAATTGGCTGGGGCCGGACTTGGCGGGGTGTCAGTGCTGGACGATGGCGCGGCCTCATCAGGTCCCTGGTCGGTCGGCGGCTTTCCTTGCGACAGCATCAGGTGAATGCGTATGCGTTCCAGAATCTCATCGACGTAAAAAGGTTTTCTGATGTAGTCCACGGCACCCGTTTTCAGTCCGCTCAGCCGCTCTTGGTCGTCGGCCCGGGCAGACAGAAAAATGATGGGGATGGCGCGGGTGGCGCTGTTGGCCTTCAGAAGGCGGGCCACGGTCAATCCGTTTTGCCCCGGCATGCTCACATCCAGCAAAATCAAATCGGGTTCCAGGGTCGCAGCCCGTGCATAACCCTGGTCACCATCGAGCGCAACGCTCACGCGATACGGCGTATTGCGCAAAGCGGCCACCAAAAGTCGAAGGTGATCCGGGTCGTCGTCCACGATCAATATGTGCGGCGATTGGGCGGGGTTTTTGCTCATCGGAAGATTCAAATTGATCGCCTATCAGTAAATAACGCATTTTCACGCTGAGCCTCTGTCCGGCATATTTGTTTTATTGAAAATTTATTTGATTTATTGCCTCAATTCGACCCGCCGATTGGATGGTCGGGTACCTAGAACCGTGCAACGATTCAGGACGGCTGTTGTTTTTTTGTGCATGACCCTCAATCCCCTGCCTAAATCGAAACAAAGACAAAAAAAATCGGAAAAAAACCAAATGAATTGAGCATTGGTTGATTGTAAAACTATCGCATACCGGACGCGATCGGTTACGTCTTTCACTGTTTTTTCCTGGAGGTTTCAATGGGTGTTCTTACAAAACAAGCTCGGCGCCGCGGCGTCTCGCCCGCGATGGGCAAGGTTTCCGCAGCCTGCGTGTTGCTGCTCGGCCTGGGGGCCATGGGCAGCGTGCAAGCGGCCACGCTCACCTGCGGCACGCCCCTGCGCGTGAACACCGCGCAAAAGAGCCAATGGTCCACCGATGCGCGCTACGTGGCCGCGCCCAACGACATCGCCACCATTGTCGACAACTACAAGTGGAGCGGCTGGCTCAACCTGAGCACCAACCCCAATCACCCCGCCAGTCCGACCAGAAGCCTGGCCGGCCAGCCCTTGGTGGGCAAGTGGCTGTCCTTTGGTGCGACCGCCGATGAAACCACTCCCGGCCAGTACCCCCCCGTGAACACCATCGGCGTGGTGGCCAATGGCGCCTGGGTGGCCGGCCGGGCCACCTTCATCTACAACGAGCCGATCACCATTGGCTCCAACGTCGATCTGGCGACCATCAAGATCCAGGGCAGCGGCAGCGCCGACAACAGCGCTCTGCTCGCGGTGCGGCCCACCACCCTACCCGGTGGCGTGAACAACATGGCTGCTGCCACACCTTGGACGCAAACCACCTCCATGTTGGGCGGAACTTGGGGCGCTCTTGCGGCCATCAACCTGGACGGCAGCACCAGCGGTCTGGGTTTTTATTACGGCGACAACACCATCGGTCTAGCGCTCTCCAACGAGGCCACCACCCAAACCTATCCCACGGGCATCGTCGCCGACTTCGAGATCACCGCCGACTGCCTGACCCCCGTGCCACCGCCGCCCACCACGGCGCTCATGTGCCCGGTCGGCAACAAGGCGGGTGACACATTCAAGATCGGACCGTTCACCACCAGCGCCCGCGACTGGAAGTGGACCTGGCGTAACCAAGCCACCGGTACGGCCGTCGAAAACGTCGAGCAACCCTTGTTCGACGACTTTATTTGGCGCGGTTATTTCAAACCGGCCAGCTTGACCGGCGCGAACGCCACCGCCGCACGCTGGATCAGCCCCGGCACCGTGGACCCAAGCGGCACCGACATTCCGGGCGTGCCCTACCCGAAGGCCCAAGGGCAGGCGCCGAAAACAGTGCTCACGCTGAATCAGCCCATCACGGTGGGCAACAACGTCGACCTGAACAGCATCAAGCTCGATGGCCGGTTTGGTTTTGACAACTTGAGCGCTGGCGTGTTCGTGCAGCCTGCAGGCCAGCCCGCGCCCACAACGTTCACGCCCCTCGTCTCTGGTGGCTATGGCTCGTTCGCTGCCACGACCACGGCGGTGGTGCCGGGCTTCCTGCAAGGCCAAAACACCTTGGGCCTTGCGGTCAACGGCGGCGAAGCCACGAACAACTGTGCCGGCGGCGGCTGCGCCATGGCCGCCATTGCCGACTTCTACGTGACGGCCACCTGCACGGGTGAGGCGCCCGTCCCACCTGCCGTCAATCCCGTGCCCACGCTGGATATTGCGGGCCTCGGTCTGCTCAGCCTGCTGAGCGGCGGCCTGGGTGCCCTGGGGCTGCGCCGCCGCAAACGCGCTGTCTAAAAACGCGCTGCATGGCAAGGAGGGGTGCGCTCTGATGCACATCCCTCTTTTCTTTTCGTTAGAGGACACTTCAAGATGAATACCCGACCCACCTTCCTGTGGCATTCGCTCAAGCTTCACGCCATCGCACTGGCGCTGCTCGGGACCGGGCTGGCTGCGCACGCCGCGTGCAGCGACGGCAGGATCTACCTGTCGCAAAGCAGCGGTGTCGGCGACCCCACCGAACTGCAGATGAGCGCGGGCGCGCTGCCCGTGGCTTTTTCAACCATGGGAACGTCGGCCACCAGAACCTACAACGCCCTGGGCTACAACCCCAGTGACGACAAGCTGTACGGCACCACGTTCAACGACAACATCCTGGTGAAGATCAACGAAACCAACGGCGCGACCACCGATCTGGGCGCTATCACGGGCTTGCCAGCTTCGGTGGATCGCTTCAACAGCGGTGCGTTCAGCGCCGACGGCAAGTACTACGTCAAGCCGTTTGGCAACAACAACGCGCTGTATTTGATCGACGTGACGGCGTCTCCGCCCACGGCCACGCTGATCACGTTGACGCAGTCATTCACCACCTCCGACATGGCCTGGGTCAATGGCCTGATGTACTCCACGGCCGACAACGGCCAGCTTTACTCGATCGACGTGGCCACGGGCACCACGACGGCCATCGGTACGCCCGACGCCATTGGCGGCGTGCTGGGCGCGCAGTACTCGGGCACCAACGGCTTGTTTGGCGCGGCCAACAATGGTTCGGGCATGTACCGCATCAACCTGACCACGGGCCGGCGCGACAAGATCTCCGATTCGCCCGCGTCCAGCAGCAACGACGGCGCCAGTTGCCCCACGGTGGCGCTGTTCGAGCCGCTGCCGGATGACCCGAACCTGCCGGTGAATCCCGCGCAGGTGGTGGCGGCCGTACCCGCCCTGGACGTCGCTGGCCTGGGCCTGCTGAGTCTGCTGGGCGCGGGTGCCGGTGCCCTGGCGCTGCGCCGCCGCAAGCGCGTGGGGTAAAGCGGCGCTGTACCGCTGAATCGGACCAAGGGGGTGCTTCATGCACCCCCTTTGTTCGTCTGAAGTTTGCAGGTTTAATCGGCCTCCAGCGCTTGCCAGAAAAGCGCCAGTAGCTATGCTTTTTGTAGTAGCGGCTTTGGTCGCGAAAGGCCTTTCGCGGCTAAAGCTGCTCCTACAACGGGGCTATGGCGCGAGGTGCCCGTCGTGGGGGCGCAGCAGCTTGACCAGGGGCCGGCCGCGCGCGTCGCGGTAGACATCGAAGTCGGCATCGATGCTGAGGATGCGGCGCAGGCCCAGGCGCTCGGCCGCCTCGGCGATGGAGGCGTCGGCCAGGTCCAGCGGCAGGCTGGCAAAGCGCTGGGCGATGCGGCGCATCTGCGGCAGGCTGGACTCAACAGGCGCGTCCACGTGCAGGCCGCCGCGCTCGACACACAGTAAAAAATCCAGCGCCGCCTGGTTGTGCACGCGCCGCGCCAGCAGGGCGACGTCGGGGTGCGCCTGCAGCCACGCGGCCACCGGTGCGTGCCAGTGGTCGGCGGCGTTCAACGGCGCCAACAGCGGGCCGCTGTCGATCAGCAGCTGGCCTTGCAACTCAAGCTGCCAGGCTGGCGGTGGCTCGGCCACGTGGGGGGCGCCGGCTGGGGGCAGGGTGGCAGGGCTCACGGCGTGTTGCGGCTGGCGTGCTTCTCGCCCCACACCTGGGCGGCGAGCGTGCATTGCCTTGAGAGCCCGGTCGGTGTAAGCGAGTGTTGTTCAGTGTCTGCCCAAGCGGGGGTCGAGCAGGTCGCGCAGGCCGTCCCCCAGCAGGTTCAGCCCCAGCACAGCCAGGGCGATGGCCACGCCGGGAAACACCGCCAGCAGCGGCGCCTGGTACAGCATGGTCTGGGCCTCGGCCAGCATGCGGCCCCAGGATGGCTGGGGCGGCTGGGTGCCCAGGCCCAGGTAGGACAGCGCGGCCTCGGCCAGGATGGCGATGGCAAAGCGGATGGTGACCTGCACGATCAGCACCGCCGAGATGTTGGGCAGCACATGCTGCCAGGTGATGGCCCAGGGCCCCTTGCCGCAGGCGCGGGCGGCCAGGATGTATTCGCGCCCCCACACCGACTTGGCCGAGCCCCGCGCCAGCCGGGTGAAGGTGGGGATGTTGTAGATGCCAATGGCCACCATGGCGTTGACCATGCCCGCGCCATACACGGCGGTGAGCATGATGGCCGACAGGATGGCCGGGAAGGCCAGGGTGAAGTCGCTCAACCGCATGATGGTTTCTTCCACCCAGCCGCGCCGGGCCGCGGCCAGCAGGCCCAGCAGGGTACCGACGGTGACGCCGATGCCCACGGCCACCACGCCCACCAGGATGGAGCTGCGCGCGCCTACCAACAGCAGCGAGACGATGTCGCGGCCATATACGTCCGTGCCCAGCCAGTGGGCGGCGCTGGGCGGCTGCAGCTTGTGGGTCAGGTCCATTTCGTAGGGTGACCAGGGGGTCCAGACCAGCGAGAGCAGGGCGGCGGCCAGCAGCGCCAGGCTGAGGATGGCGCCGAGCACGAAGCTGGGGTGGCGCAGGGCGCGGTTCACTGCTGCCCCCTTCGGCCTGCGGCCTGTCCCGCCAAGCGGGAGCGAGCTTGCTTGGGGCGGCCCGGCACTGCGCTCATATGTCGTGCGCCTGGATGCGGGGGTCGATCACGGCGTAGAGCAGATCGACCACGAAGTTGACCACCACCACCATGGCGGCCAGCAGCATCACGCAGTTGCGCACCACGATCAGGTCGCGGTTGGCGATGGACTGGAAGATCAGCCGGCCCAGTCCGGGCAGGTAAAACACGCTCTCCACCACGATGGTGCCAGC
>Ga0208564_1001892_pt1 | contig 17153 bp, 16 predicted proteins | sample AD_UKC073_MetaG_FD_184439 | JGI IMG/M metagenome (GOLD analysis project Ga0208564, IMG submission 184439) | Active sludge microbial communities of municipal wastewater-treating anaerobic digesters from USA - AD_UKC073_MetaG (SPAdes) (version 2) | ecosystem: Engineered > Bioreactor > Anaerobic >... | reverse complement strand
TGCACTCACATGGTGAAAAGTAGCGGCTGTCCTTTACTCGACAGCTTCGCTGGTGGCAAGTAGCGAAGACAATGCAGCTAATACTGAAGCGCCTGCACTTAAAAGGTAGGTGTAACGCAACCCTCTTAGGAAGAGAAGGCCATCGGAGATTGAGAATGTGGACTGACCAAGAATGGTGTGGGGAACAAAGCTGTAAAGAGTTAGGCTTCCGAAAGCGACGCCCAAAGCCATTCCCATGTTGCGTATCATGGAAAGCATGGCTGAGCCTATGCCCAAATACCTGTCAGGTAGTGTAACCATTACCGATTTGCTATTTATGGATTGGAACAAACCTGTTCCAAAGCCATATATGACAAGGGCAAAAGTAACGAGCAGAAAACTACTATCTGAGCCTGAAAACGCAAGCGCAACTATGCCTAAAGCAGATATAACAGATGATATGAAGCACAGAATGTTGTCTGATACTTTAGCATTAACAAACTGGCTAAGCAAGGAACTGAACATACTCATAAGTGGAAAAACAGTGACTATGAGCCCTGAAATGTGTGGCGGATAGCCAAGTAGGCGTTGTAAGTGAAATGGAAGGACAAAGGTCATCATAAACTGAGAAACAAAGGTAAAAAAGGAAGCTATTAAGCCAAAAGAGAAGGAACGATTTCTAAAAAGTTTTAGGTTAACTAAAGCATGAGGGTTTACTTGCTCGAGGTAAATGAACAGTATTAGTGCCAAAACAGAAACTGTTAGCAGAGCCTGATTAAATGGACTAAAACCATGAGTCGAAAAAAGGCTGACAAACAGTAAAAGTGTTGACGAAAACAAGAAGAACAATGCAGCTCCCAGGTAATCAACTTTTGCAACTGTGCCTTTGAAGTTAGGTATGTATTTGGCTGTAAGGAAAATGCCAATCAAAGCTACAATGCCATCGACAAAGAATACCCAGCGCCAGCTCAAATAGTTTGTTAACAAGCCTGCTAACAATGGTCCTATTACCAGTCCCAAGGACACAGTGAAAATATTTATCCCCATGGCTCTACCAAGCTCATCAGGTGAGAAAACGGCGGTAATAATGGCGAAGACAACAGACATGATCATTGAAGCGCCTAGTCCTTGAAGAGCTCTGAGAATAATCAGTAAAGTGATGGATGGAGCAAAACCTGCCATGAAAGATGCAGCGCAGAACAGCCATAACCCCCACAGGAAAGGTTTTCTATAGCCAACAGCATCTCCTATTTTGCCGAAGAGAAGCATAGTAGCGCTCACCACTGTTAGGTTTACAACTGGTACCCACTGCACTACAGACATGGGGACACTAAAAGCGTCGCTTAATGTGGGAAGAACAACGTTAATCATGCTCCCATCTATGGGACCTATGATGTTCCCTATAAGAACGGCCCACAAAATGGCATAGCGATATACGGACATAGACTTTTGCTTTTCCATGCAAAAATGATACCGTATAAAGAAAAAACAAAAAAGGAGAAGCACCCAGAAGATGCTTCTCCCTAATGCTATTTATGTTTGTAGCTCTATTATTCTTCCTGTAGGAAAGGATATGTCCAGCTCGTGGGGGGTATGAAGTTTTCTTTTATGGTTCTTGGCGAAATCCAACGGAGTAAGTTAAAGGGCGAGCCAGCTTTATCGTTGGTTCCGGAGCGGCGAGCGCCTCCGAAAGGCTGCTGACCAACTACGGCTCCAGTGGGCTTGTCGTTTATGTAGAAGTTACCTGCTGCGAAGCGTAGCACTTCATAGGCTTTATTAATAGCTTTTCTGTCATTGGCAAATATGCTACCAGTGAGTCCGTAAGGAGAGGTTTCATTGCAAAGTTGAAGAATTTCCTCATACTGGTTATCTTCATAGACATACACAGTTAGCACAGGTCCAAATATTTCTTCTTCCATGGTTACGAAATGCGGATCCTGGGTTTCAATTATGGTGGGTCTTATAAAGTACCCTTTAGTTTTATCTCCCTGACCGCCTGCGATGATTTTTGCTACATTGGAGTTCTTCGCTTTTTCTATGTAGCCCATGATCTTATCAAAGGCGGCTTCGTCGATTACAGCATTAACGAAGTTGCGGAAATCACGAACATCACCCATGCGAATAGATTCAGTTTGGTCCACAAGTTCTTGTTTTATTTCTTTCCACAGGGATTGTGGTATGTATGCTCTGGAGGCAGCAGAACACTTTTGTCCTTGGTATTCAAAAGCGCCGCGTATAAGTGCAGTTATGAGAGCTTTCGGATCGGCAGAAGAGTGTGCCACTACAAAGTCTTTACCACCAGTTTCGCCCACAATGCGTGGATAGGTTTTGTATGTGTCCATGTGTTCTACAATGGTTTTCCAGAAGCCATCAAAGGTGGAAGTTGAACCCGTGAAATGCAAACCTGCAAAGTACGGATCATTGAAAACCACGTTGCTAATGTCGGGGCCTGAGCCTGGCACAAAGTTTATAACTCCATCAGGAAGACCAGCTTCCTTATAAAGTTGCATTAGGTAGTAATTGGACAGCACTGCTGTGGACGCGGGTTTCCAAACCACTACGTTACCCATAAGCGCAGGAGCAGTGGCCAAGTTCAGTGCAATGGCAGTAAAGTTAAAAGGTGAGACTGCGAAGACAAAGCCTTCCAATGGTCTGTAATCCATTCTGTTGAAACTGTCGCTTGAGGATACAGGTTCCCATTGGTTGATAAGTGAGGCAAAATAAGGGTTGTACCTGAGGTAATCTATACTTTCACATGCAGCGTCGATTTCGGCTTGATAGACGTTTTTACCCTGGCCAAGCATGGTAGCAGCATTTACTAAATGTCTGTATTTGGTGCTAAGAAGTTCGGCTGCTTTTAAAAATATGGATGCTTTGTCGATCCAAGACATGTTCGCCCAATCTTTTTTTGCTTCTAGAGCAGCTTCTATGGCCATTTTTGTTTCTTCTGGGCCAGCTTTGTGATAAGTAGCGAGAACGTGACCATGGTCGTGAGGCATTACTATTTTGCCTGTACGCCCTGTGTAAATTTCTTTTCCACCAATTATGAGGGGAATTTCTATGGTCGTGTTGCTTTGACGTTCTAACTCTGCTTTAAGCTGTGCCCTTTCTAGGCTCCCTGGGGCGTAGGAAAGAACAGGCTCATTTTTCGGAAATGGAATGTGAAAACCAGCATCGCTCATTGGTTATTACCTCCTTTTAAAGGTTAGTGTCTTCACCACCCTGTTCACATGTTACCAAATGTTGAACTAAAACTTAACTCAATTTGAATAATATGGTAGTTATGCGTCTCATATGCAGTCACATTTCACTTACACCATCACGTAAATGTGAATATTATATCTAATTGTTCTACGCAAAAAAGTTTATAAAATTACACAATTGTGGTATAAAATGTAAAGTGAGGTGAAGTAGTTTGACATTCTCGGTAGGACTTAGAGAATTTAATTAGTTAGAACCTTAAAGTCTAGTTTTTCCAACAAAACAATGTGCAGCCTTGTTGCATACATTCGATGTCACCTCAAATTGATTCTTAGCTAAACCGTTAGAAAGGAGTCGTTCTTTTGGTAGTGGAGGTTTTGGTTCCCGTACTCGGCTTGGGTGTGGAGAAAGTGGAAATTGTAAAGTTCTACAAGAAAGAAGGGGAAAGGGTAGAAAAAGGTGAGCCGTTAGTTCAGGTAATTACTTCAAAGATCACTACTGATATTGAAGCCCCGGCTACTGGTATTGTGAAGAAATTGTATGGTGCTGAGGGGGACCAAATTCCTGTTCAGCAGAAGATTGCAGAGATTGAAACGGAGGGGTAGCGAATGGTGAGATCTTTTGGAGAGAACGGAAACTAACAGTGAAGGGGGTAATGAAATGCTTTCAAACGAAGACTTAATGTGGATGTACAGAAAACTTGTTCTCCTCCGCCAAGCAGAGGAGAGATTAGTTCAGCTGTCCAATCAAGGTAAGGTTGGGACACTTCTAGCTGGTGTAGGTCAGGAAGCCATTCCAGTTGGTGCTGTAAAAACCATGGGATCTGACGACAAATGGGCACCGTCTCACAGGGGAGTCTGTGACATGGTGGTGAAGGACGGAGTGGAGCTCAAATACGTTTATGCTGAGGTTTATGGTAAAGCGACTGGTTACAACAAGGGCAAAGGTGGGTCAATGCACTTGGCTTCCTACAAAGACAACGTGTTGAATCTGGTTGGCATAGTAGGTGGAGGCATTCCTCTAGCAACAGGATCAGCTTTAGCTCAGAAAAAGCAAAAGACTGGTGGAGCAACTCTGTGTTTCTTTGGCGACGGAGCAAGCAACCAAGGTACCTTCCACGAATCTTTGAATTTAGCAGCTGTTTGGAAGTTACCAATTGTTTATGTAGTACAGAACAACCAGTACGCAATGACTACTGCAGCTTCATATGCGGTGTCTGTAAAGGACATATCAGAAAGAGCAAAAGGATACGGCATCCCTGGAATGACTGTGGATGGCAATGATGTTTTGGCTGTTTACGAAGCTGTTGATGAAGCTATGAAAAGAGCAAGGCAAGGTGAAGGTCCATCTTTGATTGAGTGCAAGACGTATAGGTGGTATGGCCACCATGCTGGGGCAGGGGCTGATGAACAAATGGGATGGATCTACAGACCTGCGGAGGAAGTTGAAGAATGGAAAGCAAAAGATCCCATACCCAGGTTTGAAAAGAAGCTTGTGGAACAAGGTGTACTTGACGAGAGCAAGAAGAAGGTCGTATGGGACGAAGTAAATGCCTACATTGAAGAAGCAGTACAGTTTGCAGAATCCAGTCCATGGCCAGATCCCGCAGAAGTGTACACTGACGTGTTCACTGACTATATACCTTCATAAGGGGGGACGAGTAATGAGCCAATTAATGTTTCTTCAAGCCATAAACCAAGCTCTCAGAGAAGAGCTTAGAAGAGACGAAAAAGTAATCCTAATGGGAGAAGACGTCCATACCGGTACCTTCGGCGAAACCAAAGGGATTTTTGAGGAATTTGGACCTGAAAGAGTTATGAGCACTCCAATTTCGGAAAGTGGTTTTACGGGAACTGCCGTAGGTGCAGCCATTGGAGGTATGAGACCAGTAGTTGAGTTTATGGTATCAGATTTCATGTTTGTTGCCATGGATCAGCTTGTCAACCAAGCAGCAAAGACCAGGTACATGACAGGTGGACAAGCTACGATTCCTGTTACTTTTATGGCTTTAAACATGGGTGGGGGGGGCTGCAGGTCAGCACTCCGACAATACTGCTGCTTATTTTGTGCACACACCAGGGCTCAAGGTGGTTATGCCTTCAACCCCTTATGATGCCAAAGGACTGCTCAAGAGTGCCATACGTGATGATAATCCAGTCATTTACTTTATGGAATTTAAAGTGTTCATGAATCGAGAGGAAGTACCAGATGAAGATTACACAGTACCCATAGGAAAAGGAATTGTAAGAAGAGAAGGGAAAGACGTTACCATTGTTGGTGCTGGTTACGCGAATTACCTAGCCATGCAGGTAGCTGAGAAACTGGCGGGCGAAGGCGTATCAGTGGAAGTTGTGGACCCGCGGACACTTACCCCTCTTGACGAAGATGTAATCCTGGGGTCGGTTGCAAAGACTGGTAGATTGGTTGTATGTGACGATGATTGGAGGCAATGTTCCTTTGCTTCGGAAGTCTCTGCTGTGGTTGCGGAAAAAGGATATGTATATTTAAAAGCTCCTATTAGAAGAGTAACTAGAGCTCAAGTACCTGTCCCGCATTCTCCTGTGCTTGAAAGGGAAATGCTCATAAGCGAAGAAAAACTGATCAAAGCAGTTAAGGAAATACTACAGTAAGGAATTAGGCAGATAGCCATGAAGGGAGTAGAAATGTTTGACGCACTGTTACATGCTCCCTTCATGGGTTTTGCACATGAGATATGTACAGGATGCTGTAATTGTAATCATAGTCGTTGCGTTGCGGTGTGGGTGAGATTTAGAATGCTGTTATTGATGCTGGTTTAAGTATTGTCACTATGCTCTTATATGTTCAAGTCCTTGGCTTTCTTGTGATCCCTGCTGTGTTTTAAGTACCTTTCGAAGCTTCCGATAATGTTCTTATAAAAGCTGTTCTGTTGAACGGGGAAAGTGAGATCTCGAGCGTTAGCGGGATTGTTGAGATCCTGGCTTTTGCTTGGTGAGAGAACAAGTTTTTTCTTGAGCACAAGATTGTCCAGAATGGAAAGGAGATGTTTGCCTATGATCTGATGCCTGCGAAAGTTAAAAGCAAAAAGTAAAGGGGGTAATTAAATGTTGTCCAATGAAGATCTTATTGAAATGTATGAGAAGATGGTTCTTTTGCGCCAGGCTGAAGAAAAACTTGTAGAACAATCCTCTAAAGGAAAGGTATGGACACTGTTGGCTGGCGTAGGACAAGAGGCAATCCCAGTGGGAACTGTGAAGGCGTTAGGACCAGAAGACTACTGGGAGATTTCACACAGGGGTACTAGTGACGCTGCGGCACGGGATGGTGTCGATCTGAAACGTTTGTTTGCCGAGGTACACGGTCGAGCTACCGGGTACAGCAAAGGCAAAGGCGGCAACATGCACGTTGAGGCGTTTGAAGCTAAAGTACTTCCTATGTTGAGTATTGTAGGTGAGTCCATTCCTGTCTCTGCAGGTGTTGCCCTGGCGCAAAAAATGAAGAATACTGGCGGAGCTACGATTTGTTTCTTTGGCGATGGTGCTTCTAACCAAGGAGTCTTCCATGAAGGTCTTAACCTTGCCACTATATGGAGGTTACCTGTAGTCTATTTGGTTCAGAATAACCAATATGCTGTGTCAACCCCAGCTTCTTACGCAGTTTCTGTGAAGAACATTTCCGAAAGAGCGAAAGGTTATGGAATACCGGGAGTAACAATTGACGGAAACGATGTACTGGCCGTTTATGAGGCGGTTAGCGAGGCGTTGAAGAGAGCAAAAGAAGGTGAAGGTCCTACTTTAATTGAGGCTATCACATACAGGTGGTACGGCCATCATGCGGGGGCGGGAGCCGACGAACAAATGGGGTGGATCTACAGACCTGAGGAAGAAGTTGAAGAGTGGAAGAAAAAAGATCCTGTCGCGAATTTTGAGAAAAAGCTGATGGCTCAAGGAATACTTACCGAAGAGAAGAAAACACAGATTTGGGACAAAGTGAATAAGCAGGTTGAAGAAGCCGTAGAGTTCGCGGAGTCCAGTCCATTCCCGGATCCGAGTGAAGCTTTCACAGATGTTTACACGGATCTTGTTCTTCCTTAGAAAGGGGGGATTGTAATGAGTCAGAAGATGTTCGTGCAGGCAATAAATGAAGCTTTAAGAGAGGAACTCCGGCGAGACCCTAATGTGTTTATGATGGGAGAGAACTTGGAGCTTGGCATGTTTGGTGCTGAGGCAGGGCTATATGAAGAATTTGGCTTCGAGCGGATAAGGTATACACCTATTTCTGAGGCAGGGTTTACGGGGCTTGCCACAGGTGCGTCACTATTAGGGATGAGACCTGTGGTGGAATATGGAGCAGCGAGTTTCATGTACGTGGCAGCAGACCAAATGATCTCAGTTGCTGGGCGCCTCAGATACGCAACCGGAGGAGATGTATGCGTGCCAGTTACTTACCTGGCTATGAGCATGGGTGGTGGAGGTGCTGGACCTCAACACTCCGATAATATATGCTCACTATTTGTTCACTATCCGGGATTTAAGGTAGTGTATCCCTCCACACCATATGATGCAAAGGGACTGCTTAAGAGTGCCATACGTGATGATAACCCAGTAGTCTTTGCCTATGACATAAGATCTGCTATGGTGAAAGGTGAGGTGCCAGATGAGGAATACTTAGTACCCATAGGCAAAGGCGACATAAAAAGAGAAGGTAAAGATGTCACAGTAGTAGCTGCTGGATCCACGAACACAATGGCCCTGGAGGCTGCTGACGAACTGGCTAAAGAAGGCATTTCCGTAGAAGTCGTTGATCCGAGGACTATAAAACCTTTGGACAAAGAACTAATCCTCAGCTCTTTGGAAAAGACTGGAAGATTGGTAGTCTGTTTAGACGATTACAGGGATAGTTCTTTTGCTTCGGACGTAGCTGCCATTGCCGCTGATGAGGGATTTAAATTCTTGAAGGCTCCTGTAAAGCGAGTTGCCAGAGCACAGGTGCCACCTCCATATACAACCGTACTTGAAAGAGAAGTTATGCCTGACAAGGACAAAATAGCGAGGGCCATAAGAGAAGTATTGCAGTAACTACAGCTAGTTCCAAAGAATTATGAAGAACAGGGTGGCGGCACTTTTGCCGCCACTCTTCCTTTAAAGTGGTGGTTTGACTAATCTGGCTATTGTATTTGATTCTTCCAAGAACTTCAAACGAGACACGCCCAATCGTGTTAGGTAACTATCATAGGGATGTTCCGAGTAAAGCATCTGAGCAGCGCGCGGGGTTAATGATAAGTCCATGTTTAATGCTTTGCTTAAGTTTCTGATAAGGGAGGGCAGAGAAGCAATAAACGATTTACTTCCACTAAGGAGGAAGGTTTTTTGAGCTGTTCCTGGTAAACGAGCTTTCTTTGTATTTTGAGTAATGCTGTTTTTTTGAGTGTGAGGAAGGAAGCTACTCCCCATACTTACTATTACCGTATACGAAAATTACTTTTTTGCCGACATATTCTGAAAAAGACTGATTCTGCATTGATATTCGATGAACGTTCTTGCTTGGATTTCAAGTTGTGATAACGTTATAGAGTTCACACGGTGCTAAAGTTGAATTAGTAACCTCCTTTATTCCTTCGAAGCATACATTATGCGAAATGGGGTGAGCGTGAGTGATTAAGCTTATCGGTATCTTGATTGTTGTCGTAGGGTTCGTATTCAGAGTAGATGCTTTGCTCATTGTTCTCATTGCTGGTGTGATAACGGGTTTAGTATCTGGTCTCAACTTTATGGAGATTCTAAGTATTATGGGGAAAGCTTTTGTAGACAATCGTGCCATGTCTTTGTTCGTGCTGACGTTACCTGCTATAGGCTTGGCGGAGAAACATGGTTTAAGAGAGCAAGCTGCCAAGCTGATTAGCTCCATAAAGGCTGCTACTGCAGGAAGGATTATGTCTTTGTACTTGGCTCTTAGGGTTCTTATTGGAGCCTTGGGGCTGAGGTTAGGAGGACATGCTCAGTTTGTAAGACCTTTGGTGGCACCAATGGTCACGGGCGCTGTTCAGGCAAAGTATGGGGTTGAAGAAATACCAGAAGATCTCTACGAAGATTTAATGGGTTATTCCGCTTCTTCTGAGAATTACGGAAACTTCTATGGTCAGAATATCTTTGTTGCTGCCAGTGGGTTACTTCTCATTCAAGGCGTTTTCAAAGAGGCTGGCATTGAAGTGGACCTTTTGACCATGTCAAGGTATGCCATACCAGTGGGCATCTTTGCCATCATCTATGGAACTCTGCAGTACCTTATGCTGGACCGCAAGATTCAGAAGTATTTTAGTGAAAGGAAGGTGAATGCAAATGGCTAGCATAGTTACCTTGGACAACATATATTTTCTTACTGGATTAGTTCTTATCATTGTATCTGTTTACACAGTTTTTGATAAAGGGAATCCTGCACGTTATACCACGGCGCTATTTTGGACACTTTTTGGGCTGACGTTCATGGCACCGATTATTCACCTTCCTGATACCGTAGTCGGAGCTTTTCTCGTTGTTATGGCTTTGTTGTCAGGGTTTAAGCAAATTAGAGTGGGATCTGCTAAAGAATCAAGCGTGGAGTACAGAACTGCGGAAAGGGATAAGTGGGGAAACAAGCTGTTTATACCTATTCTGATCATACCCATTGTAACGTTTGCGGTTGCTCAGTTTACAAAGTTAGGTGCTTTGATGGGACTGGGGCTGGCATCTATAGCGGCCATAATCGTCGCCATGATAATGTTCCGGGAAGGATTTGGCAATACCATGCAGGAGGGACGGAGACTCATTGATGCTGTGGGTGCAGCAGCCACGTTGCCTCAGCTCTTGGCTGCGCTAGGTGCTGTTTTTAATGCTGCTGGTGTAGGTGCGGTGGTGGCTTCGCTCATATCCGCAGTGGTGCCAACGCAATATGCTTTGGGTACTCTTGCTGCCTATTTTATTGGTATGTCCTTGTTCACAATAATAATGGGGAATGCATTTGCTGCCTTTGCTGTGATCACTACAGGTATAGGCATACCTTTGGTTATTGAAATGCACGGTGCAAATCCTGCGATTTTGGGTACATTAGGTATGCTCGCAGGTTACTGCGGAACACTGATCAGTCCAATGGCTGCGAACTTTAATATTGTTCCAGTGGCTTTGCTAGAAATGAAGGACAATTTCGGGGTTATAAAGCGGCAGGCTCCTGTTGCTGTGGTGATGTGGATCACCATTTTGATTTTTGCATACATAATCTTGTTTTAAGGAAGAAAGGAGGAATCCATGATGTCGAGGATTTTACTGACAGGCTTCGAGCCTTTTGGTGGAGAAAAAGTAAATCCTTCCGAGCTTGCTGTAAAGCAGCTGGAAGGCAAGACCATTGCTGGGCTAGAAGTGGTAACAGGAGTTTTACCAGTGGTCACAGTTAAATGCATTGACGAGGCGGTGAGACTAATTGAGAAGTATGAACCTGTGGCTGTAATAAACGTGGGGCAAGCGGGTGGACGTGTAGAACTGAGCATAGAGAAGGTAGCTATAAACGTTAAAGACTACCGCATACCCGATAATGAGGGTAACCAAATTCGTTATGCACCTGTGGTGGAAGTTGGACCAGATGCCTACTTTGCTACCATACCCGTAGAGAAGATTGCTGACTCACTAGTGGAAAAGGTAATTCCTGCTTCTGTTTCTTATACAGCTGGGACATACTGCTGTAACGAGGTATTCTATGGTGTTTCACATTACTTGAGAAATAATAAGCCCGGGGTTTTGAACGGTTTTATTCACATCCCGTTCATATTAGAGCAGGCAGCAGGTGCAAAACCGCCCAGGGCGAGCATGCCTCTGGAGGTCATTGTGAAGGGGCTAGAAATAGCCGTGGAAGTGGTCGCAGAAGGATTAGAGAAATAAACACATAAACAGAATTGTGTATGTATGGAGGGTGATGTGTGACTTTCACCCTCCATTAGTTTGACTTAAAAACACATGGGTTTACTGAAGCTAATCATTTGGTATCATTTTTGCTGAGGGATGTCACTTTTGAAAAGTGTATTGTGTGGGTCAAAGGAAACGTAGTTGTGCTGTGTAATCTAATCCCGTAGAAAAGAGGAGGTAGTCTTTAGTGTTACTTAACAAAGATTTCCTGGAACGAGGTTTAAGTAGCGAAGAAGTTGCTGAGGCGCAGAAAAAATACGGGCCTAACAAACTTCCTGAGGCAAAAAAGGAAACGCTACTGCAACAATTTATCGACCAATTCAAGAGCTTCCTGATTATCGTGCTTATAGCGGCCGCTGTTATTTCTGCGTTCTTCGGTGAACTCATTGATACGCTCGCCATTATCGCTGTGGTGTTGCTGAATGCCATTTTGGGGGTGACCCAGCAAAGACGTGCCGAGGCTGCTTTAGAGGCAGTTAAGAAACTGGCAAACCCCACTACAAAAGTCATACGTGACGGGAAACTTCAAGTCATTGATTCTGAGGAAGTTACAGTAGGCGATTTGGTGGTGTTAGAAGCCGGTGATAAGGTAAGCTGCGACGGCATCATTCTAGAAGAACGTTCCCTTTATTTGGATGAATCAACTCTAACTGGTGAATCAGTATCGGTAAAGAAGGATGCGGTAGATCCCAGTAGCGACAAACCCACTGAAAAGAATATGGTATTCATGGGAACCGCAGTCACAAAAGGCAGAGCAAAGGTCTTGGTTACCGCAATAGGCGCCGAGACTGAGCTTGGAAAGATAGCAACAAAAATACGAGAGGTTAAAAAGGAGAAAACACCACTGGAGCGGCAACTGGATACGTTGGGACGCTTGCTTGGTGTGCTGTTCTTAATTGTTTCAGCCGTGGTCTTTGCAATGGGCGTTTTCCTTCAGGGAGCCTCCGTAACGGACATGCTACTCACCGCTATAAGTTTGGCAGTAGCAGCTATTCCAGAAGGATTACCGGCAGTAGTAACCATTGTTTTGGCTCTTGGTGTGGCAGATATGGCTGAAAGAAACGCAGTAGTACGAAACCTCCCAGCTGTGGAGACTCTAGGAGCGGTGACACACATTTGCACCGATAAAACGGGAACCTTGACGCAAAACAGGATGACCTTGGTAGGAGCATGGTTTTCCGATAAGTATGTAGAAGAGGAACAAGTCAGCCAGCAGGCACTGGAAGAGGAGCTCCTTCGTGCCATGATTCTCTGCAACGATGCCACAAACAGTGCTGGCGACCCCACAGAAATCGCATTAATAAGCTTCTTGGACGAAGGGCTCGTAGAAGATGTTAGAAACAAACTACCACGTGTGCATGAGATTCCGTTCACTTCAGAAACCAAACGCATGACCACAGTGCATCAAGTTGACGGCCGCTTCCTAGTGGTATCTAAAGGCGCCATTGAAGTGATTTTGTCATTGTGCAACAGCGAGCTCCTAGATGGTGAGGTCAAACCACTGCCAAAAGAAAGAAAGAGACTTATTTTACAACAATCTGAGGAGTTAGCTTCTCAGGGCTTGAGAATACTGGGGTTTGCTCAGAAAGTCATTGAAGGCTCCTTGCCCAAAGAAGACTCAGAAATAGAGAAGGATCTTACCTTCTTGGGATTTGTAGCTATGAAGGACCCACTTCGACCTGAAGTTAAAGATGCTGTAGACAAATGCCGTGAGGCAGGTATTAGACCAATAATGATTACTGGAGACCATCCAGTAACCGCATATGCCATTGCTAGGGAATTGGATTTCCCTGAAGGCAAAGTAATCACTTCTGCTGAACTTGCTACCATGAGTGATGAAGAGCTTCAGCAGACAGTGCAGGATATTAGCATATTTGCCAGGATTAATCCTTTGGACAAACTCAGAATTGTGGAAGCTTTGCAAAAAAGGGACGAAGTGGTAGCCATGACTGGAGACGGCGTTAACGACGCTCCCGCACTGAAGAAAGCGGATATTGGCGTAAGCATGGGTAAGTCAGGCACCGAAGTAGCGAAAGAGGCCAGTGACATGGTTCTCATGGATGATAACTTTGCCACTCTCGTAGATGCAGTATTTGAAGGGCGTACCATTTACGAAAACATGCGTAAGTTCATTGTTTACCTACTGTCCTGCAATGTAGGAGAAGTGCTTATCATGTTCACTGCCATTCTGCTTGGTTTTCCTCCTCCGCTTATACCACTACAACTACTTTGGTTGAACTTGGTCACTGATAGTTTCCCGGCATTAGCACTGGGGATGGAACCGGGGGAACCACACCTTATGCGTGCCAAGCCCAGAGGACATAAGGAACCTATACTTACAAGGTATCACTATGGGATTATTGCGGTGCAAAGTATTGCTATTACTGCAGCTACTCTGATCGGTTTTGTAATTGGCCTAAATAGGGTAGGCAGTGTGGAAGAAGCACGTACGATTGCTTACATGGTACTAGTTCTATCAGAACTTATAAGAGCTTTTTCTGCTCGCTCCTTCGAAGGTTATGTTTTCAAGATGGGGCTGTTCTCTAACCGGTTCTTGGCGTACTCTACGTTGATAGGCATTGCACTCATGCTTGTTACGGTTTACGTACCACCCATAGCTGCTGTTTTCAAAAACGTTCCACCCACATCGACAGAATTTGCTTACATCATTGTGTTGGCTCTGGTACCTTTTACCATCTCTGAGATTGCAAAGATATTTAGGAAGAACGAAATGGGGCTATGAAGCAGCTATAAATACTTGAAAAGGGGCTGGCAATGTTTTTGCCAGCCCCTTTTTTGTCTGGTGCGAGCTCATTTCTTACGAATTTAAGAAGTTTTTGATAGGCTTTGGACCATTATGCTTCCAGGAAGGCATTTAGCGCCTGACCTTTATCCACTTTAACGCCTAGTTCTTGACATACTTCCAACATTCTCTTAAGAGCTACAAGCAGTTCATCTTCAGTTACGCTGCCCATGTGTCCCATACGGAACGCTTTGCCCTGAAGTTCTGCTAACGCTGAAGCCACGATTACTCCTTTAACGGCAAGCTTACTTCTAAAAGCAGCATCTTCTATGCCATCGGGGTACTTGAATACTGAGAGTGTGGGTGCTGGGTGTTTACTAACCAGTTCAAAACCCACGGTAGTGAGAGCAGCTCTGACTTTAGCCGCCATGCGAGTGTGTTTTTCATAATAAGCCGGAAGCCCGAATTCTGTAATGATGCTAAGACTTTTCTCCAATGCGTAAACCATGTTCACTGCTGGCGTGGCAAAGTACTTATGTGGATCTTCCATGACAGGCATCCACCGGAGAATGTCGCCGTAGTAGGTTCTAACTTTTGCCATAGATTTTCTTTTTTCAATGGCTCGCTCAGAGAAAGCAAGTAAGGTTAAACCAGGAGGTACAGCTAAAGCTTTTTGCGATCCTGTGAAAATGACATCAATACCCCACTTATCAAACTTCTGTTCAACTCCACCGGTGGCGCAAACGCCATCCACCACGATGATGGTTTCTGGGCTAACCTCATGAACCATGTTGGCAATTGTTTCCACATCGGCTAATGTTCCAGTAGAAGTGTCCACATGCGTTATGGTGATTGCGTGGAAATGGTGTTTTCTAAGAGTACTCTCGATGCTAGTCAAGGGCACTGTTTCGCCTGCAGGAGCTTTTAAAACCTCCACGTTTACACCGAGAGTTTTCCCAATGTCAACAAAACGATCGCCAAAGAATCCATGAGACAAGACCAATAGGTTTTCTCCTTCATTCAATATGTTGGTAAGAGCCATTTCCATACCTAGGGTACCAGATCCTGCAATGATGAAAGGGAATCCTTTTTCAGCACCGAATACTTTTCTTGTTTTGTCTAAAGCACTTGTCATGATGCTTGCAAAACGGTCATCAGTATGAGCCATGGTTTCCTTGGACAGTGCACTAAGAACCTCTTCACTTACCGGAGTCGGACCTGGAATCACTTGTCATGATGCTTGCAAAACGGTCATCAGTATGAGCAATGGTTTCCTTGGACAGTGCACTAAGAACCTCTTCACTTACCGGAGTCGGACCTGGAATCAAAAGTAATTCTTTCATATTATTGACACCTCCTATCTCCTATCGAAAAAAGGATTCTTGCCACTAATACTTAGCGGGATACCATAGGCAATTTTTACATCTTCTCCCAAAATCCCTATGTTTAGGGCCGCTTTTCCCACAGAGTACATAACACGGTTGTCTACCCGGAGGTCGGCAGCAACGGACACAGCTGAACCTATGGCAATGCCAAGGTCTACGGCCGAAGATGTGTAACTTTCTACGCTCTCATCGGGGTTTTTCAGTTTGGTTCCTATGAGGACAACCACTTTTCCTTCAATGTTTTCTGCATCTCTGATAAAGTACTGAAAATGATTTTCTTCGCCATATCGCTTCATTTCTTCTTGCAAAGGCTTTAGCTCTTCACCGCTTAGTATAGCGGTAATCAAGAAATCTTTTCCGTTTGCTTTGGGAGCAGTTCTAGCGGCAATGCACATCCTCTTTGCTACCTCAATTAGGATATTCTGTTCTAGTTCCGGATTCAAACTCACCATGTTGCACATTCCCCCTTTCCTTTTAGTGATGTTCTTTTACTAAACGCTCCAAAGAAGCAAGGATGAGTTACTACTCCTCCTATTTCATTTTATGAAATAGGGGACGATTTTGATATTTCAGTGCGGAAAGAATGGTAACGTTTTTCTGCCAACGTTTGAGCTGCCATTCTTATGGCATTTACTTCTTCTAAGTTGTCTATGAGAATGGAAACCACATGGGGATCTAAAGCTGATTTGGTCATCTTGTCCAAGAGTTCCAGAGCGCTTTCTGAAGGCATACCCTTTCTGTATGGTCTATCCTCCATGATTGCTGTGAAGACGTCAGCAACAGCCATGATTCTTGAACCTAAGGGGAGGTCGACAGCTGTCAGGTGGAAAGGATAGCCTGTGCCATCAAGTCGTTCGTGGTGCAGAGAAGCCCAAGTATTTATGGTCTCAAACCCGTGAATGTTTTCAAGTGTGTGGTAGGTATAGTAGACATGGCTTTTCATAATGCGTTTCTCAGTTTCGTCTAATTCGCAAGGTTTTTCAAGTATATTACCAGGTATGGCAAGCTTGCCAATGTCATGCAAGTATCCTGCAACTTGTATGAGCTGGCATTCATTAGCAGAAAAACCGGCTAGACGAGCTAGTGCGCCAGCTGTGGCGGCAACGCCGCTAGAATGCTGAGCTGTGAATGGACTTCTGAAATCAATAATCTGCGCAAAAACCTCGGCTAGCATTATCAGGTCTCTCATGTTTAGCCGGATATTGAGTGGTTCAAGTTTACGTTGCACAATGCGTCCGCAGTATGAAGACGAAGCATCCAGCCAGAAATATTCCACTCTTGATAAAGACAAGAACGCTTTAACCGCATCTGGATGAAACAGTGTTCCCGAGTAATTAGAGATTCTCTCAGTTATTGCATCTGCCTGCCCCAGGACATCTTTTCTTCTATCAATGGAAACGGCTATTCTGTCTGCCAAGTTTATGATATGGCTGCCAAGCGGTACCTCGATGCCATTAACAGTTTTGCCTTTCCCATTATTCCATGGCAAGTGGTGAAAACGAATCATGTCTGCCGCTTCTTTTAGTGGATCCAGTTTTCGCAGCAGAGCGTACCCAATGAGCTCATGGTTATAGGTTTCATTCACTTCAAAAGTTTGCTCGGTAAACTTTAGCCTATCCTCCAAAGATAGAAAACCAATGTCATGAAGTTCACCAGCTAAGGCTATCTGACATTGTTCATAACTTGGAAGCCTGAGTTCTTCAGCAATGGCAAGGGCGATGTAAGCTACCTGTTCTTGATGTCTAACCAACCTAGGATCTGATAGGTCCACCACTTCTGCTAATGCCGAAACTGGTTCCACTAGAGAAATTACAAAGTCGCTATTGTAAGTCATATCTTGTTTTGCACTTCGGCCTTCTTGTTATTTGTGCACTTCTGGTTTTATGAAGAACCATCATCCCCATTAATTGTATATTACTTCCTCACCAGAGGAAA
>Ga0208564_1001889_pt1 | contig 17170 bp, 16 predicted proteins | sample AD_UKC073_MetaG_FD_184439 | JGI IMG/M metagenome (GOLD analysis project Ga0208564, IMG submission 184439) | Active sludge microbial communities of municipal wastewater-treating anaerobic digesters from USA - AD_UKC073_MetaG (SPAdes) (version 2) | ecosystem: Engineered > Bioreactor > Anaerobic >... | reverse complement strand
TTGCCCAGGCGTCTGCGATAGCTTCAGCGTGCTTGCCTCTAATAGGCTGGGTGTGCCGACTTCCATGGCAGCACATACTGTACCTCGGGGTTATGGGAGCAGCCATCTGCCTGAGGCATATCCCGGATGCATGTGCACCGGGAGAGGGGTAGCGCTATCGTGGAGGCGTTTTCAAACGAGCGATTTGGACGCAGCGGCGTCTTACTAGTTGATATCGTTGTAGACCGCAGAAGACGTGCTCGCGACTGAGAACTATATGTAGGATTCATGTGTCATCAGACGATAGAGAAGCTCCTCAAAGCATACTATAGACATATTATGGATGTGCTGCATTGGTTCGCATTACTGCAAGTTCCGGGTCATCTACTACTCCCGCAGCATGCGAAGACTTTTGGGCCAGGGGTTGTGTGCTCTTGTTCCATTCAGGACGCAAGCCCTGCTGTGCTGGCGTCAGCCATGACTAACGTAGCGTAAAGGCCGCCGAGCTCCATCAGCTCCTCATGGGTTCCTTCTTCCACTATTTCGCCTTCATCTAGCACGATGATCCTGTCGGCATGGCGAATGGTCGAGAGGCGGTGGGCGATGACTATCGTGGTTCTGCCCGCCATAAGCCTATCCAGGGCAGCTGCGATCTTGGCTTCTGTTTCGGTATCCACTGATGATGTGGCTTCATCCAGTATGAGGATAGGCGCATCGTAGAGGATGGCCCTTGCTATGGCGAGCCTCTGTTTCTGCCCGCCGGAGAGCCGTACGCCTCGCTCGCCTATGTGGGTATCATACCCGTTGGGCATCTCCCTAATGAACTCGTCAGCCCCTGCAACTATTGAAGCTTCGATGATCTCCTCCAAGGTAGCCTTGGGGCTGCCGTAAGCGATGTTTTCGGCTACTGTCCCGTTAAACAAGAAGACGTCCTGCAACACCATGCCTACATTCCGGCGCAGAGAGGAGATTGTAGCGGTGCGGATATCTACTCCATCGATCAGAACGCGTCCTCTTGTGGGATCATAGAACCTCGGTATCAAGTTGGCCATGGTTGTTTTCCCTACGCCTGTTGGGCCTACAAGGGCAATCATCTCGCCGGGTTTGATCGTAAGGTTTATGTTCTTGAGTACCGGGGTTTCGTCATAGTTGAAGGAGACATTTTCGTAGGTTATGCAGCCTTCGACCCTTCCAAACTCCACGGCGTCGGGGGCATCGTCTATGTCGGGCTGTGTGTCGAGGACTTCGAAATAGCGGTCGGAGGCGGCCAAGGCTTGTTGAAGCGATTCATTGAGCCGGTTGAGCCCCATGATGGGCTCGTAAAAGAGGCCCACATACAGGAGAAACCCGGTGATGTCAGCGATGGATACCTGGCCTTGCACCGCCATTAGGCCTCCGAACAAGACGACTGAGACTGTTCCGAGACCTGCGAAAAAGTCGATTCCCCCGTGGAAGCATGCGCTCGTTGAAACGGCTTTCGTGATGGCCGAAGAATGCACCATGATGCGTTTGCCTACAGACTCCATTTCGCGCTCCTCTTGGGTGAATGCCTGGATCTCCCGCATCCCGCTGAGATTGTCCTGGAGAACCGCGTTGAGGTCTCCCAGCTTTGCTTGGGCGTGACGAAATAGGGGGCGGACGTATCGGTTGTAGGCGACGAAGCCGAGTATGATAAGGGGTATGGGCGCCAAGGTATATAGAGCCAGCGTTGGATTGATGGAGAAGAGCACAACGAAAACGCCTGCGACTGTGAGGAGGCTGACAATGGTTTCCGGAATCACATGGGCGATCAATGATTCGAAATAGGCTGTATCATTGATCGCCCTGGACATGATCTGTCCTGTCTGAGTGGACGAGTAGTACTTCGGGGACAGTCTTTGCAGATGCTCATAGATCTCTTTTCGCGCTGCAGCCACGCTGCCCCACCCAGCAACGTGAGTAGCCCAGACTTGAAGGGCGCGAAGTGCGGGCCTCACGGCATACACGAGGAGTAGCATAATGGATATGTTCACTACTTGGCCAGCAGCTGCCGTCCCATGGCCGAAGTTCTCTTCAATCGTTCCAACAAGGCTCCTTATCAGCCAGGGGCCTGCTAGATTAGCGGCGGTTACGCCTATCATTGCAACGAGCGCTATCACCATCCAGCGCCAGTAGTCACGTGATATCACTACGAGACGGGTTATGTGCCGCAATATGTAGTCACCCCATGTCATTCTTTCTGTGTCTAGATATCATAATCACGCAGCGTGTAAGTTGTTCAACCTCTTTTCTAGCCCAGCGGATTCTCAGAACTTGTGGCATTCACATTACTGTTCTCCTTTTCTGGGAGAGTTCCTTCGGACGGCGCTTCTCTGTTCGCCTATGCCAAAGAGGAGCTCGAGGCCGAGAGGGATCATATCAGCAGGCTCTGAAGATCCAGATTGGATGACGTGTTTCGGCAGCTATGAGCAAGTAGTCGGCTTAAGTAGATGTGTCTTGGATCGCTGCGAGTTCGATGTTGACAATATTGCCAACATGGTTGTGTTTTTTGCAGAAGGATGAGGAATGTTGCCAGGTCCAAGCGCCCAAAGCTGATGTGGCATGAAGAGATAAAACGGCGAGTGCGGGCTATTGACGGACAAGACAAAGGAGTTGTTGGAATGGATAAAGACTCAGGCCCAAGCTTGGCAAAGGGTATTTTGAATCGTGGACAGAGGTGCGTAATTGACAACTAACTCTGGGCCAATCTCTTGATCAAATAGAGAATTACGTCGCGGTCTTCTGGGCGCAGTTTCTGGAGATTGTGAGTGATTGCATCAAAATCCAGAGGATCGTCTTCATTTTCTTTGTCATCAAGCGGAAGAAGTTCCTCTATGGGAATAGCGTAGCCCTTGGATATCTGCACGAGTGTTTCGGCAGAAGGATTAACGGGGTTGCCCGTCCGAGGGTCGCGCCCCTTTTCCAGAGTGTCGAGATAGGTGTGACTGATTCCGATCATCTCTGCTGCTTTTCGTAAGCTTAGGTTTCTGGCTTCACGAGCTTCCTTTAGCCTCGCGCCTATCTCTTTCAACAACATCAACCCCTTCTGGCGATATTGTCACTTTTCCCGTAGGTTTTGAGGAATGCCCGCCAATCACTGAGTAATTCCGGGTTGACATTTTGGCATACACGCATTACAATTCCAATAGATCCATATCTTCGATATGGTTTGGCATTGATTAACTGCGCCATATCAAAGCGTTATTGAAAGGCCGTACGTGTACGCCTAAACACAGAATGCGACTAACATCTTCATTCAGCTAGATTAGTATTCCCCATGGCGGACGCGATTCACGGATTAAGCCTTAAGTTTCGCGGGACTGCCAAGCAAAGTAGCAGTTCCCGGCAGACTCTATTGCATAACAAATAGAGTATACCATGCGAGTCATGCCATGGGGAACAATAGTGGCATATGGTGGTAATCAGTTATCCTGAGGCCGTTTGGCCCGTGTTCGACACTGTGTAGGCAGACAGTGCGCGTAGCAGCAAATAGATCGACCGATGGAATTGGCCGATGAGCAACTCGTGTTACCGCGCACGCCCCCTGTTTTTAACGCTGATTTTGCGGATTCTCTTTGGTTGCATGACTTTAATGCATGAGAATATGCGTTTCTGAGCTGGGGTTATGTCTATCCAGAGTGTCGATCTCAACGGCACGAGTTCTTTCCAGTTGCGCCCGTATCTTCATCTATGTATCGCCGACTTCGTTTTCAGCTACTCGGACCAAGAGAAGTGCTAGCCAACAGAGGAGAACATGAGCCTGGACCCTATCGGGGCTCGATGATACATCGGGCGCAGATCGACTCGGAGAAGCTGCTTGTATCCGAGGGCTATGTCTTCCGGAGGCAGCGTGTCATCGGAGGTTCTTAAGAGGTATTTGCCGTCAAGCAGAGCTTTCCTCTTCACCTTGCTCTGATCAATTCCTGGGAAGTCATTTGCGTCTAGTGTGAGGTATCTTCCAAGTCTCTTGCAGGCCACGAGTTTGCACACGGCCTTAGTGTATTCTCCCCCTTCAATTCCTCGCCAGCACTTACCCGACACAGACTTCTCCATCCCCGACTATAATCTCCTTACACCGATTTAGCGGTGCTTGTGCACTTGAGGCTGCGAGAAATATGGTCCGGGCGTGGGTGGATACGTCTCTATGTGCCTCACAAAATGCTGCGAGAGACTCCCTACGTGAGCCGTCCAATGTTGGACTATTATGATTCTTAGTTAGACTGCATATGGATAGAGATACCAGAATCGGTAACATATTGAACCGGCGTGACCTTTTGATCAAACAGGGGACTAGGTCGCAATTGTCTGGGCCGAGCTTCCGAATGCAAACAGCAGGTGTCTCCGCCACTGATTCTACCGTGGGATTCATCGGTCTGGGCATTATGTTTTTCTCCCGTAACTCGAGATAAGTAGGGGTTACCAGCAGGATGTTTGCTGCCTGCACGAGGCTCAAGTTTTTACTGGTTTACAGTGTTCCAAGATTGTTCCAACCGTACTCTTTAGGTCAGTATCTCGTTTCTAGCGACGTTGCCGTACAGACGAGAGGTCACCCATATATTGTAGCTATCGCAAGATATTTGACACTATGTAAAAATGGAGTTAAACTACCTTTAGCTTTGAAATATGCTATTTCGTACGATATGACTAAAGAAATGGCACGCTTGCCAAGATAATGTGGTGCACCTGTATATGCGGATCGCGCCCATATGGCATGTTCATCAAGCCGGACGATATTCTCCGCAGCGAGTATTATGTGAAAGCTAAATGATAGTGTTTGCAGGAATAAGAAATGTGTCAATAGGCCTTGTCGGACTCGATAACGGCGTAAATGGAATGCAACAGGGCTTTGCTACGGGAAGCAGCAGTGGCGCAGCGTGGGGGCGGTCAGCCCTAGATCTTTTATCTACCGAACTGATATGTGAGAGAGGGGCGTAAACAGATACTTGTCTAGAGCCTGGCTTAGGCGATCAAGCTGTGCATCTTAAGGTAGAAAGGACTCGCGTATCCGAGCGAGGCGTCCCCAATGACTATCGACAATGGACTGTCGAACCTTCTGGCGTCTTCGGCAATGAAATATTATGTTGCCGAGGTTCGCAATTACGGGGGAATCTCAGAGGCAAATGACCCCTCAACCGCTGTAAGAACGCATCAATCTGTCACATCAAGAACGACTTTCCGAGAATGATCACCAATGCCGCCTTCCCGAACAACATATGCCTATACCATGTGTAATGGCTTTCGACTGGAAACTATGTGATTTGAGTTTACTCACATCCGTGGCAGCTTGGAGGTTAGCGTCTTATGCCCTTGCGGCAGTTGATGCACAGCGGGTGCCCGATAGGAAGCCTTCATTATTGCTTAGGGATTCTTCAGTGCTATCCAGCGATAGACCACAGCTCGTATACGACATATCTAAATGCAGCCATGCACTGAAACCACGTATCAAATAGATGGAGGTGGTTTCATTGAAGGTTTTAGGTGAGGCTTAGGGGTGATCAATGTCAGCTCAGACTATATCCAATTATTGCAGTGCGCGGTTGAAGGGGGATGGGATACATATGGTGAGCAGTAAACGAAAGACGGTTTCACTAATTGCTGTTCTCACTGTTTTTGTGCTTTTTGCCTGGGCTGGCTCTGGGCGGACCGGGGCGCATACTATTGACCCTGAGATCCGGGGAGGGTGGCAGCCGGGGCCAGAGGCGTATCATCCAAGTAGAGTTATAGTAAGGTTCAGGGACAGTATTACTACTGAAGCAGCTACTGATTGTATAGAGCGACTTGGTTACTCTCTATATCGGGTTGCTAGCTTCAAGCCAACGGCGAGTTTCCCCAATGGCGTGAGGTTTGGTATCGTTGAACTACCTGAAGGCGCTAACACTGAAGATGCCATGTTGCAGTTAGACTCAATGCCAGGAATCCTATATGCTGAGCGTGATGTCCTGCAATATCCGGCTGCTATTCCCAACGATCCGCGATTCCCCGAGCTGTGGGGCTTGAATAATCATAATCTTCCGGATGAATACAGGGATCCCGAAATGGAAGATGATCCCGTAGACGATGCCGACATTGATGCCCCAGAAGCCTGGGAGCTATACACCGGATCGGATGAGGTGATTGTGGCAGTAATCGACACCGGTTGCTACATTTTCCATCCGGACCTGATCGACAACATATGGGTCAATCCTAATGAGGTCTTAGGCAACTACTTTGACGATGACGAAAATGGATACGTAGATGACATATGGGGCTGGGATTTCGTAAACAATGACAACACCGTATGGGATCCCGATGAGCGCGACAATCGAGGAGATCTCAATGATGAACATGGAACACACTGTGCTGGCACTATTGGTGCAATGGCCAATAACGGCATGGGAGTTGCAGGCGTAAACTGGAACGTTAAGATCATGATCTTGAAGTTCATCGGAAGCTCTAGTGGCTCCACGTCTGATGCCATATTAGCGTTCGAATATGCAGCGAACAACGGTGCCAAGGTAGCCAGTTGCAGCTGGGGAAGCTATTTTCCTAGCGATGCTTTGAAAGATGCGATAGAGGCGTCCGGAATGCTTGTTGTTTGCGCTGCAGGCAACGAATCAACGAACACAGACACTGACCCACATTTCCCGTCTGCTTATGATTGCCCCAATATCATCTCAGTTGGTGCCAGTATGCAAAATGATGAGCCATGCAACTATTCAGGCTGGTGGGGAAGCAACTATGGCGCGACAAGCGTCGACTTGTTTGCCCCGGGAGGCTATATACTGTCTACATTGCCTCCTGATCCGCCACCCGAAACGCCAACGGAGCATTATGGATACTTCTATGGCACCTCCATGGCAACTCCGCATGTTGCGGGGGCTGCGGCTTTAGTTCATGGAGCGCATCCTTACGTACCACTTTATCCTGGGGCTTTTGGATGGAGTCCGGGAAGCAGATCAATAAAGGATGTTATCCTAGATTCCGTAGATGTTAAGCCTGCGTATGAGGGCAAGTGTCTCTCAGGGGGCAGATTGAACGTAGCAAAAGCGGTCAGTATGGGTGGCGTGCCTGTAATAACTTCAGTCTCAGCTGAGCCTAGCATTGGAGCGCCACCACTTGAGGTGGAGTTTGCTGCGTCAGCTCTTACTTCATCTGGCGAGATTACCGACAAGTGGTGGGACTTTGGGGACGGATCTCCAGCAGTACACGAATACAACACAACCCATATATATGAGGAATTAGGTTGTTATGAAGCCGTGTTTCACGTTGTGAATGATAGCGGGTTGGAAAGCACAGCCGTACTGGAGATAAACGTGCTGCATCTGCCGGTGATCGGAGTGGAACCTTCCTCAATTGAAGCTACATTGAAATGGGGAGAATCCTGTACCGATCAGATAGTGATATCCAATTCAGGTTTGGGTGAACTGAATTACAGAATACAGCTTGTGCCTCAAGGTATGGCTGCGCAAGGCTCAGAACACATTGGCGTGTTGGGTTTTGGCGGGCCGGATGGCCATGGATACATATGGATAGATAGCCACCATCCAGGCGGGCCTGAGTTTGAGTGGAACGACATTACTCACATCGGGACTCCTATTCCATTTGGACTCAATCAGTCAATCCCGGTTGATCTGCCATTTGAGTTTCCATTCTATGGAGAAGCAAAAACTCAAGTGCGTATCTGCTCCAATGGCTACCTGACGTTTGGCGACGAGGGGTCAGCAGGCAAGAACACCCCTATTCCAGACCCATCTGAACCCAACGATCTTCTGGCTGTGTTTTGGGATTTCCTTAGTCCAACGATTGAAGGTAATGTGTTCTACTGGGGCGATGAATATGAGTTCATAGTTCAATACAATGATGTACTCAGAATCACCAAAGACTCATCATATACATTCCAGGTGGTTCTAACCCGTGGTGGTACCATATACTACCGCTACCTAAAAATGGAAGGTGACCTTCTTGATCTTGCAACCATAGGTATTGAAAATAGTAGTGGTACAGATGGTCTGCAAGTCGCTTTCAATAGACGCTATGTCAGGGACAACCTTACATTGATGTTTGTTCCATGCTGGATAAGTGTAGACTCGCTTGAGGGTACCGTTGCACCGAATTCGAGCCAAAACATCAACATCAATTTGCAGGCGCACAATCTGCTTCAAGGTCCATGGCATGCAATACTTAGAATAAGAAGCAATGATATAGAAAACGATTTAGTCGAAATTGGAACTATACTCAACGTTCAGTCTGCGGTTCCGCCGATTGTCAAATCAATCTCTGCTACGCCTCACGCAGGAAAGGTGCCGCTGACAGTAGAGTTTTCGGCTGAGGCAGAAGATCGTGATGGAACTATCGTAGGCATCGAGTGGGACTTTGGCGATGGTAGCCCGCACGTTACAGATACTCTCACTCCTACGCACACGTACACCGTAGAAGGTGAGTATGATGCCACGCTGACTGTGACTGATGATGACGGTATGACTTCCTCAGCTACGGTCCACGTAGTGGCAAAACCACAACCGAAAGTCAGTGTGAATCCTGCCTCCATAAGCAGAGTTGTGAGTGCCCATGAGACGTGTTCGGAGAAGCTAACTGTAACTAACGTGGGAGATTCCGAGCTCGTGTTCACGGCAAAGGTACTTACTGCGGCTGCTCCGGATAATGCAGATGACGGATCAAGGGATTACCTTGATGACATAGATCGATGTTCGTTTGGAGGCCCGGACGAGTACGGATATACGTGGAAGGATTCTGATGCTCCTGACGGACCAGTATTCGAATGGATAGAGATAAGCGAGATTGGCACAAAGCTTGTAGAATGTAAGGAAAATGAATTCGTTGAAGTAGACCTTCCTTGGACATTCCCATTCTATGGGCAGCCAAAGACGAAGGTAAAAGTGAATTCCAATGGATTTTTGACATTTGGACCTGCTAGTGGAGCCAGCTGGTTGCATGATCCCATACCCGACGAGAGGCTTCCTAATGACTTCTTGGCTATATGGTGGGATGATCTGAATCCTGTAAATGCTCCTGCCGACGGTGGCGTGTTCTACTACTATGACGATGCCTTTGACCGGTTCATAGTGGAGTATAAGAAGGTGCCTCGGGAGAGTACAGTGGGTTCATACACATTCCAGGCAATTCTCTATCCTAACGGGAAGATCGTTTATCAATACCTGAATATGACGTTTGGCAAGACATACTGGGGCGACTGGGCCACGATTGGCATCGAAAACGCCGACGCTACAGACGGATTGCAGGTAATGTACAACGAAGATGGCTACATTAAGAATGAGCTTGCTATTGAGTTCATGCCTCCAATCTGGCTTTCGGTAAATCCTGGTGGCGCCACGCTTGAACCTGGGGATAGTGTGGAGCTCGATGTGATGATGGATTCTGGTTCTGTAGAGTCCGGCTTGTTGGACGGGGCCATTATTATAGAAACGAACAGCATCCTTGAGCCCAGAACTGTAGTTCCAGTTCACCTGGAGGTAGTGCCACTCAGTCCGCCGATTATCACAGAGGCGACTGCAGAGCCGACGTACGGCGAACCTCCGCTTGAAGTGACGTTCCACGCCGCATTCGAAGAGACCGATCGACATGTTTCGAGTTGGGGCTGGGACTTTGGTGATGGAGAATCTTCAGTTGAGCTCGACGTAGTTCACATCTATACCGAACCGGGCGTATACCATGCAGTGTTTACAGCAGTTGACGAAGTTGGAGGAAAGGCTGAGGCTTCTATTGACATAGAAGTCAAGTGGTTGCCCCGGGCGACTGTGGAACCGCTGCAAATCGAGATCGATTTGGCACCTAATGGAGAGACAATAGAGACTATTACCATAGGCAATGTAGAGGGCAAAGCCCCATTATCGTTCACAGTAGAGCCTGACGGAGAAGATGATGCCAAAGGTGCTTCTATCCCTGTAGATCCTTCAACTGGCACAGTTCCTGAGGGTGAGATGGTTGATGTTGCAGTAACATTGAATGCAGCGAACCTGGGCAAACCGGGTGAGACAGTCGAAAGATCCTTGCACATAACGACCAATGACCCCTTCGCAGAGTCGTTCAATGTTGACATCACGGTCAATATTGAAAGTGGCCCGTCCATTGTCAGTGTGAAGGCTACTCCAACTTTTGGAGAGCCTCCTCTCAAGGTGCTATTTGACGCGACAGTGGAGCCTGGTTCCAAACCGGTGACGTATATCTGGTGGGATTTCGGAGATGGAAGCGAGCAAGTGCATGGCGCAAGTGCCGAGCATATATACAACGACATCGGAACGTATGTAGCTAGTGTTCACGCTGTTGATGAAAACGATGTTGAGGCATTTGCCGAAGTTGTCATAGAAGTAGCTTGGCTGCCCAAACTCGAAGTCAACCCGGATAGTTATGATGTGTCGGTTCCAGTAGGAGTGCAGCGGCAAGAGATTCTGACAGTGACAAACGCAGGTGAAGGACCTTTAGAGTTTGAAGTGTCATTCGTTCCGGTCAGTTCAATGCTGCAAGCACATCCGCATTCCGGGTATATCTTGGCAGGCGAATCTGAGGATGTGATCCTGACTTTCGGATCGGCCGACGCCGATGCTGGTGCATACCAGTTTGAAGTGATAGTGTCCTCGAATGACCCATTCTGTCCAGAGGTTAAGATTCCGTTTTGTCTCAAAGTGAGCGCACCCCCCGTGGTGGAGGTTACAGCACCTGCAAGCGGTCAGACATTGTGGGGCGTAACTCAGATTGTGTGGGTTGCCACGGATCCAGATGATGAAGCAGATGATATAAGGGTTGATTTGTACTGGACGTTCGAAGGTGGAGAGTGGAACGAGATTGCTCTTGGCCTTCCCAACAGTGGATCCTTTGAATGGGACACGAGCGAGACCAATGCTGACGGTGACACTTTCCGCATTAGAGCGGTTGCCGCTGATCCATCGGGCGCGTCCTCTGAGTTTGTGACAGAGGAATTTGCCATTTACAACAATCTGCCGCCTTCAGTGGAGATCATCAAACCTACAGCAGGCCAGGTCCTAACGGGCGAGGCGATGATCGAGTGGGAGGCTGTCGATCCAGACGATGATGCGGACAAACTCAAGATCACTCTTGAATACGAGCCTGCATCAGGCGGGGATTGGCAGGCCATAGCATCTGAGGTGCCCAACACCGGTAAATACATCTGGGATACCTCAAAGCTTGAGCGCGGAGGCAAGTACAGAATCCGAATCATAGCAGTTGACCCACAAGATGCGTGCGGAGAGGCCATAAGCGAGGAGTTCACGGTGATCGCGCTCACTCGTATGGTCATAGCAGCGCCCAACCCAGCGAATGACTTGGTGACGTTCTACTACGACATAGACACAGACGGAGAACTTTTCGTATACGACGTGGCAGGCAGGCTTATGCATGCAGCTAAGCTGTCAGCTACTGCGAACTCGCACGAATGGAATCTCACGACAGGCGGCAGGCCGGTCGCAAGCGGACTCTACCTCTACGTCGTTGTGACAGATGATGCAGAGAGGTCCGAAGTCGGACGGCTTGTTATAGAACGGCTATGAGCCTGTAACGCAATGAACACGCCTCACGGGTTTTGGGGCGCAGGGGATTCTGCCCTTGCGTCCCTGCCGGGAGGCGCACAGGCCAAGCTTGAGAGGAGGACCTATTGATGCAACGGAGGATAAAGGCGCTTCTGTTTGCGGCAGCCTTGATACTAGCCATATCCGGCGCAGCCTACGCTGCGCAAGATGAGGATCCTGTCGGCACTGCCGCCATGCTTGATATAGGAATGAGCGCTCGCGCCATGGGTATGGGCGGTGCTCACATCGCCGTGGCAGACGATGCCGCGGTGATATACTACAACCCCGCAGGGCTTGCGCTAATTGATGGACACAGCGTAACTTCGCTCTACACAAACCTGCACGGAGCTGCAGGATACCTCGCCCTAGGATATGCCCAGAAGAACGTGGGCGGGGGATTTCTCAGGCTCAACGCATCAGGCATCGAAGAGACCGATGAGTATGCAAACGTGATTGGAACCTTCGGAGTAAGCGATCTCACAGAGATGGCCGGATACGGCCGCGAAGTCGCTTCAGGGCTCAGCCTTGGGGGAACAGTGAAGCTCTACAGCCAGTCACTAGCCGACGTTTCGGGCAAAGGCGTAACCGGAGATGTAGGGGCGCTATACGTGATGGATGATGGCAAGCTCAGCTTCGGAGCTGTGGCCAGAAACGTGGTTGGCAAGGTACGCTATGACAATAACGCGGAAGACGCCTTCGAGCGCGCCTTCGGCGTAGGGGCAGCCTACCGTCCTTCGGACAGCCTCTTATTTGCCGCGGACGCAGTATTAGAGGACGGCCTTGCCGCCAGAGTCGGAGCTGAATACCGCATCAAGCAATTTGCCTTGAGGGCCGGTGGGGCGCTGGATGGGGGCGAGGCATCGATCACGGCAGGCGCAGGTTTTGCCATGGATAGCTTCGCAGTGGATTATGCCTACCAGACCCACAAGGTGTTGCCTGATTCACACAGGATTTCACTGAGCGTCAGATTCTAGTAGACTCAGCAAACCCTGCAACGAGCCCGAGTCACGCTCAAGAGAACGCCCGCAGTGACCAAGTGCGCTGCGGGCGTTCATTGGTGTTAAGGGAAGTTGGATGTCGGCGGATTGCAAAAACTCAATTATCTGGATGCCACATTCCGTTGCCGACTAGGCACATGGCTTCCTAGCGATTCCTGTGCCCTCGCTCCGGATCTTGCGGCCATAGCCGCCTCGAAGCTCTACCTTCTTTCTGCAAAGGGGCATTCCACCACACTCGTCGTTTCATCTTTTCGACTACACCAACCCCTTTGCGCGGTCATCTAGCGTAAGCCCTTACAGGAATAGCTACGTACTTGCCAATGCTCGGGTTCTATCGAGCGATACGATTACAATTATCTCGTGTCAAAGGAGTATAAACTCATCCGAGCTGTAGGGCGTATTGAAGTCTTCTTGGTCATGGGTTCGTAGCGTCCGAGTGTAAGCACAAATAACAGGGCAGGCTCCATCTAATATTCCTACCTCCGCATTCTCTCGAGCTGAATTCGAAAGAGAACATGTGGGCTAGGCCCCAGATCACGTTGGGGGCGCTCACCACCAGCAAGGCACTATTTATCAGAACAGACTGGCCCCGAAATCCTACCCCGGGCGTGGTGGTTAGTCTATGCACATTCTCACTGCCCAACTATGAACTTTTAGATTGCCAAACAGAGGCCTTTTCATAGTCCTCGTTAATTCGGAAGGACTTTCCATTGAGGTTAGCGAATTGATAACCATAATTATGCCATTTCCCTTAACTACCGGAAGACTTGGGGGGTAAGTGTCGATGATAATCTGGTTTGTGCTTGCTGCCGTCGCTATCGTAACAGCTTCAGTCTGGCCCGACTTCCTATACTACCTTCAGAGCGTCTTTCTTCCGTGGATACGTCAATTGCTCCCTGGATCAATATCAGACATCCTTGCAGAGTTGGTTGCCTTTCTTGATCAGGGGATCTGTTCTACGCGTCGAACAGTCGCTATCGCATGGAACCAGTTTAAGTCGACTGTGCTGGGAATGGAGACTACGTACCTTCGAAAGGATCCTAACACCGTGGAGACCGTGCAGACATGTATTATCGATATCGGAGACGGCCAGGGACTCAAGAGGCTGACTACTAATGAGTTGGAATGGGATCAAGTGCCCGAAGCCGTTCGGAACACGATGATAATCGAGAATGCGTCAGCTGTGCGTCTCGACACTATGGATGTCATGAAGCAGAAGATGAAGGAACGGGTCAAGGGCATTGCCGAATTTGATGAGCTTGTCGACTTGGCCTAGGCAGGAGGTGACTCGCGTATGAAGGCATGGAGAGTTGCTTTGGGATTGGGCATTGCATGGGTAGCCTGTGTCACTGGCCGTGCCCGTCGAGACAAATCGGACAGTAGCCCGGGCGGGCGGTTGGAAGACGACTTCATAGAGCAAGTAGCCGAGCTTTGCATGGCGGGCTTGGAGTGCAATCTAGACGCTTCTGAGGACGTGCGCCGCGCAGTCATGGGTGCGATCTCCAGCACGCTGAGGCACTCTGAAGGCCCCGGGATCGATGCCGAACCGGCTTTGAATCCTCTTGCACGCCTCGAGATGCGGATCAGGCGTTTGGATGCAAGGAAAGTCGAAAGAGCTCTGGGGATGATGTGGATGAGAAAGTCTAGTGCCGATAGAATCATGGTGGCCGACGAAGTAATGTGGGAGAAGCTTCCAGAGCAGTACCGAAAGCGATTCATCAAAGAGGAAACGGATCAACAAGTATACCTGCTATATCAGCGAGTCAGGGCAGAGGAGGGCGAGGGATAATGGGAAAAGGCTTGGGATACCTAATCGGAAAGCTAATTCTTGGAGCTGTTGGCTATGCTGTAGCGGATGCAGTAACCAAGAATCACACTGATAGACACATTCACGAGCACGTTTTTGCATGGTATCGCCGTGCCCACCATGAAGTTACCCAATGGGCACAAGCACAGGGTAACAGAAAGGCGCTGCGTATTCTCGCCGAGATAGATCGTGCGGTGACATCCGTGTATAATAGGGTCAATATGATGCTCTTTGCCTACAGCCCCAATGAACAGCCTGTTTTGATATACGAAGAGCGAGTTCCGCTGGCCGAACTTAGACAACAGTTTGGCCCAGGGGTGAAGGTGGGCAGGGTATACGATGTGACCGAGGCGATGTTGGGCTAGCACAACTAATGTGAGACAGGTGATATTGCGTGAAGTGTGTTTCGGCAATAGGAAAACCAATAGGCGAAGATGAAACTGTTTTCTTCAGATCTCGATCTGATAGCACGGAGTCCTCAGAGGATGAAAGATTCGACCTTCGCATGCCTGAGTGGAGCCTTGACGACATGATCCTGAACGCCGAGACTGCACAGGAGATCGATTCAGTATGCGCTAAGGTTGAATACCATAGCGTGTTGTATGAGCAATGGGGGCTCGCCCGGATCGACCCCCACGGAAACCGCGTGGCCGTCAGCTTGTACGGGCCGCCGGGGACAGGCAAGACCATGTGTGCCGAAGCTTTAGCGCGCAGGTTCGGAAAGCCTATCTTAGAGGTAGACTACGCGGATGTGGAGTCCAAGTATGTGGGCGAGACGCCCAAGAACATACGAGCTGCGTTCAAAAAAGCAGAGGAGAGCGGCGCGCTTCTCTTCTTCGACGAAGCCGATTCGATTCTCGGCAAGCGTATGACCACTGTCACCCAATCGGCCGACCACAGCGTGAATGTAAGCCGTGCCGTTATGCTCAGGCAGATGGATCTCTTCTCCGGAATCGTCGTTTTTGCCACAAACCTGGCTCGCAACTACGACCCTGCCTTTGTGCGACGGATTCCGTATCACATCTATATGCCATTGCCGGATGAGGCGGGAAGACGGCGCTTGTGGGATAGGCTTGTGCCGGTGCAGATGCCGGGCCGGGACGAACTGGACACCCTTGAACTTGTTCGATCGAGCGACGGGTTGTCAGGCGGCGATATCAAGAACGTCGTTATCCTGGCGGCCACAAGAGCAGTGCAACGCAAAGGTGATTCCAGACGGATTACCACCGATGATCTTTCCCAGGCGCTCGAATCGGTGATCAAGGCCAAACGCGACGTGGGGGCTGTCGATAACGGAATTGTGGATATCCGAGAGGCACCAGTCTTGGCGCAGCATGTTCAGGCCATAAATGTATAACGTGGCTTCTACAGCCCGCAGGAGCGTTTGTTTCAGACGTCAACCATCCCTTCATTGTGCATTTTGACTATGTGGTGGAAGCGAGGCGGTTTGCTTTGAGAGGCCCTAACAACGAGCTTAACAAGTATCTGGCTATGATAGAGGATGCATCTAGCAGTCCCACACCGGAAGTGGCTCTTGCCAAACTTCAAGCAGTCCGCGACTTGATTGCGAACTCTAGCCTTCCTGAGCGAGATATGCTGCTCGCCATTGTCTACAATCAAATGGGATTCTACCTGAAGAGATTGGGAAGGTATAGAGAATCCGTCGATACATACAATCTCGCTCTTCGACATGTGCAGTCCTTGGGTGACGAAGCCTTTATTCGCAAGGGCCTTGGCAAGGTCCTATACTTGGCTGGCAATTTTCAAGAAGCCGCAAACAACCTATTAACGAGTATTGTCATCTTTTTGAGACTTGGTAATACAGATGAGGCTACAACCCTCCTGTTGCACTTGGGCCATTCCATGGCTGACGGCGATCCTGAGAACCAACGGCTCAGCGCTGCCAACATACGCAACTATACGAAGACTCTGTCAGGGAAGGGTGAGGTTGTCGGCCCGGACATGGTCTACGAACATGGCTGCATCGATATTGCCAGGCGAGAGGTGAGACGGCACGTGCCTAATGCGAATATCTGAGGGGTAGTCGAGAAAGCAAGCGCGAAAGGCCCTCGATAGAAAGGCGAATGACGGTAACCGGGTTTCTGTTTAGGCGGGTCGGCTGCCTCATTGCCTATAGGCATTCAGTATATAGATCTTTGCAGCCGTTCAGCGTAGTCTGTGCGGCTTTGCAATTCATATAGGACAATAAGGCTCACAATCGGAAGCATGACCGCTTTTCCCCCCGTGCTTCCGTTTCTGAGAGCTTTGTTAAGAGACTGCAAGAGGCAAACTCTAGCGAAATCCAAGATCATACACAGTCTGTCAAGATTGCAGGGCGACGAAATGGGAGGCAACTTTTTGCGAATGGCCCTGAGCTCGAATGACTTGCGAGATACGAAGTCAACTCAGCTTGAGAAGGTATCTGATGCTTGCTGAGAGGCGCATGTGAGGACTGCAACCCCTGTGGCTCGTGTTAGCAGATGGCGGTAAGCGAACATTGCCCATACCACGAGGACCGCGCGTCTCCGCTGCCACTTGAGCTTGGTCATTTAGGCATGTCTTCTGAAGGAGACAGGGATTGATCCTGGATGATCTGCGCTAAGATCACCGGCCATTATCCATATGGATATCGTAGGTGCTGGCGCCTCAATCTGCTGCTGTAGCGATTCCTCAAGCCAAACCGGGAAGGCCATAACAAAACAATGTCTAATAATACTACTAATCAATCTTCTACAAACTCACTTGGAAACCTCAAATTATCACCCATCTGAGATAATGCATCCATAGATCTGAAGGGAGTCATTGCCTTGCCCAGATATCGCTTCACG
>Ga0208564_1001887_pt1 | contig 17175 bp, 9 predicted proteins | sample AD_UKC073_MetaG_FD_184439 | JGI IMG/M metagenome (GOLD analysis project Ga0208564, IMG submission 184439) | Active sludge microbial communities of municipal wastewater-treating anaerobic digesters from USA - AD_UKC073_MetaG (SPAdes) (version 2) | ecosystem: Engineered > Bioreactor > Anaerobic >... | reverse complement strand
ATCCGGACGCCTCCGCTCGCGTCGCGCACCTGGTCGCCATGGCCGACGCCGCTCCCGGGGAGCTGAAGCTGTTCGCCGCCGACCTACTCACCCCCGGGGCCTACACCGAGGCCATGCGGGGCTGCCGGGTCGTGATCCACACGGCATCGCCGTTCACCCGGGCGGTCGCCGACCCGCAGCGCGACCTCGTCGACCCCGCCGTCCTGGGCACGCGTTCGGTGCTGGAATCGGCGAGCGCGACGCCGTCGGTCGAGCGGGTGGTGCTGACGAGCTCCATCGCGGCCGTCTACAGCGACGCCATCGAGTCCGAGCAGGCGCCGCACGGCGTCCTGGACGAGTCGCTCTGGAACACCACCGCGTCGTTGACCTACGAGCCCTACCTGTACAGCAAGACCCTCGCCGAGCGTGAGGCGTGGCGGATCGCGGACGCCCAGGACCGCTGGCGGCTCGTGGCGGTGAACCCGGGCATGGTCCTCGGGCCGGCGCTCAACCCGGATCCGACGTCGGACTCCTTCACCATCATGAAGATGCTCGGCGACGGCACCATGCGCTTCGGAGGGGTCCGGCTGCCGCTGCCCGCGGTGGACGTCCGCGACGTCGCGCGGGCGCACGTGGCGGCCGCCTTCCTGCCGGACGCCTCCGGCCGCTACCTGCTGTGCGGCCACGACACCGACACCATGGAGATGGCTCGGTTGCTGCGTCCTCGATTCGGACGGGCGCTGGCGCTACCCCGGTTCGCGCTGCCCAAGCCCCTGGTCTGGGCGGTCGGGCCACTGGTCACCATGCAGCGCCGGTACGTGACCCGCAACATCGGGCACGTGCTCCTCGTCGACAACACCCGCAGCCGCGAGGGCCTCGGCGTGAACTACCGGCCGCTGTGGGAGTCGCTGGAAGACATGGCCGCCCAGATGATCGATCGCGGGGCGTTCAAGCGCCGATGACGTCGCCGGCTTCGAGGTAGACGGACTCCCCAGCCTCCCGCGCCTTCAGCGCCGCTCGCAGGTGCCGTCCGGCGATCGGGGTCATGGCGGACGCCGCGGCGTCCGGCTCGAGCCAGTGCAGGGCGACGATCTCGGCGCCGTCGGGCACGAGGCCGGCCGCAGCGTCGGCGTCCAACATGCCAGCGTCGAAGATCAACTCCAGCGCGTCCTCCCACCCGAGGTAGGGCGGCAGCCAGTCGAGGACCAACACCCGGCCTACGGCCAGCGGACGTCCGATCTCTTCGGTGAGCTCGCGGACCAGACCCACGCGAGGCGACTCGAAGGGCTCCACGATGCCGCCCGGCAGCTCGAAGTCGGCCTTGAACGAGGTCTCGCACAGCAGGACGCGACCCCCGGCGTCCGTGACCAACGCGTGCGCGATCAGCCGCTTGCGCGGCGTGACCGAGTTCATGACCGCGGTGAACCTCTCCCGGCCCTCGGCGGGATCGTCGGCGAGGCGGGAATAGTGCAGCACGTCGGCCGGCCCGGACGCCGTCTGGCGGGACTGTCGCGACCGCCCCTCCAGCCGGAAGCCGTGCTGGTGCAGCAGCGTCCGGACGCCGCGTGGCGAAGGCGACGCGACCGCCACCTCCACCCGCCGCGATACGGGACCGCCCGCGGCGTCCAGGGCGGCCAGGACGCCGCGCAGCCGGTCAACGGAGGAAGCGTCGTCCCAGCTCAGCCGCAGAACGTCGTCGCTCACTCCCGCTCGACGGCCAGATGGTCGGGGGCGGCGTCCGGGTCGAAGGGGGCCGTCACGCGCGTCGCGCCCGACCGCTTGGGCACGTACTCGGCGTCCGCCTTCTCCTCGACGGCGACTGGCTCGGGTTCGTAGCGGAAGAACACCGCGCCGAGCGGCGGCACCTGCACCAGCGCGCTGTGGTCGAAGCCGTTGCTCGGATCGGCGGTCGAGATGACCCGCCCCATGTTCCCCACGCCGCCGGAGCCGTCGTAGACGGCCGCGTCGCTGTTGAGGATCTCGGTCCAGGTGCCGGAGGCCGGCAGGCCGATGCGGTAGTCATGCCGCGGCTCGGAGCTGAAGTTGATGACGCACGCGATCTGCTGACCCTCGCCGTCGCTGCGCACCCAACTGAAGGTGTTGCCGCCGACGTCGTCGGCGTTGATCCAGCGGAAGCCCGCCGGATCGCTGTCCAGCTTCCAGAAAGCCGGATGGGCGACGTACAACTCGTTGAGGTCCTTGATCAGGCGTTGCAGGCCGTGGTGGCCCCACAGATCCGTGACCCACCACTCCAGCGACGCGTCCTCGTTGAACTCCGAGCGCTGGCCGAACTCGCAGCCCATGAACAGCAACTGCTTGCCGGGGAACGCCCACATGTAGCTGTAGAAGGCGCGCAGCGTCGCGAACTTACGCCAGTCGTCTTGGGGGATCTTGTTGATCATCGAGCCCTTGCCGTGCACGACTTCGTCGTGGCTGATCGGTAGCACAAAGTTCTCGGTGTACTGGTACACCATCGCGAAGGTCATCTCGTTGTGGTGCCACTGCCGGTAGATCGGCTCGAGCGCGAGGTAGCGCAGCGAGTCGTTCATCCAGCCCATGTTCCACTTGAAGCCGAAGCCGAGCCCGCCGTTGTGAACCGCACGGGTGATGCCCGAGAACGACGTCGACTCCTCGGCGATCAGGCAGACGCCCGGGACGCGCTCGTAGAGGTGCTTGTTGACGTAGCGCAGGAAGTCGATCGCCTCGAGGTTCTCGTTGCCGCCGAACTGGTTCGGGACCCATTCACCCGGCTCCCGGCTGTAGTCCAGGTAGAGCATGGACGCCACGGCGTCCACCCGCAGCGCGTCGATGTGGAACTCGCTCACCCAGTACAGCGCGTTGCTGACCAGGAACGACTTCACCTCGTTGCGGCCGTAGTTGAAGATGTAGGTGCCCCAGTCCTTGTGCTCACCCTGGCGCGGATCGGCGTGCTCGTAGAGCGCCGTCCCGTCGAAGCGCCCGAGGGCCCACTCGTCCTTGGGGAAGTGGCCAGGCACCCAGTCGAGGATCACGCCGATGCCCGCCTTGTGTAGCGCCTCGATGAGGTTGCGCAGGTCGTCCGGACGCCCCAGGCGGCTCTGCGGCGCGAAGTAGTTGGTCACCTGGTAGCCCCAGCTGGGCACGAACGGATGCTCGGCCACCGGCATCAGCTCGACGTGGGTGTAGCCCTGCCACTTCACGTACTCGACCAGCTCGTGGGCCAACTCGAGGTAGCTCTTACCCTTGCGCCAGCCGCCCAGGTGGACCTCGTAGATCGACATGGGGGCGGCGTGGGCCTGGGTCGTGGCGCGCTTGGCCATCCACTCGTCGTCGCCCCAGACGAACTTCGACTCGTACACGATCGACGAGTTGGCCGGTGCCTGCTCGGCGAACGTCGCCATGGGGTCGACCTTCTCGCGCCAGACCCCGTCGGCCCCGAGGATGTTGTACTTGTACAGCGTCCCCTCGCCGACACCTTCGACGAAGATCACCCACACGCCCGTGTTGGGGATCAGTTGCATCGCGTCGCCGGTCCACCAGTTGAAGTCGGCGTTGATGCGCACGGCTTGGGCGTTGGGGGCCCACACGGTGAAGCGCGTGCCCTTGACCTCACCGCGCTCGTCGTCGTGCAGGGTGACGAGGTGGGCGCCGAGGCGCTTCCAGCACTCGGTGTCTCCGCCGGAGTGGAATCCCTCGAAATCCCAGCCACCAAGCCCGCCGAACTGATCTATTGCCATGACTACTCCTTCGCCGATGTTGCTAGTAAGGCAACGGCTCCCAGGGGAATCGTCACCCAGTCCGGACGGTTGCGCGTCTCGTAAACCACCTCGTACGCGGCCTTGTCGGCCTCGTATGCGCTCAGGAGGGCACGGGGTGCCTCCGTGGCCCCACAGTAGCCCTCGCAGAGCGCCGTCTGTGCCTGTCGCGTCCAGTTTCGAGCGCTGTCGCCGAGGGGCTCGGCGTGCGCGCTGCGGGCGTAGTCGAACGACCTCAGCATGCCCGCGACGTCGCGCCAGACCGAGTCGGGAGCACGTCGCTCTGCGGCCGACTTCGCCGGCTCGCCCTCGAAGTCGATGATCGTCCAGCCGTTGGGCGAGTGCAGCGTCTGCCCGAGATGGAAGTCGCCGTGGACGCGCTGCACCGCCAGGTCCGCGCTCCGCAGGGTGTCGAACTCGGACGCCAGCGCGTCGCGGTAGGGCGCCAGCGCGGGGGCCGCCGCGACGGCCGCGTCGAGCCGGCGGGTCATCTCATTCGCGAGGTCGTCGCCGGACGCCGTGGAGGTCGCGAACTTCTCTGCCAGGGCTGCGTGTACCCGGGCCAGCTCGGCGCCTAGGGCGTGGGCCTCGGCCGAGAAGTCCTGGTCGGCCGCGCAGGCCTCGGTGGCGAACTCCCAGCCGTCGCGCACGCCTGTGAGTCGCTCGATCACCATGCCGAGGTCGGTGGCGTGGCCGGTCGGCCACTCGGCGACGAGGCGTCCGAACAACGCCGGAACGGCGCAGCCGGTGTCGTCCAGGGCGGCCAGTACTTCGGCGTCCAGGTTGGGTCCGGGCTCGATCTTGCGGAAGATCTTGAGGATGGCGTCCGCGCCGACCGTGACGTTGGTGTTGGACTGCTCGCCGCGCATGACGGACGCCGCCCCGGGCTTGCCCGGCGCGTGCTGCCACCGCATGGCCCGCGTGCTGCCGTACAGGGCCTCGACGAGCACCTGGATGGCCCGCGGATCGGCGGCCGCCTCGATGGTCGCGTGCCCGCAGGCGACCCGGATCGGCGGCACGGGGGCGTCCGCCTCGGGATAGGTGGCGGCGAGGAGGTGGTAGAACTCGCGTCCGCCGTCGGTGTAGTCGATCGTGGCCACGAAGCTCTCGACGGCCGGGACAACGCCGGGAGCCGTGTAGGCGGGCAGGCGTTCCAGCTTGCTCACCCGGCCGTCGCGTCCCTTGCCGCCGAACCAGCGGACCGTCTGCAGATAGTCCCACCAGGCGGACGCCAGGGTCATGCCGTCACCGTCAGCCAGACGAACCCGTAGGGCTCCAACGTGACCTCCAGGCCGGCCTCGGCGGGTACGACGTCGGCGGCACCGGCCAGCAGGCTGAAGCCGCCGTGGTCCTTGCCCGATGCGATCGACGTCGTCTGCGGGACCTCGGTCAGGTTGTTGAGCGCGAACACGGTCGTCCCGTCGTGGCTGCGGGAGAACGTGAAGACCTCGTCGGCTCCCTCCAGGTCGGTGAACGTGCCCAGGGTCAGCGCGGGGTTGGCCGCGCGCACCGCCAAGATCCCCTTGAGCCAGTTGAGCTGGCTGTCGGGGTCGGCCTGCTGGGCGGCCACGTTGATGGCCTTCGGACCGTAGGTGGCGTCCGTGATGAGGGGGTAGGTGTAGGTGGACGGGTCGGCGTCCGAGAAGCCGGCGTTCGGAGAGTCGTCCCACTGCATCGGCGTCCGGACGCCGTCGCGATCGTTCAGCCAGATGTTGTCGCCCATGCCGATCTCGTCGCCGTAGTAGAGGCACGGGGAACCGGGCAAGGCCAGGAGCATCGCGTGGATGAGCCGGATGCGCCGCGGGTCGTTGTCCAAGAGCGGCGCGAGACGACGCCGGATGCCGTCGTTGAGCTTCATGCGCGGATCCGGCGCGTACTCGCTCCACATCCAGTTGCGCTCGTCCGGCGTGACCATCTCGAGGGTGAGCTCGTCGTGGTTGCGCAGGAAGGTGCCCCACTGGCAGCCGGGCGGGATCGGGGGAGTTGCGGCCAGGATCTGGCTGATGCACTGCCGCGAGCCCTGCCGCAGGCCCATGTAGAGGCGCGGCATCACCGGGAAGTGGAAGGCCATCTGGCACTCGTCGTCATCACCGAAGTACTCGACGACGTCGTCCGGCCACTGGTTGGCCTCGCACAGCAGGATCTTGCCGGGGAACTCGGCGTCCACCATGGCGCGGACCTGCTTGAGGATCGCATGCGTCCCCGGCAGGTTCTCGCAGTTGGTGCCGTCCTGCTCGACGAGGTACGGGACGGCGTCCAGTCGGAAGCCGTCGACGCCCAGCGCGAGCCAGAACCGGATGGCGTCCAGGATCGCGTCCAGGACCGCGGGGTTCTCGAAGTTGAGGTCGGGCTGGAACTCGTAGAAGCGGTGGTAGTACCACTGGCCGCGGACCTCGTCGAAGGACCAGTTGGGCGGGTTGTCCGGGTACTCGCGGTTGAAGTAGTCGTAGAAGATGACGCGGGCGTCCAGGTAGACGTCCGGGGAATCGCGCCAGACGTAGAAGTCGCCGTAGGGGCCGTCTGGGTTGGTGCGGGACGCCTGGAACCATGCGTGCTGGTCGGACGTGTGGTTCATCACGAAGTCGGTGATGACCTTCATGCCGCGCGCGTGGGCCTCGTCCAGCAGCCGCTTGAGGTCGTCCAGGGTGCCCAACTCGGGCTGGACGCTGCGGTACTCGGTGACGTCGTACCCGCCGTCGCGCAGCGGCGACGGGAAGAACGGGGGCAGCCAGAGGCAGTCGATGCCCAGGTCCTTGAGGTAGTCGAGCTTGCCGGTCAGGCCCGCCAAGTCGCCGATGCCGTTGCCGTCGCTGTCGGCGAACGATCGCACGAGCACCTCGTAGAAGACCGCCGACTTGAACCACTCGGAGTTGTCGATCATCTCAGTCTCTACAGGACGTGGAGGATGTGCGCCGGCTGCGCCGGGGTCAGCCGGACGAAGTTGCGCTGGCCCCAGGTGAAGGTCGCGCCGGTGAGCTCGTCGCGGACGTGCAGCGGCGCGTCCGGTGCGAGACCAAGGGCGGCCATGTCGAGGGACAGCTCGCACTCGACCGTGTTGTCGGGGTCGAGCGAGCAGATCGTCAACACGACGTCGTTGCCGTCGACCTTCGAGAAGGCGATGACGCCGTCGTGAGCCGCGTCGTGGAAGTGGATGCGGCGCAGCTGCTGCAGAGCGGGGTGGTTGCGACGGATCGCGTTCAGGTTGCCCATCAGCAGATTCAGGTTCGGGGCCTTGTGGTAGTCGCGCGGCCGGTACTCGTACTTCTCGGAGTCGAGGTACTCCTCCTTGCCAGGCGCGAGGGGCAGGTGCTCGAACAGCTCGAAGCCCGAGTACACGCCCCAGTTCGGCGACATCGTCGCGGCCAGGATCGCTCGGATCGCGAACATCGCCGGATTGCCCGACTGCAGCGGCATCGGGTTGATGTCGGGGGTGTTGACGAAGAAGTTAGGCCGGTAGAAGGAGTCCGTCACGGTGGACAGCTCGACCAGGTAGTCGGTCAGCTCCTTCTTGGTGTTGCGCCAGGTGTAGTAGGTGTAGCTCATGTGGAAGCCCACCTTGCCGAGGGCGCCCATCATGGCCGGACGCGTGAACGCCTCGGCGAAGAAGAGCACGTCGGGGTCCGTCGCGTGGATCTGGTCCATGATCCAGGCCCAGAAGTCGACGGGCTTGGTGTGCGGGTTGTCCACGCGGAAGATGCGGACGCCGTGGCTCATCCACAGCTTCAGGATGCGCAGCACCTCGTGGTAGATGCCCACCGGATCGTTGTCGAAGTTGATCGGGTAGATGTCCTGGTACTTCTTCGGCGGATTCTCGGCGTACGCGATGGTGCCGTCGATGCGGGTGGTGAACCACTCGGGATGCTCGGTGACCCAGGGGTGGTCCGGGGACGCCTGCAGCGCGAAGTCCAGCGCGATCTCGAGGCCCAGGTCCTTGGCCTTGGCGACGAGGCGGTCGAAGGAGTCCCAGTCGCCGAGGTCGGGGTGCAGGGCGTCGTGTCCGCCGGCGGCGTTGCCGATGGCCCAGGGCGAGCCCGGGTCCTCGGCGGAGGCGTCCAGGGTGTTGTTCTTGCCCTTCTTGAACGCGTTGCCGATCGGGTGGACCGGCGGGAAGTAGACGACGTCGAAGCCCATGGCCGCGACCTCGTCGAGGCGGTCGTGGCAGGTGTCGAAGGTGCCCGAGACCCAGTGGCCGTCGGCATCGACGTAGGCGCCCTGGCTGCGGGGGAAGAACTCGTACCACGAGCCGTAGAGCGCGCGTCGGCGGTCGACCCTCAGCCTGAATTCCTCAGTGGGGGAGACCAGCTCGCGCGGTCCGTAGCGGCGCATCGCGTCGTTCAGGCCGCGGTTGGTCACGACGTCCAACAAGTCGGACGCCGACCGCTGCGGGATCAGCAACTGCGCGTTGGCGCGCAGGACGGACGCCGCGATCGGGTCCGCCGCGGCATCGGCGGCGAGCGCCGTGCGGCCCAGCAGGTCTTGGCCCTCCGCGCACACCAACTCGATGTCGACGCCCGCCGGCAGCTTCGCCTCGGCGTTGTGGACCCAGGTGCCCCACGGGTCCGACCAGCCCTCGACCCTAAACGTCCAGTCGCCCTCGGCGTCCGGCCTGATCCAGGCCTCCCAGGGATCCAGGCCCCTGGGCTCGAGCGGCGTCATGTCGACCCGGGTCTCGCGTCCGGTCGGGCTGGTCAGGATGACCGACGCGTTCACCGCGTCGTGCCCCTCGCGGAACACGGTCGCCCGCACCGGCAACTGCTCGTTGACCACGGCCTTGGCGGGGTAGGCGCCACCGTTCACGACGGGTGAGACGTCGATGACGGGGATGCGTCCGATCCCGGGAACCGGGGTGATGGTAGGGCGGGTCCCCGCCGGGACACGCGCGCTGTTTGCGGCCTTGCTGGCGGCCGCGTCTGGCTTGGCAGGGGTCGACATGAGCACAACCTACTGCACCGATTTCTCCTTGACATCGGGCATGGACAACCCCGTGCTGACAGCGCCGGACGCCCGGGTGTGTTGGTCCGCGGACCGGGGCGTGTGCGGGGGCGTCCGTGTCGACCCGTTATCCTTGGCGCTCGTGTCTATGAATCCGACCAGTCCTGTCAGCGCCACGTCCTTCGACGTGACCGACGAGAGCCAGCACGCGGGCCCGCACGTGGGCCCGATGTTCCCGCCGACGCACCCGGTCGCCAACGCGCCCGTCGGCACCCCGCCTCCCACGGTCGACGGCTTCGTTCGTGAGTTCCTGCACGAGCTGACGTCGAACCAGGGTGTGTCGCTGGAGCGGTCGACCGTCAACGACCAGTACCTGGCCCTGGCCCAGACCGTCCGCAACTACCTGTCCGCACGCTGGATCGAGACGCAGAAGAAGCAGCGGACGACCCGACCCAAGGGCGTGGCGTACCTCTCGGCCGAGTACCTCCTGGGCCGCCAGCTCGGCAACAACCTGCTGGCCACCGGGCTGATCGACATCGCCGAAGAGGCCATGAAGCAGTGCGGTCTCGACATCGCTGTGCTCCGCGCGCAAGAGGTCGAGCCGGGCCTCGGCAACGGCGGTCTCGGACGCCTCGCGGCCTGCTTCGTCGACTCGCTCGCCACCATGAACGTGCCCTGCATCGGCTACGGCCTGCGGTATGAGTACGGCATCTTCCGTCAGACCTTCGTGGACGGCCAGCAGGTCGAGCAGCCCGACACCTGGCTGGCGCTGGGCTGCCCGTGGGAGTTCGCGCACCCCGAGCACGCCATTCAGATCGACTTCGGGGGGACGATCGAGACGTACGTGGACGCCGACGGCGTCGAGCGAACCCGCTGGGTTCCCGAGTGGAACGTCCTCGGAATTCCCTACAACTACATGGTTCCGGGCTACCTCAACGGGCGCGTCAACACGCTGCGCCTGTGGAGCGCCGAGGCGACCAAGGCGTTCGACCTGGCCATCTTCAACAGCGGCGACTACGCCCAGGCCGTCCGCGCCCAGACGTTCGCCGAGAACATCACCAAGGTGCTCTACCCCGAGGACTCGACGCCCCAGGGCAAGGAACTGCGCCTGCAGCAGCAGTACTTCTTCGTGGCCTGCTCGCTGCGCGACTACATCGAGCGGGTCCTCGGACCGGAGTTCGACCTGCACGAGCTCGACTCGCGCATCATCTTCCAGCTCAACGACACGCATCCGGTGATCGCGGTGCCCGAGCTGATGCGCATCCTGGTCGACCTCAAGGGCTTCGACTGGGACGAGGCGTGGGCCGTCACCAAGAAGTGCTTCGCCTACACCTGCCACACGCTGCTGCCCGAGGCCCTGGAGGTCTGGCCGGTCGACCTGCTCGGTCGCCTCCTGCCGCGGCACCTGGAGATCATCTACCGCATCAACGAGGAGTTCCTGGACGAGGTCCGCGAGGCGTTCCCGGGCGACGAGATGCGGATTCGCCGCATGTCCATCGTCGCCGAGCATCCGGCGCGTGCAGTGCGGATGGCATACCTCGCCACGGTCGCCGGCTGCAAGGTCAACGGCGTGGCCGAGCTGCACAGCCAGCTGCTGCGCGACAAGGTCCTGCCCGACTTCAGCCAGCTGTGGCCGGAGAAGTTCACCAACGTCACCAATGGCGTGACGCCCCGCCGCTTCCTGCGGCTGGCCAACCGCGGCCTCTCGGAGCTGATCTCGAGCGCCATCGGCACCGGCTGGGTCACCGATCTCGAGCGGCTGCGCGAGCTGGAGCCCTACGCCGAGGACGCCGAGTTCCGGTCGGCGTTCCGCGACGTCAAGACCCGCAACAAGGCCAAGTTGAACGAGGTGCTGATCGCACGCGACGGCATCGAGCTCGGCCAGGACCACATGCTCGACGTCATGGTGAAGCGCCTGCACGAGTACAAGCGCCAGACCCTGAAGTTGCTGCACATCGTCACGCTCTACAACGAGATCATCTCGGGACGCCTCGACCCGAAGACCGTGACGCCGCGCAACTTCGTGTTCGGCGCCAAGGCGGCCCCGGGCTACCTGATGGCGAAGCAGATCATCCATCTGATCAACGCGGTGGGCTCGACGGTCAACGCGGACGAGCGCGTGGGCGGCGTCCTCAAGATCGCCTTCCCGCCGAACTACAACGTCACGCTGGCGGAGAAGCTGATCCCGGCGGCCGACCTGTCGGAGCAGATCTCGCTCGCGGGCATGGAGGCGTCCGGCACCGGCAACATGAAGTTCCAGATGAACGGCGCCCTGACCATCGGCACGGACGACGGCGCGAACGTCGAGATCCGCCGCCTCGTGGGTGACGAGAACTTCTTCCTGTTCGGCATGTCGGAGCCCGAGGTGGCCGAGCTGCAGGCGAAGGGCTACGACCCCGGCACGTACTACGAGTCCGACCGCCGGCTGCGGGGTGCGATCGACCTCATCGGCTCGGGCCACTTCTCGGGTGGTGACCGTGGCACCTTCGGCTCCATCGTGACCAACCTCGTCACCGTCGACCGGTTCATGGCCCTGGCCGATTACGCCTCATACATGGACGCCCAGGAGCGCGTCGAGAAGGCCTACGCCGACACCGAAGAGTGGACGCGGTCGGCCGTGCTCAACGTCGCTCGGTCTGGCTACTTCAGCTCGGACCGGTCCATGCGCGACTACATCCAGCGCATCTGGGGGACGCCGCCGGCGTTCTGAGGCTGAACCCACGAGGCGGGGCGATCGCAGTCAGCGATCGCCCCGCCTCGTTGTTCTGTCGGAGGGCCTCGGACGCGGTCTAGACAGCATCCAGGGCGGACGCCGTCGGCTCGGCCTCCGTCGTGGGCGCGGTGGGGCCGTCCGCCTGCCGCGACTCGGCCTCCGGCTGGCCCGCCGAGGCTGACTCGGTCGCTGGGTCGTCCGCGGCGCCCACGATGGGAGCGGGCTCGGTGTACTCGCTCGGTACGTCCGCCTGGAACACCAGGATCGTCCGGCCGGGAACCTCCAGCACGGACCCGGGCGCGAGCGTGACCGCTGTTTCAGCCACGAACTCGTCGGCGCGTCCGGTGTGGGCGACCAACGCGTAGCCGCGCGCCCAGGGCTCGCCCGGGAGCCGCAACGTCGTGTCCCAGTCGCCGCTGTGGATGAAGATGTAGAACGCTTCGTCGACGTCGGATAGGTAGAGGCCGAGGCTGCGGCGTCCGGAGTCGTTCCACTCGGGAATGCCCATCTCCCAGCCGGTCTCGAAGAACCAGGCGGACGCCCGACGGCCCAGGCCGCGGCCCTCGGCGTCCACGATCTCGGTGGACGAGCGGAAGTCGCGGGGCCGCAGGATCGGGTGTTCGCGGCGCAGTCGCAGCAGCGTGCGGGTGAGGTCGAGCTGGTCGCCCCACTCCTCGGACGTGTGCCAATCGACCCACGACAAGGGCGAATCCTGGCAGTAGGCGTTGTTGTTGCCCTGCTGGGTGCGGCCCATCTCGTCGCCCGCGAGGATCATCGGGGTGCCGGTGCTGAGCAGCATGGTGGCCATCATGTTGCGGGTGGTCCGATGGCGGGCCTCGGTGATCACCGCGTCGTCGGTGTCGCCCTCGAAGCCGTGGTTCCAGGACCGGTTATCGTCGGCCCCGTCGCGGTTGCGCTCGCCGTTGGCCTCGTTGTGCTTGAGGTCGTAGGTGACGACGTCACGCATCGTGAAGCCGTCGTGGGCGGTGACGAAGTTGACCGAACTGGTTGCGGGGCGTCCGTCGTGATCGAAGATGTCGGTGCTGCCGACAAGCCTCGTCGCCAACTCCTGGACGCCGGGAATGGCGTTGCGCCAAAAGTCGCGGGTGAAGCCGCGGTAGCGGTCGTTCCACTCGGCCCAGCCCTGGCCCCAGCGGCCGACTTGGTAGCCGTAGGGGCCGAGGTCCCAGGGCTCCGAGATCATGATCGCCTCGCTCAGGACGGGGTCCTCGGCGATGCGGCGCTTGAACTCGTGCGCCTGGTCGACGTGATGGAACTCGTCGCGGATGAGCGTGGTGCACAGGTCGAAGCGGAACCCGTCGACGCCCATCTCGGTCACCCAGTAGCGCAGGGAGTCGAGGACGAGGTCGAGGACGCCGTCGACCGAGGTGTCCACGGCGTTGCCGCAGCCGGTCACGTCGTAGTCGTTGCGCAGGTCGTTGGTCAGCCGGTAGTAGCCGGCGTGATCGATGCCGCGGAACGACAGCGTCGGGCCCTCGTGGCCGCCCTCGGCCGTGTGGTTGTAGACCACGTCCAGGATCACGGCGATGCCGGCGGAGTGCAGCGCGCTGACCATCGCCTTGAACTCGCGCACCTGCTCGCCCAGCGTGCCGGCGCTCGAGTAGGGGGCGTGCGGCGCAAAGAAGCCCAGCGTGTTGTAGCCCCAGAAGTTGGTGAGCCCGCGGCCGACCGTGAAGGGCTCCGAGACGAAGTGCTGCACCGGCAGCAACTGCACGGCGTTGATGCCGAGATCGGAGATGCTCTGGACGACGGCCGGGTAGGCCAGCCCCGCGTAGGTGCCGCGCAGGTGCTCGGGAACCGCCGGGTGCAGGCGCGTGTAGCCCTTGAGGTGGGTCTCGTACAGGACCAGGTCTTCGAGCTTCGGCCGCTCGGGCAGCGGGATCGGGGGCGGGGTGTCGGCCACGACGACGCTCAGGGGGACGGCCGCGAAGGAGTCCGTCGGGTCGGGCGTGAAGTTGTTGTCGACGGTGTGGTCGCTGATGGGTCCGGAGTAGTCCACGCCGCCGGTGATCGCGCGGGCGTAGGGGTCAAGCAGCAGCTTGGCCGGGTTGAAGCGCTGGCCGGTGTCGGGGCTCCACGGCCCGTGAACGCGGTAGCCGTAGCGCTGCTCGGCGCCGACCCCGGGCACGAAGACGGTCCAGACGCCGTCGGTCGAGCGGGTCATGTCGTGGTTCACCTGGCGGCGGTCGCTGCCCACGAGGGCGAGCTCGACGCGCGTCGCGCGCGGTGACCACAGGGCGAATCGGGTGCCGGCGTCCGTGACCGTCGCGCCCAGGATGGACGAGTCGGTCGGCCGTGGCAGGTCCGGTCGTGTCATGCGTCTCTTTCGTTCTACGTGCATCGCGAACTGCCTTGCCACGGGCAGGTTCGCGAGGCGTCGCGCCGGAGGCGGACGTTCCATTGTGCCGCAATGGACGCCGAAAGCCCCATTCGGGCAGGCGCATGCGAGCGCCCTGGCGCCGTCCGCGCCTAGGATCGGCCTCGACGAGAGGACCTTCATGGCTGGCACGACCGGGGTCGGATCGCTGCCCGGCACGGACGCTGCGGCCGCCGTCCGTCTTGCGTTGGCCGACGTCGACCCCGCCTGGCTGCCCGAGCTGCCGGCGCGCGGGCCGTGGGCGTCCATCGTGGGCCGCGCGACGGCCCTGTTGACGGGTCTCTCGACCGATCTCAGCGCCGGCGAGTGGCGTCTGTCGTCGGCGTCCGGCATCGACCAGCGGCGCGCGCGGGGGACGCTGCGCGACGACCTGGAGGTGCTGGAAGAGAACGCCCAGGGGTATTCGGGACCGGTCAAGCTGTCCGTCTGCGGGCCTTGGACGCTGGCGTCCCAGCTGTTTCGTCCGCTCGGCGGACGCGTCCTCGGCGACCGCGGCGCGCGCCGTGACGTCGCCCAGTCGCTGGCGGATGGCATGGGCGTCCTTGTGGCTGACCTCAGGCGCCGGCTTCCGGGCCTTGAGGTGCGCGTGCAGGTCGACGAGCCGTCCCTGCCGGCGGTCTTGGGCGGACGCGTCCCGACCGAGGGCGGCTTCTTCCGGCATCGCTCGGTCACCGAAGCAGAGGTGGCAGAGGTCCTAGAGCCGTTCGCGCAGTTGAGCGATGAGTCGCTGGTCCACTGCTGCGCGCCGGACGTCCCAGTGCGGCTGTTGACGGCGTCCGGACGCCACGGCGCCGGCTTCGCCGGCATCAGCCTCGACGGCTCCCTGCTGGACCGGACGCAGTGGGACGCCGTCGCGCAGGCCGTCGAGGACGGGACGGGGTTGTACCTCGGCGTCCTTGACCCCTCGGACGCCGCAGGCGGGCCGGACCCCATCGTGCAGCGTGCCCTGGGCTGGCTGCGGCCATTGGAACTGGGCGCCGTGCTGGCCGATCGCCTCTGGCTCACCCACACCTGCGGCCTCGCGGGCGTCGAGCCGCGAGAGGTGCCGAGGCAGCTGTCCGCCTTGCGCCGCGCCGCCGAGCACGTCGACGAGGCGCTGCGGGGCTGACGGCCGACTGTCGGTGGCCGGCGCTAGGTTGTGCGCGTGAGCGAAACAGATGACCGCGCCCGCCATGCGCGCCTCGCCCAGGACGTCGAGGACGCCCGTTTCCGCTACTACGTGCTCGACGCGCCGACGCTGAGCGATGCCGCCTTTGACGCCATGATGCGCGAGTTGGAGGCCCTCGAAGAGCTGCATCCCGACCTGAAGACGCCCGACTCGCCGACGCAGCAGGTCGGCGGCGCTGTCGGGGCGTCCTTCGAGCCCGTGACCCACCTCGAGCCCCTGATGAGCCTCGACAATGCGTTCTCGGTCGACGAGGTCCGGCGCTGGGCCGCGCGCCTGGGCGAGCCGTTCCCTGCGTTGCTCTGCGAGGTCAAGATCGACGGTCTCGCGCTCGATCTGGTGTACCGGTCCGGGCGCCTGGTGTCGGCGGCGACCCGCGGCGACGGCCGAGTCGGGGAAGACGTCACCGCGAACGTGCGCACTATCGCTTCGGTGCCCCAGCGTCTCGCGGGCGAGGGGGTGCCCGACCTGCTGGAGGTGCGCGGCGAGGTCTTCATGAACGCCGCCGACTTCGCCGACCTGAACCGCCGGCTGTCCGAAGAGGCCCTGGCCGCAGGCAAGCCGCCGCGCACCTTCGCCAATCCACGCAACGCGGCCGCCGGATCACTGCGGCAAAAGGACGCCCGCGTCACGGCGTCCAGGAAGCTCGACTTTCTGAGCCACGGCATCGGCGCCTACTCCGGGACGCCGTTCGAGCGGCAGTCGGACGCCTATGGCGTGCTCACGTCGCTGGGCCTGCCGGTCAGCCGGCACAACCGAGTGGTCGGCTCGTTGGACGAAGCCCTGGGCTACATCGTCGAACGGGGTGAGCGGCGCCACGACCTGCCGCACGAGATGGACGGCGTCGTGCTGAAGGTCGACGATCGTGCTCGGCAGGCCGCGCTGGGATTCACGTCCCGCGCCCCGCGCTGGGCGCTGGCGTACAAGTACCCGCCGGAGGAGGTCAACACCAAGCTCCTGCGCATTGAGGTGAACACCGGACGCACCGGGCGGGTCACGCCGTATGGCGTCATGGAGCCGGTGTTCGTGTCGGGGTCGACCGTCGAGATGGCCACGCTGCACAACGCCTTCGAGGTGGCGCGAAAGGACGTGCGTCCGGGCGACACGGTGGTTCTCCGCAAGGCGGGCGACGTGATCCCCGAGATCGTGGGACCCGTGCTGGACCTGCGTCCCGAGGGCTTGCCGGCCTGGGTGATGCCCACCGAGTGCCCCTCATGCGGGGCGACCCTGCGTCCGGAGAAAGAGGGTGACAAGGACCTGCGCTGCCCCAACGCCCGCTCCTGCCCGGCCCAACTGCGGGAGCGGATCTTCGGCCTGGCGTCCCGCGGTGCGTTCGACATCGAGGCACTCGGCTGGGAGGCCGCGATCGCTCTGACCGATCCCGAGTTCGGACGCCCCCACGACGCGTTCAGCCTGCCGCAGTCGCCGGTGCTGGACTCCGAGGCAGGGCTGTTCGACCTCGCGCTCGATCGGCTGGCCGGAGTCGAGGTCTGGCGCCGACGCAAGAAGGCGGGCGTTGAGCAGCCGCCCGCGCTCGAGCCGTTCTTCTTCACCAAGGCGACGCCGAAGAAGCCCGCCGTGCCGCGTGCGACCACCGAGGTGCTGTTAGCCGAGCTGGACAAGGCCAAAAGCCAGCCCGTCTGGCGCGTGCTGGTCGCGCTGTCGATCCGCCACGTGGGCCCGACAGCGGCGCGGGCGCTCGCGGACCATTTCAAGTCGGTGGACGCCGTCGCGGCGGCGTCCGTCGAGGAGCTGTCGGCCGTGGACGGCGTCGGCGGAACGATCGCGGCGGCGATCCGGGACTGGTTTGACGGCCCGGACGCGTCCTGGCACCGCGACATCGTGGAGCGCTGGCGGGCCGCCGGCGTCCGGATGGCCGACGAGCCCGCTGAGACGTCCGAGCTGCCTCAGACGCTGACGGGACAGACCGTCGTGATCACCGGGGCGGTGCCGGGGTACACCCGCGAATCGGCGTCCGAGGCGGTCGTCGCCCGGGGCGGCAAGAGCGCCGGCTCGGTGTCCAAGAACACGTCCGTGCTGGTCGCCGGCGAGACGACGGGGTCGAAGTACGCGAAGGCCGAGTCGCTCGGCATCCCGATCCTGGACGCCGACTCCTTCGACGACCTGCTGGCGCGGGGCGCCGATGCCATCCCCGGGTAGCCTTGCGCGCGTGGACGGGCTCAACAGCAACCTCAACCTCAACGGGGACGCCTCGCCGACCGTGATCCCGGGGCTGGGGGAGTGGGGGCCGACG
>Ga0208564_1001885_pt1 | contig 17180 bp, 16 predicted proteins | sample AD_UKC073_MetaG_FD_184439 | JGI IMG/M metagenome (GOLD analysis project Ga0208564, IMG submission 184439) | Active sludge microbial communities of municipal wastewater-treating anaerobic digesters from USA - AD_UKC073_MetaG (SPAdes) (version 2) | ecosystem: Engineered > Bioreactor > Anaerobic >... | reverse complement strand
GCGGCGTATGGCATTGGCCAATAGCACGCGATGCAGTGCATCTACCTGCAAGGCCAGTGCTGGGCGATCTTGCTCGTTGTCGATGATGAACTGGGTCCGCAGCATCCGCTCGCGACGGGGCATTTGGGCAGCGATGATATTGCGCACGGTTGCTTCCGGTACCCCTCGCGTGCTGCTGACGCGCCTCACTTGCGTGGCCTCATCAACGTCCACTAGTACCGCGCAGTCAATGCGCTCTGCATAGCCTCTCGATTCAAACAGCAGCGGCACCATGTGGATGACGTAAGGGGCCCGCCGGGCATTATCGGAACGCATCGCGACTTCGGTCGCTGCGCGTACCAGCGGGTGCACGATCGCCTCAAGGCGTTGCAGCTCGGCGGGTTGGGCGAAGACACGTTCGCGAAGCGCTGGCCGATCCAGCACGCCGTTGTGCACAACGCCAGGAAACGCTTCAGCAATGACGCCAACTGCATCGCCGCCGGGAGCGGTCAATTGATGCGAAATGGCATCGGCATCGACAACGTACGCCCCGTGCGCGGCAAACAGGTCAGCGGCCGTCGACTTGCCGGAACCGACGCCACCAGTGAGGCCAACGACAAACGGGCCGCTGCTGCGCATCGTCGGCGTCGCAATCAGAACAATTGCCGCAGTTGCGGACCAAAGAACAACGTGATGATCCCGGCAATCGCAAGGTACGGGCCGAAGGCGATTGCCGTATGCCGCCCTTTTTTCTGCACCATGAGGATGGCGATGCCAATCACGGCACCGACCACCGACGACACGAGCAACAGCATGGGCAGTGCTTGCCAGCCGAACCACGCACCAAGTGCTCCCAGCAATTTGAAGTCACCATAGCCCATGCCTTCGCGACCGGTAACCAGTTTGAATAACCAGTAGACCGACCATAGCACCAGATAACCTGCCGCAGCACCGATGACTGCATCTGGCAAGTGCGCAAACATCGCGAACAGGTTGACCAGCAGACCAAGCCACAAGAGCGGCAATGTCAGCTGGTCTGGCAGTAGCTGGGTATCGAGATCGATGCCAGTCAAGGTGACCAGCACTGCACAGAACGTCATCGCGGCGAGCGCCTGAAAGGTAAACCCGAAGTGCCAGGCGCAGGTAACGAACAAGGCGGCTGTCGCCGCTTCAACCAGCGGGTAGCGGGCGCTGATGCGGGTCCCGCAAGCGCTGCAGCGGCCGCGCAAGGCAAGCCAGGAAATGATTGGGATATTTTCCAGGGCGGTGATGGCGTGGCCGCACTGGCCACAACGTGAACGCGGGACGACCAGATTGAATCGCTCGCGCGGGGCGGGCTCATTTCCCTGGGCATCGGCAAGTTCATCTTGCCAGGCGTGTTCCATCATCACCGGCAAGCGGTAAATGACGACGTTCAAAAAACTGCCGATGAGCGCGCCGAACACGCCGGCACAAATCAGGAACAGCCAGGGCTCCTGTGCGAAAAGTGCCTGCAAGAAACGAACTCCTATACCACCTGACCGAGCTTGAAGATGGGCAGATACATCGCCACGACAATCGTGCCGATAACCACACCCAGAAACACGATCATGATCGGTTCAATCAGTGATGACAATGCACTGACGGCATCGTCTACTTCACGCTCATAAAAGTCTGCGACTTTCGACAGCATGCTGTCCAGTGCACCCGTTTCTTCGCCGATACGGGTCATCTGCAGCGCCATGTTGGGGAACACGCCGGTATCCTCCATCGCAACCGTCAGCGCGGTGCCAGTAGATACGTTGTTCTGGATCCGCTTGGTGGCGTCGAGAAACACCTGGTTGCCGGACGCGCCGCCTACTGCCGTTAGTGCATCAACCAAGGGCACGCCGGCCGCAAACATCGTCGCCAAGGTTCGCGTCCAGCGGGCCACGGCCGCCTTTTCGAGAATTTCGCCCAGCACTGGCAGCTTGAGAGACATGCGATCGACCGTGTGCTTGATCGCAGGTACGCGCTTCCAGAGATAAGCGAGGATCATGAACGCCGCGACCGGAATGACCACCACGACGTACCAAAATTTCACAAACCAGTCAGACATTGCCACGACGACGTTGGTCAACCACGGCAAGTCGGCACCGAAGCTGGTGAACACCTGCTTGAAGCTGGGAATCACAAACCACATGATGATCGCGACAACGACAGTCGCGATGACAATAACGATCGCGGGGTAGAACAACGCGCTTTTGATCTTGCCTTTCAGCGCAAGGATTTTCTCCTTGTACATCGCGAGGCGATCAAGAATGGAGTCGAGAATACCGGCCTGCTCGCCGGCACCTACGAGGTTGCAGTACAACTCGTCAAACTGCATCGGGTGCCGCTTGAACGAAGCCGCAAGGCTGTTGCCGGTCTCGATGTCGCCTTTCACCTCAAGGAGGAGGCGCGACAGGCGATTGTTGCCCGTACTCCGCGCTGCAATGTCAAAGGCCTGTAGCAACGGCACCCCTGCCCGGGTCATTGTCGCGAGTTGGCGGGTAAAGAGCGCGATTTCCTTTTCGCTGATCTTGCCGCCGCCCTTGAAGGTCTGCTTTTTGATCTTGCCGACCTTGATACCCTGGCGTCGCAAGGCGTTGGCGACGACGGTTTCCGACGCAGCACGCATTTCGCCGCGCACCTTCTTGCCAGCGCGATCAATGCCTTCCCACGAGTACATACTCGCCTTGACTTCGGGGCGTGTGGGACGAGCAGCTCGTGCCGGGGTTTGCGCGGCGGTTGCCATGGGCTAGTTCCTCTTCAAATGTTTCCGTTGCAGGAGGCTGGATCAGGCATTTGTCACTGCCTCGATCTCCTCCAGCGACGTGACACCCTGTTTGACTTTGAGCAGACCGGATTCTCGCAGGTTGCGTACCCCTTCGCGTTTCGCCTGCGCCGCAATGTCGAGGGTGTTGCCATTGCTCATGATGATCCGTTGCATGTCTTCGGTGATCGGCATCACCTCATAGATACCGACGCGGCCCTTGTAGCCAGTGCCTTTGCAGACATCGCATCCCACCGGACGGTAGGGCGCCCAGGTGCCATCGATGTCTGACTCCTTGAACCCGGCGGTGAGTAGCACATCCACCGGAATGTCGGATGGTTGCTTGCAGCTGGCGCACAGACGGCGCGCAAGGCGCTGGGCGGTGATTAGCAGCACGCTCGAGGCGATATTGAAGGCGGCCACGCCCATGTTGGAGAGCCGCACCAGTGTCGCTGGCGCGTCGTTGGTGTGTAACGTCGACAGCACCAGGTGACCGGTTTGTGCTGCCTTGATGGCGATTTCAGCCGTTTCCAGGTCGCGAATTTCGCCGACCATGATGATGTCGGGGTCCTGGCGCAGGAAGGATTTCAGCGCCGCAGCGAAGGTCAGTCCAGCTTTGTCATTGACGTTAACCTGATTGACGCCTGGCAGATTGATTTCAGCCGGATCTTCTGCTGTCGAGATGTTGATGCCCGGCTTGTTCAGCAGGCCCAGGCAGGTGTAGAGCGATATGGTCTTGCCGGAGCCTGTTGGCCCGGTGACCAGGATCATGCCGTAGGGACGTGAAATGGCCTCCAGCAGTGCAGCTTTCTGATCCGCGTCGTAGCCCAGCGCATCGATACCGAGCATCGCATTCGACGAGTCGAGAATACGCATCACGATCTTTTCGCCGTAGAGCGTCGGCAGTGTGCTGACGCGGAAGTCGATCGAGCGGTTCTTGGTAAGCTGCAGCTTCATGCGGCCGTCTTGCGGCACGCGCTTTTCCGAAATGTCCAGTTTCGAGATCACCTTGATGCGCGAGGCGATCTTGTCCTTGATGACCAGTGGCGGCTTCGCGACTTCGACGAGCACGCCATCGAGGCGGTAGCGGATGCGATAGAACTTTTCGTACGGCTCGAAGTGGATGTCGGAAACGCTTGAATTGATCGCATCAAGCAGGATTTTCTGGATATAGCGGACGACCGGTGCATCGTCAACGTCACCCGTATCTTCTTCCGCTGCCGGCCCGTCCTCAACCTTGATATCGAGGTCGATATCATCGCCGACATCGAGCGAAGCGAGCGTCTTGTCATTGCGCTCAGCAACAGCAGCGATCGCACGACCGAGTTTGTCGTCTTCGACAACGATGGGCTCGGCGATCAGACTGGTCTTGAAGCGAAATTCTTCCAGCGCCTGCAGATTGGTCGGGTCCGACAGCGCGACGAACAGGCGGTTACCGCGCTTGTGCAGTGGCAGCGCACGGCGCGCAGTGATCAGTTTGACGTCGATCCATTCCTGATTGATCGTTGTCGTGTCGAAAGCCGACAGATCGAACAGCGGCACGCCAAAAGTGCTGGCGGCGAACTCGGCCAGTTTGCCGGCCGTGATGCGTTTGGAGGTGACCAGCTCTTCGACAAAAGTCACCGAGGTTGCATTGGCTTGCGTCTGTACCTGCTCGGCATCCACCTGACGAAGAATGTCATGCTGGACGAGCGCACGGCCAAGACCGGACAGCAATACAGAGGCGGACGAGGTGGCCACGAATCGAAGGGTATTTCAGGTAAGTTCGTCAGTGTGCCGCGTAAGCACTTGGTTGTAAAGCGGATTTTGCCCGATTGGCCGTGCTTTGTCGCATTCGGGCACCTTGCTGCGACCGCCTAAAATCAATGGGTTTCCTCCGCACGAGCAAGTTTCTCGCCGCAAGCATGGCCAATCAACTCACCGAACGCTTCAATCGTCTCGTCAAAACGGTACGAGGCGAAGCGCGCCTGACCGAGTCCAACCTGCAGGATGCCCTGCGCGAGGTGCGCCTGGCGCTGATCGAGGCAGACGTCGCGCTGCCGGTGGTCAAGGCCTTCATTGAGCGGGTGAAGGCGGCGGCGCTGGGCGCCGAGGTTGCCACATCGCTGACGCCGGGTCAGGCGTTCGTGGGTGTCGTGCACCGGGAGCTGGTTGCGCTGATGAGTCCGCCCGAGGGCAAGGCGGGCGCGCTCAACCTCGCCGTCACTCCGCCGGCGGTCATCCTGCTTGCTGGTCTGCAGGGCGCGGGCAAAACCACCACCGCCGGCAAGCTTGCGCTCAAGCTGCGCACCGAGCAGAAGAAGAAGGTGCTGCTGGTGCCCTGCGACGTTTACCGTCCGGCGGCTACCGAGCAGTTGAAAACGCTGGCTGGACAGGTGGAAGTCGATTTTTACGCGCCGGAGGCCGCTGCTGGCAGCAATCCGGTGGCGATCGCCACACAGGCGATCGACTGGGCGCGACCGCGCTACTACGACGTGGTGATCGTCGACACCGCTGGTCGTCTGGCGATTGACGAGGCCATGATGGCCGAGGCCGCTGCCATCAGCGCGGCGGTGAAACCCGCCGAGACGCTGTTCGTGGTGGACGCGATGCTCGGTCAGGACGCCGTCAACACCGCCAAGGCCTTCAATGAGCGGTTGACGCTGACCGGTGTGATTCTCACCAAGCTCGACGGTGATTCGCGCGGCGGCGCCGCACTCTCAGTGCGCGAGATCACGGGTGTGCCGATCAAGTTCGCTGGCGTCAGCGAGAAACTTGACGGACTGGAGACCTTCCGCGCCGAGCAGATGGCGGGCCGCATTCTCGGCATGGGCGACGTCGTCTCGCTGGTCGAGGCGACCGCCAAGGCAGTGGACATGGAGGCCGCACAAAAGCTCGCGGCAAAGGTCAAGAGCGGCAAGGGTTTCGACCTTGAGGACTTCAAGCAGCAGATTGGTCAGATGAAAAAGATGGGTGGCCTCTCAGGTCTCCTCGACAAGATGCCGCTCGAATTGCAACAGGCTGCCGCCAAGTCCGGTGGTGTTGACGAAAAGCAGGTGGCCCGCATGGAAGGCATCATCAATTCGATGACCCCGCTGGAGCGGCGCAAGCCCGATCTCATCAAAGCCTCGCGCAAACGCCGTATCGCCACTGGCGCGGGCGTACATGTGCAAGAGGTGAACCGCCTGCTCAATCAGTTCGAGCAGACGCAAACCATGATGAAGAAGTTCTCGCAGGGCGGCATGGGCAAACTCATGCGCGGGCTGGGCGGCTTGCCGGGCATGAAGGGCAAGTTCCCGGGATTGCGCTGAAACGGCCGAAGCGGCGCAGGCGATGGCGCGAAAACTGCGTCGAACAACCTTTCAGCGCCGAGTGTTGGCGAACAGCTTTTGATGAAGCACCGCATTCAAATTGGGCTTAACCGGTCATTCGTTGATATCTCGAAAACCGGCCAAATCATCGATTTAGCCTTTAGCAGATGGGCTTCTTCGGGAAAAGCTGAAAACCAATGAATTTCACGCCGATCATCAAGGAAGTGGGGCGCGGAGCCCGCGGCGCGCGCGGGCTGGACGCGGCGACGGCCAGCGAGGCGTTCGCTGCATTGCTCGACGGCGGCGTCAGCGACATCCAGCTTGGCGCCTGGTGGCTGGCAATGCGCATCAAGGGCGAGACGCCCGACGAACTGGCCGCGTTTGTGGCGGCGATGCAGGCCAGTCTGGCGTTTCGTGTTGACGCTGGCGGCGCGCCCGTCGCGGTCTTGCCCTGCTACAACGGCGCGCGCCAGTTGCCGAATCTAACGCCGCTGCTGGCGTGGGCGCTGGCGCAGCGCGGCACGCGGACGCTGCTGCATGGCGTGCGTCAGGATCCCACCCGCACGACGACCTTCGAGCTATTTCAGGCGTTGGGCTTCCCTGTTGCGGAAAGCGGGCTTGAAGCCGAGCATGCGCTCACATCGCGCGGTCTTGCATTTGCGCCAATCGACGTCCTGCACCCAAAGCTCGCCGCGTTGCTGGCCAACCGCTGGCGCATTGGCGTGCGGTCCACGCCCCACACCGTCGTAAAGCTGCTGCAACCGGTGACCGGCCCGCAGACCCGTGTCGTCGCGCTGACGCACGGCGACTATATCGAGCGCATGGCCGCGCATCTTGCCTCACAGTCCGGGGCGCGAGGCGTGGTCTTTCGCGGCTGCGAGGGCGAGCCGGTGTTACACCCCAGGCGCACTGTTCCGGTGCAAATATTCCGCAATGGTGAAACGCTTATGCGCGAATGGCCCGGTGTGGCGGCACACGATCTGCCCGAAACTTGCGATATCGCGACCACGGTCGCCTATATCGGGTCCGTCATCTCGGGGCAGCGCGCGCTGCCGGCATGGATCGACTGGCTGGCACGGGAAGTGCACGCAGCAGCGCATGAACAAACCTCTCCCGCCGGGTAAGTCCGGCAAAGTCTTTCTCGTCGGCGCCGGGCCGGGCGACGTTGAGCTTTTGACGCTCAAGGCCGCGCGTCTGCTGGCTGCCGCCGATGTGGTGCTGATTGACGATCTGGCCGGCAGCGAGGTGCTCGCGCTGTGTCCGCAGGCGCGTGTGGTGCACGTCGGCAAGCGCGGCGGCTGTACCAGTACAGCGCAGGCATTCATCGAGAAACTGCTGGTGCGCGAGGCGCAGGCCGGGCATCAGGTGGTGCGGCTGAAAGGCGGCGACGTTTCGCTGTTCGGGCGGGCGAGCGAGGAAATTGCGGTGCTGGAAGCGGCGGGTATTGAGTTCGAGATCGTCCCTGGCGTCACTGCCGGCCTCGCCGCCGCGGCAACGGTGAAAAGCTCGCTGACGCACCGTGACCATGCACACGGCGTCGCCTTCATCACGGCCCACGGTGCCGAGGGCGCGGAAATCCCCTGGCAGGCACTGGCGCAGAGCGCGCTGACGCTGGTCGTCTACATGGGCGTCGCGCGCGTGGCGTCGCTGCAGGCGAGTTTGCTGGAGGGCGGACTGGCGGCAGATACGCCGGTGCTTGCCGTGGAGAACGCCTCGCGGGCCAACTCCCGCACCGTCTGCTCGATGGTGGGTGCAATGGTCGAAGACTTCGCAACGCAGTCGCTGCGAAGCCCGGCAGTGCTGGTCGTCGGCGAGTCGATGCGCGCGCGGGCGGAACAACTGGCCCAATCCGCAGCTGCTACCGGATTTGATGTGGAAGGGATGCGGCGCGTTCTTTGACCGCGCCCTGCGACCTGCGACGATTCGCGGCCTCACGCGACGAACGCGGGAACCAGATCGTGTGATCTGCGCTAATCTGTGCTTGCAGCCAATCGGGCTGCCATCTCAGGGGGAGCGCGTGTCCAACTCAGCCATTCTCTTTTTCGCCCACGGCTCGCGCGACACCAACTGGCGTCGTCCGTTCGACGCTATCCTGGCTGACTTTCGTGGCATGCATGCCACCAAGCTGGCCGAGCTGGCATTTCTCGAGTTCATGCAGCCAGACTTTGCCGCCAGCGTGAATTCACTGGTCGAGCAGGGCGCCGCGCAGATCCGGGTGATCCCGCTGTTTCTCGCTGAAGGAGCGCATACGCGGCGCGATCTTGCGGCGTTGATCGAGACGGCGCAGACGACGCATCCGGCCGTACTGTTCACGGTATCTCCGGCGATTGGCGAGGTGGATTCGATCCGCTCGGCGATTTCTAGCTGGGTCGCGACACAGCTGTAGGAGCGGCTTTGCCGCGGTCTTCTGAAACACTGAAGTCGTGTCGCGGCGGAGCCGCTCCTACAACGGCCGGTGTGCGCGCACGACGGCCATCAGCTTCTTCGCCCGCTCAGTGATTTCGTGCCACTTCCGCTCCGCAATCATAGAGCGCGGCGCCACGGCCGAGCTGCCGAAAGCCGCAAGATTCGGACAGGCGAGATAGGCCGGAATGTCTTCGTCGCGAATACCGCCGGTCGGGCAGAAATTGGCCTGCGGGATCGGCCCGTGAATCGCCTTCAACCAAGCTGCGCCGCCGTATAACGAGGCGGGGAAAAACTTGAGTGTGTGCCAGCCGTCGTCGAGCGCGGTGAGCACTTCCGATGGCGTCACCGTGCCGGGCAACAGGGGTAGATGCGCGTCATGGCAGGCGCGGCCAATCGCGTGCGTGTAGCCAGGCGACACCGCGAACTGCGCACCTGCATCGACGCAGGCGTGCACCTGATCAGCGTGCGTCACCGTGCCAACGCCCACCATCATGGGCAGACCCGAGTTCACGATTTCGGCAATTGACGGCAGGCCGGCTGGGGTGCGCAGTGTCACTTCGATGCAGCCGACACCGCCCGCCAGCAGCGCCTCGGCGAGCGGCACCGCGTCATCGGCGTGGTCGATTTCGATGACGGGCACGTAGCCCAGGCGACGGAGGGTGTGATTCAAGTCCATTAGTGCTTCCAGAAGCGGTCAACGAGGTAGTGGGGTCAGCGAAACAGCACCGATGCCCCCTGGTTGGCATCGCTCACATTGTCGCGAAACACGCCGAACAATTCGCGCCCCCAGCCCGCTGCTGGGGGAGGCGCCCCTGCGGGAGTTCTAGCGGCGAGAGCGTCACTGCCGACATGCACCGCGAGCGAGCCGTTTTCGCAATCGACCGTCACGACGTCGCCGTCTTGCACGCGCGCAAGCGCGCCACCAGCGGCCGCTTCGGGCGTGACGTGAATCGCCGCAGGCACCCGACCCGAGGCGCCGGACATGCGGCCGTCGGTCACCAGTGCCACCTTGATGCCGCGATCGAGCAACACCGACAGTGCGGGCGTGAGTTGATGTAATTCCGGCATGCCACTGGCGCGCGGCCCCTGAAAGCGAACGACGACCACTGCGTCGCGTTCGAAGCGGTTTGCCTTGAACGCAGCGATCACGTCGGCTTGGGTATCGAACACATGCGCCGGTGCGGTGATCACGCGATGTTCCAGCGCAACGGCGGACACCTTGACCACCGCTTCACCGAGATTGCCGGCGAGCACACGCAGGCCGCCTTCCCGGCTGAACGGCTCGCCTGCCGGGCGTAGTACGGTGAGATCGCCCGATACCGCGCTTGCCGGCTCGTAGGCGAGCGAACCGGATTCCTCGTCCTTCATCCCGGAGAGCGCGCGTGTGTAATGTCCCATGCCGCGCCCCATCACCGTCTCGACATCGTCGTGCATCAGCCCGACAGCGAGCAGCTCACGGAACAGGAAGGCTGTGCCACCGGCGCGATCAAAGTCGTTCACGTCTGCTTCGCCATTGGGGTAAAGCCGCGTCAATAGCGGCGTCACACGCGACAGCGCGTCAATGTCCTGCCATGTCAGCTCAAAGCCGGCCGCGCGCGCGATGGCGACCCAGTGCATCGTGTGATTGGTCGAGCCTCCCGTCGCCAGTAGCGCGACGATGGCATTGACCAGCACCTTTTCGTCGATCCATTGGCCGAGCCCAGCCGTGTCGTGGCCCGCTTGCGCCCGCCTGGCCAGCGCCACCATGCGTGCCGCTGCAGCGCGGGTGAGCAGCGCACGGCGTCGATCGTTTGGCTGCACGAAGGCGGCGCCGGGAATCATCAGACCCATCGCTTCAAGCAATAACTGATTGCTGTTGGCGGTGCCGTAGAAGGTGCAGGTGCCTTCGCCGTGATACGCCGCCATCTCGGCTTCGAGCAGCGCGGTCGGCGCCACTTTGCCTTGCGCGTGCAGCTTGCGGACGTTGGCTTTTTCCTTGTTTGACAAACCGCTCGGCATCGGCCCCGCGGGCACGAAGATCGCGGGCAGGTGACCGAACGAGAGCGCGCCCAGCAGCAAGCCCGGCACAATCTTGTCGCACACGCCTAGCAGCATGGCACCGTCGTAGAGATCATGAGTCAGCGCCACGGCGGTGGACATCGCGATCACATCGCGCGAAAAGAGCGAAAGCTCCATGCCCGGCTGGCCCTGCGTGACACCGTCGCACATCGCGGGCACGCCGCCCGCGAACTGCGCCACGGCGGCGTGTCGGCGCACTTCGTCCTTGATCATCGCCGGGTAGTCGGCCAGCGGCTGATGCGCCGAGAGCACGTCGTTGTAGGCTGAGACAACGCCGATCATCGGCACCGGTTCGCTCACCACGCGCAATTTGTCGCCACTGGGCAGGGCCGCGTAACCGTGCGCCAAGTTAGCTGCACTCAGGCGCTTGCGCGAAAGGCGTTCGGCGCGATGCTGGCGCTGGGACGCAAGTGTTGCCAGATATGCAGCCCGGCGCGCCTGACTGCGCGTGGCGATTGCGACGGTGACGCGGGCGACTGCGGCGTTGACTGGAGGTGCCGACGGAGGGGATGATGCTGGCGAAGTAGGCATTTTGTAGTTTTATAACAAGAAAAAACTACAATCAACAACGAGGTTTGTCAGCAAGGCAGCTAAAATCGTTAACGACGGAGGCGTGGCCGAGCGGTTTAAGGCACCGGTCTTGAAAACCGGCGATAGCGCAAGTTATCCGTGAGTTCGAATCTCACCACCTCCGCCAACTTCCCGCCAACACCTTTCTGCTGAAAGCCACGTTGGATAACGGCATGGCGTGGAAATCAGTACCAAGTCGACTTCAGTGATTTCGGCTTGTCAGGCCTCATGCGGCTGAGCATGCAGATCGAAGCTGTATCGCGTGCGCACACCGCCGATCTGCCGTTACAACCGGTTTGACGGGACGTCCGACATGCTGCATAATTTATGGCTCCTCCGCGTGGAGAGGTGGCCGAGTGGTTAATGGCAGCAGACTGTAAATCTGCCCTCTATGAGTACGCTGGTTCGAATCCAGCCCTCTCCACCAATTTGAATGCCCGCTATCCGGGTGTGCGAATTGACAAGCGCGGACCGCGTCTTTTCCGCCAGTGCGCCTGTGCGGGTTTTCGCAAGTTGGTGATGTCGAACTGAATCTGAATCCCCGCGGGTGTAGCTCAATGGTAGAGCAGAAGCCTTCCAAGCTTATGACGAGGGTTCGATTCCCTTCACCCGCTCCAGCGCAGCACCGTTGATGGTCAGATGTTTGTGATCTTTGCGAAGACCCCAAACATCCGCCCATGTAGCTCAGTGGTAGAGCACTCCCTTGGTAAGGGAGAGGTCGTGCGTTCAATCCGCGTCATGGGCACCAGTTCTTTGAAAAACACCTCACGAGGGTAGCGATCATGGCAAAAGGCAAGTTTGAGCGTACGAAGCCGCACGTGAACGTAGGCACGATTGGGCACGTGGATCACGGCAAGACGACGTTGACGGCAGCGATCACCACGGTGTTGTCGCGCAAGTTTGGCGGCGAGGCGAAGGCCTACGACCAGATTGACGCGGCGCCGGAAGAAAAGGCACGCGGCATCACCATCAACACCGCGCACGTCGAATACGAAACGGCCAACCGCCACTACGCCCACGTGGACTGCCCGGGGCACGCCGACTACGTCAAGAACATGATCACCGGTGCCGCCCAGATGGACGGCGCCATCCTCGTGGTCTCTGCAGCTGACGGCCCGATGCCGCAAACGCGCGAACACATCCTGCTGTCGCGTCAGGTCGGTGTACCGTACATCATCGTCTTCCTGAACAAGTGTGACATGGTGGACGACGCCGAGCTGCTCGAACTGGTCGAAATGGAAGTTCGTGAGCTCCTGAGCAAATACGACTTCCCGGGCGACGACATCCCAATCGTCAAGGGCAGCGCCAAGCTTGCTCTCGAAGGCGACAAGTCCGATCTGGGCGAGCCCTGCATCGACCGTCTGGCCGAAGCGCTCGACACCTACATCCCGACGCCGGAGCGCGCAGTTGACGGCGCCTTCCTGATGCCGGTGGAAGACGTGTTCTCGATCTCCGGTCGTGGCACCGTGGTGACCGGTCGAGTTGAGCGCGGCATCGTCAAGGTCGGCGAAGAAATCGAAATCGTCGGCATCAAGCCCACCTTGAAGACCACCTGCACGGGCGTGGAAATGTTCCGCAAGCTGCTGGATCAGGGTCAAGCCGGTGACAACGTCGGCATCCTGCTGCGCGGCACCAAGCGTGAAGAAGTCGAGCGTGGTCAAGTGCTGGCCAAGCCGGGTTCGATCACCCCGCACACCGACTTCGAATGCGAAGTCTACGTTCTCTCCAAGGACGAAGGTGGTCGTCACACCCCGTTCTTCAACAACTACCGTCCGCAGTTCTACTTCCGCACGACGGACGTGACTGGCTCGGTGACGTTGCCGGCGGGCACCGAAATGGTGATGCCAGGCGACAACGTGAAGATGACGGTGGCGCTGATTGCGCCGATCGCGATGGAAGAGAAGCTGCGCTTTGCCATCCGTGAAGGCGGTCGCACCGTCGGCGCCGGCGTCGTATCCAAAATTATTAAGTAACACCAACGCGGCACCCGATGCCGCGTCACTGTTTTTAGGGGCGTAGCTTAGTGGTAAAGCTACGGTTTCCAAAACCGTCGATGGGGGTTCGATTCCCTCCGCCCCTGCCACTTACAAAACAGTGGCATTCCCTGAACAGGCTGGTCATCAGGCATGAGCGAAACGACTAAAAATTGGGCCATCTTTCTTGCGGCAGGCGTATGCGTTGCGGCGGGTGTCTATGGCTTCTATCACTTCGCCGAATCGGCGATGGCGTTGCGCATGCTGATGGTGCTCGCCGGTCTGCTCGCGGGTGCCGGGGTTGCCTATGCGTCCGCGCCGGGCAAGGACTTCCTCCAGTTTGCGCGTGAGTCGGTTGACGAAGGCAAGAAGGTCGCCTGGCCGACGCGCAAGGAGACCGTGCAGATGACGCTGATCGTGTTCGCATTTGCGGTGATCATGGCCATCTTCCTGTTTGCGGTAGATACCTCGATTGGCTACATCATCCAGTGGCTGACCAAGCGCGGCTAAAGCTGCCCGGTCCACCGCAACGACAAATAACGGAATCATCATGGAAAACGCAACGATTGCAGACGCCGCTGTCGCCAAGCCGAAGCGCTGGTATGTCGTGCATGCCTTTTCCGGGTTCGAGAAGAGCGTGCAGAAAGCGCTGGTCGAGCGCATCGCCCGCTCGGATGTTGCTGACCAATTCGGCCAGGTGCTGGTGCCGGTCGAAGAAGTAGTCGAAATCCGCAACGGCCAGAAGTCAACCTCCGAGCGCAAGTTCTTCCCGGGCTATGTGCTCGTCGAAATGGACATGACAGACGAGACCTGGCACTTGGTCAAGAGCACGCCCAAGGTGACCGGGTTTATCGGCGGCACCGCGACACGTCCGGCGCCGATTTCGCAAAAAGAAGTCGACAACATCCTCAATCAGGTGCAGACCGGCGGCGAAAAGCCGAAACCCAAGGTGTTGTTCGAGGTTGGCGAGGCGGTGCGAGTCAAAGACGGTCCGTTCACCGACTTCATGGGCAACGTCGAAGACGTGAACTACGAGAAATCGAAGCTACACGTGTCGGTCATGATTTTTGGCCGCTCTACGCCAGTTGAGCTCGACTTCGGACAGGTCGAAAAAGCATAGTTTTGAAGTGACTGGCGAAGCGTTTGCCGGTCGTTTTTAACGGGGAGAGCGTCGTAATCAATCGGCGTTCGCAATCACCCAAAACCAGGAGCCATCATGGCAAAGAAAATCGTCGGCTTTATCAAGCTGCAAGTTCCGGCGGGAAAGGCGAATCCGTCGCCCCCGATCGGCCCGGCGCTCGGTCAGCGCGGTCTCAACATCATGGAGTTCTGCAAGGCGTTCAACGCGCAGACCCAGGGCATGGAGCCCGGCATGCCGATCCCGGTGACCATCACCGCGTTCGCCGACAAGAGCTTCACCTTCATCATGGGTACGCCGCCTGCGACCTATCTGATCAAGAAGGAATCGAAGGTGCAAAAGGGTTCGGCCCGCCCGCATACCGACAAGGTCGGCAAGCTGACGCGCGCCCAGGCTGAGGCGATTGCCAAGGTCAAGATGCCGAACCTCACGGCGGCCGACATGGACGCCGCCGTCCGCACCATCGCGGGCAGCGCCCGCTCGATGGGTATCACCGTCGAAGGAGTGAAGTAATCATGGCAAAGCTCTCGAAACGCGCCAAGGCCCTCGAAGGCAAGGTCGACCGCAACAAGTTTTACGCTGTCGCTGACGCGCTCACGCTCGCCAAGTCGACGGCGACTGCCAAGTTCGATGAATCCATCGACGTCGCTGTCAACCTCGGCATCGATGCCAAGAAGTCCGACCAGACCGTCCGCGGTTCCGTCGTGATGCCCGCCGGTACCGGCAAGACCGTTCGCGTCGCAGTGTTTGCCCAAGGTGCCAAAGCTGACGAGGCCAAGGCAGCAGGTGCGGACGTCGTCGGCTTCGACGACCTGGCGGAGCGCGTCAAAGGCGGATTCATGGAGTTCGACGTCGTCATCGCGTCCCCGGACGCCATGCGTGTGGTCGGTACGCTCGGTCAGGTGCTCGGTCCGCGAGGCCTGATGCCGAACCCGAAGGTCGGGACGGTCAGCGCCGATGTCGCTGGCGCCGTCAAGAACGCCAAGGCCGGTCAGGTGCAGTACCGCACCGACAAGGCCGGTATCGTGCACGCCACGATCGGTCGCGCCTCGTTCGAAGTACCTGCGCTTGAAACAAACCTGCGTGCGCTCATGGAGGCACTGCAGAAAGCAAAGCCGGCATCATCAAAAGGCGTGTATCTGAAGAAAGTTAGCGTATCCAGCACGATGGGTTCAGGTGTCCGCGTGGACACCGGCGCCTTCGCCGTGGGTGCGCAGGCCGCGCAGTAGCGAGGTCAAAGATTGGTGGGTCGATGGTTGCCTTGCGGCAGGCCATCGAGCTATCCAAGACCGTTGGCGGGGTGTGCTGCGTTTTGCAGAACACCACTTAATCAGGACGAATCTACGGAAACGTCCTGGCCAACGCAGATGGCGGTCCCGCTGTACACAATTTGTGTGATGCCCGCGTAGTTGCGACGCATCACAGGGATTCGGTGCGGTAAGGTCGCTGAAACCCTCCCGGCGAGCCCAGACGGCTCTCCGGGGAAGACAGGAGATTAACTTGAGTCTGAATCGCACTGAAAAAGCCGCGGTCATCGACGAAGTCAAAGCGCAGGTAGTTAATGCGCAGACGCTCGTCGTCGCCGAGTATCGTGGCACGAAGGTCGCGGATATGACCAAACTGCGCAAGTCTGCGCGCGAGCAGGGGGTTTACCTGCACGTGTTGAAAAACACGCTCGCGCGTCGCGCCGTGGTTGGTACGCCGTTTGAGGTGGCTGCTGGCGAAATGGCCGGCCCGCTGATTTACGGTCTTTCCGTCGACGCCGTCGCCGCAGCGCGAGTTATCAGCGACTTCGCCAAGACCAACGACAAGATCGTGGTCAAGGCGGGCGCGTTTGATGGCAAGCTGCTCGACAAGGCTGGTGTCGCGTCCCTGGCATCGATCCCGAGCAAGGAAGTCCTGCTGGCACAGCTGGCTGGCCTCCTCAACTCGCCGGTTGCCCGCTTCGCACGCGTCCTCGCCGCCGTGGCCGAAAAGAAAGAAGCGCCCGCAGCTGAAGCTGCCGCCGCATAACTCATCCCCAAATATTTACTCAATCAGGAGCCAAACATGGCATTCAACAAAGACGACTTCCTCGCCGCACTCGACACGATGTCGGTGATGGATCTCAATGACCTGGTCAAGGCCATCGAAGAAAAATTCGGCGTTTCCGCTGCGGCGATGGCTGCTCCGGCTGCTGGTGGTGGCGGTGCCGCTGCTGCTGCCGTTGAAGAGAAGACCGAGTTCGACGTCGTGCTCAAGGAAACCGGCGCCAACAAGGTCGGCGTGATCAAGGCAGTTCGCGAAATCACCGGTCTGGGCCTCAAGGAAGCGAAAGACCTGGTCGACGGCGCACCGAAGACTGTCAAGGAAGCGATGCCGAAGGCCGATGCCGAAGCAGCGAAGAAGAAACTCGAAGACGCTGGTGCCAAGGCCGAAATCAAGTAATTTCGGATCGGTACCAAGGGCTGGTGGGGCTGCAAAGCCTCTCCGGCCCTTCGCCGTTTCTAGAGACTGCTGTCGCCTGACCTGCTTGTACACACACCAAGCGTTCATACGAGAGCCCTCTCGAGCTCCCGCAGCCACCCTTAGCCCCTGTCAGGCTTTGCCTGGTCGCGATTCCCGCTTCCACAGTTGAGGAACACATGACGTACGCCTTTGCCGAAAAGAAACGCATCCGCAAGAGCTTCGGTTCGCGCGCCCCGGTCCTGCCGGTGCCCTACCTGCTCCAAACCCAGCTTGTCTCCTACAACGAGTTTTTGCAAGTAGGCGTCAAGACGCAGGATCGCAAGAACGTCGGCCTGGAGTCCGCATTCACGTCGATCTTCCCGATCGCGAGTCACAACGGATTCGCGAAGCTGGAGTACGTGCACTACACGCTTGGCACGCCGCCGTTCGATGTCGTCGAGTGCCAGCAGCGTGGTTTGACCTTTGCCGCACCAGTTCGAGCCAAGGTGCGTCTGATCATTTACGATCGCGAGGCGGCGAAAGACACGGTCAAGGAAGTTAAGGAA